>Ga0056128_1001145_pt1 | contig 28422 bp, 11 predicted proteins | sample WorMetLIZISLAND2_FD_71113 | JGI IMG/M metagenome (GOLD analysis project Ga0056128, IMG submission 71113) | Marine gutless worms symbiont microbial communities from Max Planck institute for Marine Microbiology, Germany - Olavius geniculatus... ... | reverse complement strand
TGCTTTTGAACGTTCAATGGAAGCCGCAAATTCGCCCATTTTTTTCTGAAATTTGCTGGAAAACGGCAAAAAACGCACCTTTTCATATAAAGTCGCCTGTAAAAAATTTTCATGGTCGGGCCAAAGGGGGGGCATCGCACCATGGCCCCCCTAAATACGCCACTGTTGCTGTTGGTGTGAAGATTCCCATGGGAATTCCCATGGATATGGATATGGGTATGGGGATTGAAATGGGATTGAAATTCAATCACCCTGGCAGCCCTGACTGGAAACCATTGGGACAGCAAAACGCAGGAGAGGTTTGGAGAAATATTGTTCATGTTGCCGTAAAGGCCTTCTAAGTAGGAGCTATAGTTTTATAAGTACGAATCAAACAATGCTGGATGCATAACAAATCTGTCTGTTGCATACTGTGCGTAGGTTCGGAGCAGGAGCTTCTTGATGACGGTGAAGTTGGCGATGAACAACTGTTCGGCGCAGAACCACGCGGCCGCGCTGTTGTCTCCGTGCTGCGGGGCGCGCGGCGGCAGCGCTGCTAGTTCTTACGACGACGAGAGCGAGTGTCGACACTCGGCAGAATGGCACAGTGCCGGCAACGCCGAGTGGACGTCATCCAGGCAGCAGCGTGCTGTTCCTGCTCAGAACTTCCCGTTCACTGACGGTTGCCGGTGCCAGCCCATCCACGGCTGTAGACATCGTCTTCCCGTGAACGATGCCAGCGAGCGTTTGGTACGATATCAGCAGACAGTGCACGGTCCCACTTCAGAGCTGGTGGTGGCACGACGGCCACTGCCGCGACCTGCCGAAGCCTGCACCACCAGGCAGCCGGCGGTCGTCAGTCACACTGTACACAGCCGAGAGATCGACAAACCACTGCCGCAGCTGGCCGTCGCACCGTCACCGACGTCGTCGTCCGTGCCGCGGTCAGCGCCGTTACGTCGCCGACACGTGGCGCCGGATGTACCGAGCAACAGCAGCAGCAGCAGCAAAGCGACGCAGACAGCTGCTGGTGGCGATGCGACCACCTACTGGCAGCGTCAGCCGACGTTTCACGAACTGTTAGCGTCTCGCGGCGGAATGGTCGCCGACGTCGACAACGACGACGATGACGTCACTGCCGCTGGTTTTCTACCTCGGCTCAGTCGACCGTGTTCTGCCCCTCGCATGTCCGCTGCTGTCGCTAACCGGCCCTGTAAATTATCGTCGGAGGCAGCGCTGGTCAGCGAACTGGCGCAGCGTGGACGACACGCCAGTCAGCTCGACGCGACGGATTCGGTCGACGTCTTCGAGATGCTTTCGCGCTTCCATTCGGCCACGTTCCCAGGTCTCGGCCACGTTGTTGCTGACGCCATCGACGATCGTCGTCAGACGAACCCGCTTCATGCCAGCGACGTCGCAGCGACTGCGCCTCTCCGTTTAACTAACTATCGACCGTCCTGCGACAACGACGAAGAAGAAGTATACGACGACTTACTGGCTGCAGACAGTACGACGGACTACGGAGGTGGTGGAGCGCCGAGTGACGGCATTGTGAGGTGGACAGTCGCCGAGAGCGTGCCAGATGCAATCGGTCAGAACCCGGACGATGGGGACGAGTTTCTCGAAGACGAGGACAACGGACTGTTTAGCGATGACGGTGATGATGATGATGTTGATGACGGCATATCAGTGTCGTCGATGTCGTCAGCGGTGGAGTACGCGCCGTCAGACGAGGTGCAGCCGCTCGTTGATGGCGGCAACCTGCGGCTGGCTGATACGCCAGCGGGACGTCAGCTGACGTCAACACCGATGACAAGTGACGTCATTCCAGCGTGTCTTCGCGACGAGAAAGTTTTTCCACATCAGAGCCAGACGACGCACAGACAGACGACATCTTCATCGTCGCCTTGTGACGATGACGCAGACCTCGGCGGGGATCGGGTGCGTGAATCCAGCGCGCCGGACACAGCGGCAGCAGCTGTGTCCAAGTACGATGACGCAGCTGCCGTGACTCAGAATGACGCGCCGACAGACTGTACCGCGGCACGACGTCGAGTGGTAATGTACTACCCGCCGCAGGCGTACAAGTTCTACATCGAGCAGCACATGGAGAACGTGATGAAAGCGTACGAGGAGCGGCGCCGCCATCGCGCACAGCTCGAAGCCGAGATGGATCAGCTCCGCCTGCCGGATGACGCACGGACTCAGATGCGTCGGATGCTGTTTCAGAAGGAATCCTACCACAACCGGCTGCGACGCACGCGCATGGAGCGCTCGGCGTTCAGGCCGATCTCTGTGCTCGGTCGCGGTGCGTTTGCCGACGTGCTGCTCGTACGGAAGCGAGACAGTGGCGCTCTGTATGCCATGAAGCGGTTGCGAAAGTCCGACGTGCTTCGTAACCGGCAGGCGGCTCACGTCAAGGCAGAAAGAGACATTCTTGCCGAGGCCGACAACGAGTGGATAGTCCGGCTTTTCTACTCGTTCCAGGTACGGAGTACGGACGCCACTTATTGATTCTGTGCCTCAGCTGTAAACTAGTTCAATATACGGTACAAATGTTGTGCACCTCTACTGCTATGGCTGGTACTTGTCCTTAAAAACTAGGGCCTGGATAGTTAAAGTTTAAACCCATGCAGCTGTTTTTCAAAGCCCATTGTCAATGAATTGATGAAACTACGGCGCATGCTGTACTTTTAATTCACACCACAACACTGTATTTGTACCTGGTTTTTGTGCCATGAGTACTTACATCGAGACTAATTATAGACAGAGCCTAAAGCGGAGAAGTTATATAGCTGTTTGTCCAACGCCAAAGCAAATGTGAAGCCACTGAATACTATTTCTTGTCAGAAAGCAGGCGCGCATGCCTTCGACTTTGAGCTCTTACACATAGACTGTTAAGTTGCTGTCTTTTTCTGAGTATTTGATATACTTTTTCGTTCTCTTACGCATTTACGGTATTTTACCTTCGTTGTCGTTTGTTTGTGCACTGCAGTTCTTTATTGTATTTCGCCTGGTTTCATTGTAACTGTGCTGTAGTTTTTGTCTTCAATGGTCGGTGAAACAATGCAAGCAGATGAAATGAAGTGAAATCATTCGTAGCAAGCTATAGTTTGTTCAAATCGATGTACAGGACGCCACGCATCTGTACTTCGTGATGGAGTACATAGCTGGCGGTGATCTGATGGGTCTGCTGATCCGACTGGGTGTCTTCGACGAACAGTTGTCACGTTTCTTCGTCGCCGAGCTGGTGCTGGCCATCGACAGTGTGCACCGCATGGGCTTCATACACCGTGACATCAAGCCTGACAACGTGCTGATTGACCGCCGTGGACACATTAAACTTACCGACTTCGGGCTATGCACAGGCTTCCGATGGACCCACGACTCCAGCTGCTACTATCGACCGCAAGGTATTAAGATGTTCATCTTTTCTCGAGTCGATGATACGTCAAGAATGTGTGCAAACCTATTCAGTATTGCAAACTGAAGACTGCTTTGTTTATTAATTTTTGAGTACTAATATTAATTTATAAGGTAGATTAGCGACGTGTTGTAGATATCATTGTATCTGCAGTATATGTGGAAGCTAGTAAACATTGCGAATGTACAGGCATTGAAAGATTTGAAAATCGGTAAATATTGGTATTAAAGTTATGAAATTTAGTGGTGGCACATTTAGTCCCTATCCCCGCCAAAACACTTATCGGTTTGGAAAAGAAGCTTTGTTCGATGTGTGCCAGTGCCAGGCCCGCCTAAAACTAGGCTTATAGTCGCAAACGTATTCGTATTTGCGTTTTTATGGTGGAGGTGTCATGACTCACGTGATATCGCTGGGCCATGGACTACTCCATAACAGCCAGACGTCTATGTCAGGGCTGTGGTTGAATGATTGATGTTGAATATATCTTGATGCGTGACGACAATCCACGCAAACGTGTTTTATATCTCACACACCAGACTGAAGGCATATTGCAATGATTGCATGGTTTGTGTGCAGGCAACAGCAGCAGCGCGGAGTATGTGACGTCAGTGGCGCACGGGACGACGTCACGCGACGCCGCCGACAGTCGCACGACTAACGACTTGGTCGTCGACTCGTCACACGACGGTCGTAGTAACAATAACTGGTCGCAGTGCCGACGCGTCGCGCGCTCGCTAGTCGGCACTCCGAACTACATCGCTCCTGAAGTCCTTTCCCAGTCAGGTCTGGTGGCTTCGTCGCTCATCTGTAGACATTGATACTAGGTCAACTCAGCCTTCCATCCCTCTGGGCCGTCCGGGATAGGTAAATCTGCCTATCTGGCTGGGGTTAAGGCGGGGCGCGTTCACCTGTGTCGGGTGGCAGGTGACACTGTGTGATCCCATACGGCAGGTGACATTTTAGTTCTTCGTTCTGTCAGTATAAGAAGATGCAGACGCCGACATAATGTGCGCCCGTCCGCATTATTATCAGGAATTTCGGGATTTCTCTCATAATCCAAAAACAGAACCAGTGGAAATTTACTAGCATTGGATTTCTGTAGTCTATTGCTTTAGGCCCAGTTGCTCGTTACCCTTTACCGCTCGGCCGTTGCGGATGCAGCGCACTTTACGCGAGGCATGAATCATATTCGTGAAGCTTTTGAACGGGTCTATACCAAAAAGGCCCAAAACCAAAACGGCCCAGACCAAAACGGCCCACAGTTGTTAGAACTTCTGCTACTCGCTGCCGCGTGTGCATTGTATGACGTGCATTGAGTGAATTTGTGTGTTATTTAAAACAAGAAATATTATTATATTGTAACCAATCTAATGTACTTCTCGCGCATCATTTTCTTTTGTATTCTTTTAAAAGCTTTTTCGTTCCTTTCGGCTTGTATTAGAGATCCGGCGTCTAATTGAGACCCGTTTAATATTATACTAATAGTGACTGGCGTCGAGGTCCCTATTGGAAATTGTCTCCCCGAACTTCATAAAATATTGCCCGATTTTAAGAACTGAAAAAAATTTCTAATAATGGTCGATGACGCTACAGTTGCCATGTCTTGTTATACCTAAACGCGTGTGTCTATCTGGCACCGTTACGGAGATAAATGTACAAAACATCAGTTTATACACTTGTTAACGGCGACATGCAATGAGTGACACATCTAAAACAGCAAAAATCAGAAAAACTGATATCACTCACCATCACATCGTCTAACTGTCAATGTGCTGTTGAATAATAATAATACAATAGTGACATACAATAGTATAGGCTATATACTGAAGGCGGGCTGCCAGAAAAGCAAACGCTTATCAACGCTGGCCGCTCATAGAAACTATGTCTCAATATTATTTTTCGAGTTCGAGCCGTACGGACAGACGAACAAACAAGACGCTTAATGCGGCCTCACGGAACCCCGCATAAAAAATGTCTGCAGCACGGTTGTAATAAATTACAACAGTAACAGCCAATGTCGTCTTACGCTTGCTTATGTCGCCAGTCAAAATGTCGTCAGCTAAACATTTTTATGCTTCGCTGCTCTGTCGTGGTGTTTTTGTTAGTTGGCAGGTGACAGGTGTACTGCTACAACAATGGTTTGTTACGTGACAGGTTACACTGGCTGTTGTGACTGGTGGAGTGTTGGCGTTATACTGTACGAAATGCGCATTGGTCGACCGCCGTTCTACGCCAGTACCAGGGACGAAACGCAAACCAAAGTAAGAGCAGACGCGTCGGCGAAACTCTGGCTTATTAGCTTGCTTCCAAAATGTTTTCTTTCGGGCCCAGACTGCTTCAAAATCGATAGCACAAACGTGCCATTCTAGAACGGGATCTCCTGGCAGGAGGTTCTGGTGGAACGATGACTGCCCCTCGGGCAGTCCTAAAAGTTACCCTCTTGAAAAAAGTAATAAGCCTACGCGTAGTCCTCAATGGGCGTAGACGCACCCGCCTGGCAGAATTTGCAAAGAGACGAAATGCCCGACGAAAGGGAAAAGTATTGAATTTGAAGAGAAAAGGGTACCAGTAGGCTCTTGGATTAAGCCGCTAGACACTTTTGTGTTCCTCTTAACATGGGCTACATCAGCTGTAGGCCTGTATTTTTTTTACTCTTTTCGTCTTACAGGTGAGATGTAAATGCAATCGCTGTCCATTTTCAGATAGGGAGCATGCATATGCCCTGCTTAAGTTAAGAACGGCCTGTAAGGAACTACTAATCGCTGTGCAGCATGCATGCAGTTCGCATTCTCAAGTTCTCTATATAATATTTCGGCATGCACTGCGATCAGTTAGGCTACGAGTCTGTTCTGTTACTGCAGGTGCTTCATTGGGCGTCGACGCTGCACATTCCGAACGTGAACAACCTGCGCCCGACCACCCGCGACCTCATCACACGACTGCTGTGCGACCAGCGACAGCGACTGGGCCGGCGCGGCGCCGACGAACTCAAACGGCACGCCTACTTCAACGGCGTGGCGTTCGACGACATTCGACGCCGTCCGGCGCCCTACATACCGGCCGTGGCGCACGCCGCCGACACGTCCAACTTCGACGTCGCCGAACCGATCCAGTCTACCTCACCCACGGTGACGCAGCGCAGTCCTTCGTCACGCACGGACACCAGTGCCGACGACAGCGCCGACCGCGGGCACCACGCCTTCCTAGAGTTCACGTTTCGCCGGTTCTTCAACGACGACCACGAAGGTCGACTGTTTCCGCCATCGCATAGCTTCGGCGACGACGATCTCGCCAACGACGCGCTCTACGTCTAGTTTTCTTAACTCTAGTCCGCACTGAAGCCATCGACGGTCGACCAGACAGCCTGGCCTGGCGCGGAGGCGGCGGATCTAGTGGTTTCTATCCCTTTAGGCCTACATGGTGGGTGGAGCTTGCGCCCGGTAAAAAATAGGGAGTTTTAAGGTTGTAGATCAAAATTTCACCCCCTATTTTTCACTACACTCTTAACAAAACTTCCCACTAGAGGAGGAAGAAGCCCGAAATCGAGGGGGAAACAGTCAGAAATCGGGATGGGGGAAACCTGAGCCCAAAACTGGGGGGATTGCGCCCGATTTCGATTTGAGATTCGGGGGATAGAAGCCACTGGCAGATCAGTGACAACAACAGTCCAAAGAACCGACTTCGTATTGCCTTAATCTACGTCAGCTTCGTTATTTATTGTCGTCGGCGTTTTGTAAATAAAAAAGTTATTCTTAAATTATCGCAGTACTGTAGATGTAATGTCACAACAACGATTTTTTTCATCTGAAATTAAGCTACAGTGAATTCATGGCGTAACGCAGTTCAAGCTTGCGTCGAGTGAGTTGGCGCAAATGATGGATCCAAACTCCAGAGGAAATTACAAGGTGACAAGGGCAGATGCCTCCCCAAACATCGCTCGGCTAAAAATGCAACCAAAAATTATATGACGATCTTACGGTTAATGTAATATTCAGGCAAAAAATCCCGTGCTTCCAGTTGCTGTCCGTCCCTAACAATTTTTTTTGGACCTTGAAAAATATTGGTGGCATTTTGCTTGCTTCCAAAGCGTTACTGAAAACTGTTAGCATCTAGTCTGCTATGCTGTAGTATTTTTGCTTTGGATACTATTCAGCGTGTCACTTGGTTTTTATCAGCTGTTGTGTAATATTACGATAATATTACATGGAATGTCATGAAATTAAAATTAATATTCGCTCATCAGGCCTACGGCAACTGGAAGCACAAACATTTTTAGGACTTACTAATGTGCCCAACAGTATATGACTGAATTTCGATCAAGCGCCCAGTCCTAAATCCTCAAAGGCTCAAACTTAACCTTGCAAGTCAACTGATCTTGAAACTATGCAAGATGTTGCACAAAATCACATAAAATCTGCTGAAAAACTCAAACACTTCCCAAAGACCAAAGAACTAGTTGGTTTTGGAGAACAGGAGGTAAACCACCTTCCTAAGTCTATCCTACTTGACGCCTTCATGGTTTCGCTATCAAAGGCAACCTACATGCAACACGCTGCACTGAACGCCTTCTCGACCAGAGTTCAAAATTTGCCTCTGGCTGGCTTATAATTACGTTGCCTAAATTATTACAGCTGCAAACAAGGAAAGGTCAAGTCAAGCCAAGGGATGCAAGAAAATTGTGTGGGTCTAACAAGGTTGCTAAACAAGACACTGTAAGAGAAGTTATGCCTAAGTTAGGATGTCGACTTTATAACTCTACTTTACCAATTCCACACACATAATGTTTAATGAGAAAGTAAATCCGCAACAAAACTGACAAATCATAGTCATCTTTGCTACAACCGTAAAACATACGCAACACAAACGATATCTCTATACCAGGCTCCATAGGCTCTATACCAGCAGATAGTGAAACAGCTTGCACATAAACGCCAAAATAACAGAAATGCAAACGTACAGCGATCTTTGGGTTTAAAAAGTGTTGATACCGACAAAGCGCTAACTTTAAAGCAGAACTGTAGAAATTAGCCATTAATAAGTAACTAATTATAATTGACTAATTGTTAGAAACATTGTTAGATTAATTTTCTTGACAGATTAAAATTCGAATAAAATTTGGCATAGAACATGTTGTCAAGATTTATACTTGTTCCCAGTGTTAGTTTTGCAGGTTGCACTTAGTAAATGTAAGCCCTCGCGACCAAACAACTACAAAATCAACTACATACATGTATCTGTACAGTTAGTTTTCGTATATCAACTGCCAGTAGTTGTATTCTGCAGTCTTTGTTCTCTTTCCGACTGACCACGAAATTGCACAAAATTAATCAATTAGTCAAAGTTAATTCTTATGGATTAATTCATAAACATTTTTAATCAGTATCAGTTGATGGCTATATATTGTAAAAATTCTGCCTATGACAAGCTCCTAAAACACACTTTTGCATTTACTCAACTAACATCAAGTCAAATAACTATGCAACACAAATTTCTGTATAGTAAATAAACTCGTGACGCCACCTAATAATTCATACAACGACTGTTCCACAGTGCCAACACAACAGAGATTTTAACCTAACAGAACCTAAGAAACGCAACAAAAACGACAACCAAGACATGAACAACTTCTCTATAGCACAATGGTCGCATTCAGTAGCACAACACACGTTGAGAGACATGTGGGCCAAGTTGAAAGCATCACATAAGCATGATGATACTACATGACACGGTAGTACAACACCAAGATGCAGGCTTTAAACCTAACCGTGGACTACCACTGCAACCACATGGTCATTAGAGTAAAAACACTAAAGCAATCCAATTGTTTGATGCAATATATGGCGAGTATACTTTTACGAGACATGAGGAGGACGAAAGCCAAGCATGAGAACTCTGAATATGCTGTGAATGAAAATGCTGTGAATGATTTATTTAAGATTTTATATAACTACCGAAGAGTGGTGGTTAAGAGAAATATCACTACATGCAAGCATACAATCAGCCGTGTATAAGGATACGAAGACGAAAAACTAAGTAAGAACGTGGTGACTATATATTTACTGGCCGGATAGATGGCCTCTGGGCTATTTATCCGGTCCTGTATCTATGAGCACCCTTGGGTGATCGTATGTACTGGATAAGGCCGTCGAAGAAGAGGGCCGGATAAATAGCCGATCCAGGTAGGATTTATCTGACCACCATATGAATAGGCTCTAGGCTATTGATACGACAGCCAGATAAATATCTTGTGCCAAGTAAGAAATATGACCAGTAAAATTATCCATAAACAGTTGCAAACAACACTGTATTGCATGCAACAAATAAAACTTTCACTGTATTCACACTGCTATCTAAGTGTAAAAAACAGCATTATATACGTAAAAGTGCAATATTACATTCATTAGTATCATCATCACAAAGTCATTTATTTTCTAGAAGACAATCATTTATTTATTCATTATATGGTTCACACGTATCCTAAGTCATTCACTGTAACAGCGAAGAATGAATGAGTGAGTGAGTAGAATTTAACGTCCCACCTGACACATTATAGGTCATTTCGGGGATGGCCTTTGCAGGCAAAATTGCACATACACATAATAACAAAACAAGAAGTTTAACTTTTACAGAAAGTTTAATCTTAATGAAACGCAAAATACAAAAAAATGACCTAAACCGAAAATTGTAAGAACTGTCAATTATAATTGTGCATATGTAGCGATAATAGTAGTTCTAATAATCTTCCCTGTTAGCTGCCAGACAGTCATAAATCTCATAATGCTGTCTATTGGAGGACAGGGGAAGAGTCACAAGTGTGGGGAAGTCGTGTGTCACTGCAGGAAAGTACGACCGTACAGATCAGATTTGAGACTATTTTTAAACGTACCAGTGGTTATAGTTAGGTCAGAAATGTTACAACGTAAAACAATGCATGAAATACTAAACAAAGTGTCCGAAAAACAGAAAGGCCAACAATGTGCTTAAGGACGGACCTAACATGCAATGAGAGAAACTGCACTTACAATGCTTACATTGGGCCCCGATCAATTTATAGTCAACCAAAATCACAGAAAATCGTTGAATAGTGGTAATGTAACGATGCAACGTCCACAGTGACGATGAAGTACTGCATCAGAGTTCCTTCCACACACTTAATGACTGCAAGTTTGTTCACAACCAACAGGAATGAAGATGAACACAAGTGACGCACAGCAAGCAGCACATGCAGTGATATGATACTAGCTCATGCAAAAAGAACCGGTGCGATGAAACACTGCACTGCAAGATTAGGGTTCGGGTTAACCACATCGGACCGCACCAGACTGACCACATCAGTCCAGTGTAGTGCTTCATCGGACCTGAATGAATAACTTGTACACGCAGTACCGATGGTACGGTGTCGGCTAACTAAACACGTCGCATGCAAATCTGACTGTCTTAGCTGGGTGAAAGTCAAATCAGACTGAAAACAACATGGGATAAGTTCCTTCGTAAGGACTTTTCTCATTAGCACTTAGACCTTCCCATCTGTCACCTGGTCACTTTCCAGCAGATTTCTCCAAAGGTGTTGACTTGAGAGTGGCTACAGCTAAAGAACTTCATACTCTGAAGAATCTGTGACTCCGCTCGGCGATGACTTATTAGAGTAAATATTAATACAGCAATAATACACGTGTAATGGACTCATATGTACACCGTGGCCATAGGAAATGTGCCACTTTACTTTGGTCCATATCTTTGCCAATTATTGACCAATTTTTAAAATTCCTTCACTGGCACACTCCGCAAACAATTTGCAATAACGTGATTATTACATATCCCACCACAATGTAAAAGCGTCTCTACACTACCTTGTGAAATATCAATGAAGTATGGATATAACGATAATAACAAACAAACATTTGAGTAAAACTGAATAAAAACAGTTCAGACTAACATTACAGTGAATGGTCTGTATGACACTGGACTGTGTTGGTATAACATAGTCCAGTGTCATACGAATCACTCATCACTCATCACAATGTTGGTCTGAAATGTTTTTTCATTTACCTAAATTTTTGCTATTATCATTAGTTTTTGCTTATATTTATATTTCACAAGGTAGTGTAGAGACACATTTACTGTGTGGTGGGATATATAATAATCACATTATTGCAAATTGTCTGCAGAGCATGCCAGTGACAGAATTTTGAAAATCGGCCAATAATTGGTGAAGGTATGGACAAAAGTAAAGTGCCACGTTTTTTGTGGCCCATGGTGTACATCCATATCTACACATTTGCTTCAAAGCGTCAATTATAGGACAACTCATACAAAACGCCACAGCAAGTTTTACAGCAAGTTAGTTATACTGTACAATGGCAAAGATGTGCCTCAAACTGAATTCATAATCACTGTACAAATGTCGGCACATCACAATCGGCCCAAGCAGCTCATTGACGTCAGCGTGTTGTCGCAGTGATTCCTCCCAGTTCACCAATCGTCAATAGGTGCGACTACTGTGCATGCTTCATCAATGCTTGGTGATTCAGTATCCTTGTCGTCATCACTGTCGGATGATTTATTATCAGACGTCTCCGGCACATTGTTTGACTCCGAGTCAGTGTCATCGACTGTGTATTTCATAAATTTTGTATTAGGAGGCTCATAAGAAGACTCTGGCAGAACAACGTCGTCATCACTGAAATGGTGAAACCGGCGCCGTCGGCTCATGTCAGCATGTTGTCGCAGCGATTCTCTCAGTTGACCAACTGTCATTATCTCACCGCTGCCACTCCTATCTTTCCACCGCCTCGAGCTCATTTCTAACACATTGTCATCCAGCAGAGATGGCACATGTGGGCGCTCTGGTGGTGCAAAGTGCTGGAAAGAAGTACTCGTTGACGTGGCAGCAAACTCTGACAAATGGCCTGAAGGCCCAATTCTATCTACAGATGTGCTAACAGGGTGGTCTAATGATGAACCACTTTCAAGTTCATCAGCAAAGTCATGATGCCGGAACCTAGGCTGAAACCTGCCGCCAGGAAACTGCGATGATGATGCCATTACAACTGCTGGGGCAGGCAACCTTGAACTAAAAGTACAGCTGGAAAACAATGGACCACGCTGTTCCAGATATTCACAATCATCATGCTCCACCACAGGCTGACTGATATCTGGAACTCGGCCCAATTCCTCTGATCTTATGTCTGATACTTGCAACGGCTTCATACCAGCCAGCAAAGCTTCCTTAGATGGCTCTCCCAGTAACTGACGTGACTGTGGGACTGGAGGACCTTGACGTTCTTCAAGCACTTGACCGGGTGCCACGAGGGGTCTGGATGACACGCCAAACTGCTGCCTGTCAGACTGCTGCTGTGTTTCAGTGCCCTGGTCTGGCAGCATGCGAGATCCGAGATATTCGGAGGAGTGCAAATCAGAAGAAAGTTGGTCCGATGGTTGGGCTGTCAAACCCACATTACTTTGAGGCTCAAGAATTGGCTGAACTTCTTGGAAATCGGAAGCAACTTGTGGTGCTGGCAGCTGCTGCCCAATAGGATGGCGGTCGGAGTCTACTAGCGACTGTGGCATCAGTGGTAACCTGATCTGCCCCGGTGCAGCGTCCGGAACTGCATGCTGTGAACCAAGCACTTGTCCGGGTGCCATAAGGGGCCTGGATGATATGCCAACTTGCTGCCTGTCCGATGGCTGCCATGTCTCAGCGCCCCGGTCTGGCAGCATGCGAGATCCAGGAAATTCCAAAAACCCTGCAGAAAGTTGGTCCGATGGCTGGTCTGTCAAATTCACATTATTCCGAGGCTGAAGAATTGGCTGAACTTCTGGGAACTCTGGAGCAAGTTGTGGTGCTGGCAGCTGCTGCCCAACAACAGAATGGTGGTCGGAGTCTACTAACGACTGTGGCATCAGAGGTAACCTGATCGGCCCAGGTGGAGCATCTCGGACTGCATGTTGTGGACCCAGCCGAATTTCTCCTGCTTGGACTGGAGTCGGCATATGAACCATTGACGGTAGCCTATTAGGTGCTTGTTGTAGAAGTAACTGCGGAGCTAATGGCCTCTGATAAGAAGGCAAAGGCCTCTGAAGTGGTGGATCAGGTAGAAATGATGGGATCACCTCGACCACCGGGGATGACTGTACTGCTGACTGTTCAGTCGCAAGGCCCGCATGTGGCACTTGGTGCATGGGCACAGGCATATGAGCTGGCTCCATCATAAACTGGGTCGGCACCGGTGCCAATTCAGGCCAAGGTTGAAGTTGTTCCATGGCTGGTGATTCTTGCACCAAATTCAGCGGGGCTCTGACGGCAACTGGCAGACTGGATGGCTGGCCAGAAGCCAAACCTATAGGCGGCCGCGGAGGGTGTGGAAGAAATAATCTCACGGGCTGCTGGTCCAAGTATAACCTGGACGATCCAAGCGGAGCTGGATCACCATGCAGCACTGGCTGGGGCTGGGCACCTGGAAACACATTCACTAGTGGTGCAGGTGGTCTGGGTAATCCTTGTTGTGTGTAGACTGAGTCTGAAATCAATGCTACTGATGAATAAGCCTGCAGCTCACAGAGTTCCTTCTGCTGTTCGGTCAGCTGAGACTGTGGAAAATGCATCGGCCTCGACATTGTTGGTAGCATCTCGTGGCTAGGTGCTAGTCCAACAAATGCTGAATGCACACTGCGTGCTGCCATTGGTCCACCAAAACTGGTGCCACAATGTCCTGGTAAACCGGGCTGCAATGAAACACTCGGCAACGGTCCGTGAAATGTACTTTGCGGCACGACATACGGCGAGTCAGAAAAAATCCTCCGTTCTGTTGACGGTTTGCTCGCACCAGCCTTGTAGGTGACTTCCGGTCCAACTTCAATATCACCATGTTGAGATAACATGCTAGCATGCTGAGGTTGGGAAAATGTCGGCACAACTGAGACCTGATCAGCACTCAATAACTGACTATCTCTCGCAATATGGTGCATGTCATAACTGAAGGCTGACGCAGCACTCCGATTACTGACAGTTAACGGCATGCTCTGCATTACACTGGAAGACTGCAGTGAGATACTACCGAGACTATCTCTGTCTGTGCGTGATAATCCTCTGTCAACCAATGTGAAAAACAGATGGCTGGAATCACTGACGGTACTTGACAGACACGTTGCTGTGACGGCATCAGACAGCAAGTCCGCAGGACTGATGTCAGAAAACCTGCTCTGACGCTGCTGCTTCATCTTGGCCGACAAGCTCTTAAACATGCTGCTCAGATCATTCTTCACTTCCGGCTTCGGCTTCACACCGGCAGTGGATGCAAAGACCGGCTCCGCTGGTTTCACTTCACCAGTTGACTCAGTTACGCTCTTCTCTTCACCCAGCGACTGCGCCAAAGTGTCAGCAGTAGACGTAGCAACGGCGACATCAGGTACCGACACAGCCACATGCTCATCTATTGTTACTTCATCCGCAGTCGATGCACTTCTCGGTGGAGCAATATTCGGCTCAGCAACAGCAGAACTCGGCACATCGTGAACTGGTGTATGACTAGTTTCAGTGGTAATGGGTTCCTGACAAAACCAAAAACCACACAGCGTTAAACAATACGTAAACATCACAAGTGCAACAAGACACTCCTTAGTATAAAAATCAAAAAAAAAAACTCTCAATTGCAACTGCACTCTAAAAAAATTTCACAATACAAACAGTACATGGCATTCAAGTGACAAGTGTCACGATACTAGAAATTGGTTCATTACATTCTCGTGCAGAGTCCCAATTTTAATGTCCAGATTTCTTTAGGAAGTCTAAAGAAATGAAGACCTAAAAATGGCTTCAGCACTGAGCATAAACTTACCAAAACGATAATGTAAAGCACACCTACAAATTTAAAGTCTACTTCTACCTTTAAAACACATTGCATTCTTACTGCAATGATTCGCAGTGGCAGTTCCAGCCTGGAGCTGGCGTGCTAAAACTCAGCACCCCCAGTTTACTGTATGAAACATATTGGCTAATAGAAAGTTTTAGCGGCAATACTGGTATAAGTAAAGAGCATCCTGTCTCGTGGGTTCATGGTGCAGACAGCAGCCCCAGATTCTTTGGGCTGCCACTGATGATTTGAAAATATAGTGTGACACGATAGGTCAAGAACGATTTGAATTTAAAACATAAGCTTATTATTAACAGCAAAAAGCAATAATTTTACGTCTTCTTGTAGGTATATTAATGAAATTCTTCGTATAAAATTTCAGAGTTGTAGCTATTATACAGCACTATTTACATAACACAAACATTAAAATTGCCTAACAATAGACAAATAAACGTTAACGTCAAGCGAGGTCGCTGTTCATGTTCACTGCACCACTGTTAGTATGGAATAGTGTCTTCTTTGTTTTTAATGACTGCCATCAGTTTGCTAAGCATCGAACCCATAAAATTTTGATGTGTTGAAAGAAAAATTGATTTCCATGCTTTTCAAAGACGGTGCCTCAATGCTTGCAATGACTGAGACTCAGGGTCAGCATAAACAGCTGTCACCATAACGCTCCAAACGTTCTCAACTGGAGATAAATCCGATGAATAAAGTGGCTAGTCATCCAGTGGAATAATATACTGTTTAACATTTGCATAGAGCCAGGTGATTGTAACCTTTGATGTATGCGCACAAGTGCCATCCCGCTAAAACATACCTTCATGAGTTAAGTCAATGCTTGTCTGCGTGATGTTACTGCTTTTTGGGTGATGTCATTATGTTGGCTCATTTTGATTGAGCAAACAACGAACGGTTGTAATATTTTGCACACAATACTGTATTACATTTCCCTAAGCAATAATTGCAGTCTAATAATTATTTGATACTTTTAACATAGTTAATTTGCCATTTGAAATTTTTCACGACCTATCGTGTCACCCTATATATAACAGACTGGTGACCAACAAAAGAAGATAAATTACACACGGAAACCACAACTGGAATGCTAGCAAAAAAGCAAGTTAGTTTTCCACAGCATCTGACCTGGTGAATAGCAGTTGGAGGCGGAAGCAATGGTTGTTCAGGTGGCAAAGGTACATCAGAGATATCGAGAAACTGGCACGGAGGTTGACTCGGTAAAGGAATGTCATGCAGCACCACCAAACCCACTAACGTATCTAAAACAACAACAGCAGTAGCAACCATAATGACGGCATGGACAATATAAAGGCTAAAAAGATTAAAAATGGTGTTATAGCTCTTAACAGAAGCCCATTTCAGTGCCATGACCGACGATTATTACGATCGTCCGCTTGATATCGCAATTAGACTAACTACATCACGGAGAAAAATCAAACTAAACTGCCTAAAACTGCATCCCTACTAATAATTCCAACTGTAACACGGCACAATTGTAAATAAACACAATGTGACTAATTGACAAATTGCATCTTTAAAAAGAAAAAAAATTGATAATTTTTTTGTATGTTGCTGGCATAACTGAGCATCATGCCAGCCTCCAAAAAGTGAATGTTTTTTAAGAGAAGAGACAACAACTGAGCATTATGCAACAATTTGGAGCATCTGTGTTTTACACAATAGTGGGGTGACATAAATTATGTGAGGTGGATAATGAGTGTATTTTACATAATTCTATCATTTTGGCTATCTGTGTGACATAAATTATCAAATTTGGTGGAGGTTTAACGAAGTTTTGACAAAAACAAGTTGGGACATTTTTTTGCACCACTCTGTATAATGACAGTTCTAATAACCTTCTCTCTTATCCTCCAGTAGCTATGCAGAGAATAATAAGCAGAAATGACCTTTAGTCGAAGCAGGCGGCGGCAGTGAGTCCTCATCAACTAATCCACCTTCAGCCACAGCCTCCAAGCTGCTCGGCAGTTTAGCCCACGGTATGTACGTAACACCCTTTTCTTCATTGAACAGCTTCTTGAAAGCTGACTTCTTTATCCCGATACCAGGCGCCCAGGAAACCTGTTCATATAATTCCACACGCATTACAGTGGCAAGTTGTTACCATTTCATCAATCAGTAATGTGCAGACTAGCTGAACGACACAGAAAACGTTTTCGTTATCAAAATTATTTGCAGTCTGTCAAAAAATGAGAAACTATGAACAAATATCAGTCTTTAAAAGTGGAAATGTTTAAGGTTGGTAAAGCACTGAGTGCACGGGGCAGAAAGTTCCATGCTGACGATCCGAAGTGCGAAAAAGCTCATTTGTGAGTAATTGCGGTAAGATATAGTTTTGGTGCTGACAAAATGGACACTGTCTCCCAAAATTAGCAACACCCTACAGGTAAGTGACTGTAAGATCGCTAATACCCAACAGATTTGTACAAAATTTGAAACTTTCGTGAAAACAATCATTCTCAACTATTCTGTAAAGTTTAAAGTTTGTGCTCAAAATTGACAACTGTGGCCCCAATGCAAGCTCTTATTCTAAGGCGGGTACGCTGCTGCTTGATCCTTTTGACAATAACAATGCACTGAATGTATCTTCATGTAAACAAACTGTGACGTCATAATGACATTGCCCTTAGCAGACACACTAAGGTGTGGACGTCATAATAGCTGTGACGTCAAGTAATGTTATGATAATGCACTATTATGATATTTTGTTGAAATCCACGAACCACAAACTAAATTAGGTGTGTTTGAACTATGGGGTGTCACTAATTTTGGGACACGGTGTAGAACAAAAGATATGTCACACCAAAGCAATCTCTGGTGCATGACAGACAACAAACCTTTAGCATATTGGTCATGAGTCGGACATACTTCAAACTATCCTTAGCTTTTGCAGCTGCTTTGCGAGTGCTGAAGCAGACGTATGCACATCCTCGAGGCGGAATCACCTGTCATTAAACACAACAAGAAAAGCCCTGCTAATGCAAAGGAGCATGTTTGAACTTTGGAAGCCCAGTAAAACAAAATCAGTCACCAGAGGGCACCATACCACCGGCAGGAAATTATCTATGGTGTTTTACTTGTACTCACCAGAGGGCGACACCTGTCTCGCTCAGCCAACGCTGCATCGGCTGAAAATCGCAAATTTTTTCCACGCCCTCTGATATCGCACCCTCATTCGGGGTGAACCCTTCGAATTTATGGAAAATTTTTACTGATCCTGAAACTAGTCTTCCAGGCAGCCGACGGTGAAGATTTGGTGATCCGAGCTTGCACCGTTTTGGACTGATCCACCCGTGTGATGAACGGACGGACAGATGGACGGACAGAATTGCAATGGCTAAGACGCGCTACAGCAGTAGCTGCTGTTGCGCGTAAAAACCAACATAAAGTATGCATTGTAAATTGTTTGCCACAAAAAATTACCAATAAATAACATCTGTAAAAACAGAATGATGCACTGTAAGCATATAATTCTATGCACTAACTAAGTTACTGTGTGCTCAACACTGTGAACAAATTACAATCTCCACACAATTTTTAACTGCCACCATGCTAACACATTCTACAAAGACCATAGCAGTGACTGGTGGCTATTCAGTGACCACCAAAGTCTCAGATTCATATGAAATGAACTATTCTCGTACCGTAACTATTTTTGTTACATCATCTCTCTATATGAGACCTTAAAGAGCACTGCTCCTACAATTTCTAAAAGCTTTGCCTGCAAGAATCCCGCTTAACTGTGAGTACATCTGGAATAACTAGCTAATAAAACAAAAATTCAAAGTGGACTACTGGTGGTGTACGATTTACAGCTGTCACTTAAGTGAGGGTTACTATCACACCAGATCATCTGCAGCTAATGGATTACAACAGTAACAAAAAGCCCAGCTGTTGCTAGGGGTAGTAGACTGCACTTGCCTGCACCGGGAGCACCCAAAGGCCTACAAATGTAAACATAATTGCTTACCTGCTTACATAACTTGCAAACACAAACTTCCAGTCATGCCCTCAAAAAATTACTAGCAAGCAATTCACAATTAAGTACTTGAGTGCAGCAAGTACTTCATTTGCAGAATAAAGGCTTGGAAGGGGGATCAGACTTATTACCACAGGGTAGCCTACAGGCAACCCTATTTACTCATTCAGACATTTTCCTGGTACGATGTACCATTGAGCCACAATACATACGCCACAGACCACAGACGGACAGAACTGTATACCAACGGCTTGACTTTAACGGTCAGCCAAAAACCAATGCACAAACCTGAAGTGTAGCTTCGCCATACTTGTTCAGCTCCTGTTGCAACTCTTCTTCTGTTGTCTGTTTACTGATATGTCCAATCCACAGCGTACGGCTGCATACTGAAAATACACATAGTCCGCGAATTGTATGCGAGTATTTGCTAGATTTTCAGCTAACCTGGTGGCGTGGCGTAGTTGGTAACGCGTTTCGGCTGAAACAAAGTTACTCTACGCCGGGCCCAATTAGTACTGCGATGGGTGACTGCCTGCGGGCAGGTAAACCATCTCGGTGCGAAGCCTGCCAGCTAGGTCGACTCAGCCTTCTACCCTACTCTACTCAGTGGGATGGTAAAATGAGTAGTAACTCATTTACATGGGTTATGGAAGGTGGGGACCTTGGTACAGCTGACTGGAGTTGCCTAGCCAGCCGCTGCGCCAGCCTGTGTCTGCAGGCTGCACACAGTGGTCGTGCAGCAGGCGGCTCTGGTTAGTGACGAAAGCGCATTAGAAGCGTGCGCATGCTCGCGACGATGCGCTATACAAACTGACAACCTTTACCTTTACCTTTAACGGATGACAGAACAGGTGCACAGCAATCAATGTAATCTCAGCTGCAAGAAATGAACATTGCACAATTAATAATGGTTAGAAAGTTGGACTTACTATCAATAATTCATGGGTTCGACCACCGGTTGGGCCGCTGCATCAAAGATGACAATGACAAATGACAACAATGTCGAGGATGATGATAATGATTATAAGTAATAAAATAGAAATAAAATAGTAATATAATAACAATTCCTAAAATACATAAAATGTCACAGCATCTTAAGATGCCAAGATGTTGAAGTCTGCACTTCTGACTGCTAACACACGTTCTAAAGAAATGAGATATGAAGTACGCTACCTTTAGGGTCTGTCTGAACACTTCAGATCCTAACCTTAACCCTAATTCTGTGATGCCATATATCAATCTGAAGTTTAAAAAACTAAAACAATGTCCACCATCTCAGCTGATCTGTGGTCATCTGTGGATTGATCTGGTGTTTAAGCAGACTGTTACCTTTACAATGCATACATAAACTAATTGCAAAACATTAATCGTAACTAAGAAAGCATACAACAACTATCTAGACTAAATAAGATAGCAAACTTTATGGTGACAACAAGAAGAAAACAGTGAACAAAGCCTGAGTACTGTAGCAGATATAAATGTGGCCGATGTTACTGGCCCAGCTAGAAAGACGTACAGAACGGTGAACGCAAGCACACTGCTTACCACTGACGTGTTGAGACTTCACAGGCGGCATGTCCGACTGTTTGCGTTTTGCTGCATGAGATCTGTAACAATGCCAGCAACCAACGACATGTAGCTAGCATGTTAAACGTGAAATCAATCACAATAACTAGATGGGCAAGCTGTGCTCAAGGCTAAGTACTGTCTATAGGGCATGTCTGTGCAACATTTTTTTTCTTGGGAAAGGGGACAATCGTGTCCCGAAAAAGATCTTATCGATTTAACACCTATCCAGAGAACTGTGTTGGGGGATTTCATTCAGGAAAATTATATCTTCTCTGAACATTTCAGGCAAATCCATCTGTAACTGTTTGTCAAATCCTGCTAACAGACTTTCTTGCCCTATCTTGTAAAAAATCTGAAAATCAGATACTGTGACCTTGACCTATGGGATTGAAATTCAACAGATTCCAGATGATGTCAAGGTTTATGCAAAATTCCATCAAGCTAAGTGCAGAAGTACATGAGTTATCACAGAAACAGAGAAACAACACGACGACGCTGAAAACAACACTGTTGTCAGTTATCACTACAGCAGACTGAAGGACAAAACCTCTGTACTGCAGATTGGTGGCATGGCGTTTCATCTGATCAATGAAGTTACTCTACACCGAGCCCAGTTAGTACTTGGATGGGTGACTGCCCGTGGGCAGATAAACCATCTCAATTCTCGATATGTAACCAGCCACCTAGGTCAACTCAGCCTTCCATCCCTTCGAGGTGGGTAAATCGATTACCAGCCTATCTGGCTGGGGTTAAGGCAGGGCACATTCACCTGTGTCAGGTAACACTGTGATCCCATACGGAAGGTGACGCTCCATAGCTCTGAGATGGGCTTCCCATAAAGAGCTATATCACCACCTTGAACCTTTTAATGAATCACCAGCAAAACAGCATGAAAGTCACCACAATGAAGAACAGATAAAATTTTATCACAGTCAAAAAACTGGCCACAAACCGCTTTCGTTTCTCTGTTGTAATGTATGAAGTGGGAATGACGTCATCATCTTCCGACGTACTTGATACTGAAAGTAACCTGATGCAACAAAAACACTACAAGGTATGCAGCAAGTTCACAGTCCTAATCTCACATGAAACTACCAGTTTACTTGACAAAAAAGTAAAACCCTCACTCAATGCTAAGTACCATCCACGGGTATCATGAAGACAAAATACACACACATAACCTCAAACCTCAAATTTAATCGGCTGGTAGACTTGTTCAAGCTACATGTTCATGCAAAATTTAATCAAGTTCACCAAAGTCTATGAGTTATGGTAATAAGACAGCATCAACACTAACAAGAAATCCAGCTGTTGCTAGGATAGCCAACCATACTGGTTGTCATTGACCTTCAAAGTCATCCAAGGCCGACGATTTTCATTTTATCTGCCAGGGCAAATGCCACTTCCTATTAGTGATTAATAGTAACCTTCGCCCTATCTCTCACCGTTTGCAAGATATGACCAGTTTTCTGTTGAAAACACACATTCTTCCTACCCCTTCCATTCAACCCCCAATTTGAAAATGTTCCCCTTGCACTAGATAGTTGAAATTTTGCATGCCCAAGTTTAACACACATGGCTGATTAGTCATGTAAAAAGTTTTCACAACAACCATGCCAATAGCTCGACGGTTACTTAAGTACAGTCGGCTGAAAACGTTACTGTGGTCACTTCCATGAGCAGTAAAACTCAGATACAGAAATACAATGCATGCAATGTAGATATGCTGGACATTCATTTACATTCTGGTATGTTAACTTAGTGTCCAGCCACTTCCAGCAAATACGACCAAATCTAGCTCCAGTGAATTTTTGCCCTAGTCTCAGCCCAGCTTCACTGCACATCAACTTAAGCAGATGTCATACAATCAATTTTACCGGCCAACCTTTGCGAGTATGGTTGGATTGCAAAAAAACTAGCCAACAAAATTGTTGAACCATGAAAAAGAGCCGATTTTATCGTCTGCTACTTCATACAATATCAGCTAGCTTCACAAATACACCACAGCAAAATGCAAATCGAAAAAAATAATGCTTACATTATTTTTCCTGCATTTAAGTAGACATCCCCTTTGCACCAAAGGGTAGTATAACTGATCAAGGCTTGTCGTTTATTATAGCCCAAATTCTATTATGCCGACTTACACCAAAACTTCCCTGCGGGGAAATTCGCGAACACAAAATGGTGACAAATCATAAAATCAAGAAATTTTGGTGAAAATCGTGAACATAAATCATGTTGACATGTCGAGATGTTTGCAACAAAATCCATGACAAGTCCGCGACCAATCCGTTTGTGTCGCTCTAATGGAATTGACTCCGTTACAATGCACGTGGAAAGTCGGCGACAAAGTCCGGACTGTCACAAACACAAATCAAGAAAGTCCGCGACACAAATCATGAAAGTTGGCGACATGATTTGTGTTGCAGACTTTCATGATTTGTGTCCGCGTCACAAAGTCAGTGTAATGGAATTTGAGCTTATCGCAGCAATCTGACGCGCTGTCAATGGCAGTAGGATGAGTAATCGGGAGCAAAATGTGAAGCTGCAATGAGAAGACACACAGCATGCATTAGCCTACCTAGACTGTGGAGGCGAACTGTCTGACAGACTGTAATGTGAAGACGGCCGTCCATTCTCATCTGAACTGTCTCCAACGACGATAACATCTGCATCTCTGGGCGGAGGGGCTCTCCTCTGCATAAACAGTCACAAGCCAACAGTTAATTATGAAACTCTTGTCATATCAAACTTGACAACTGTCATGCTGCTGAATGGGCACCGGAAAAGAAAATCCATCTGCACTGATCTCCATCAAGGATTTAGCAACAAACCCAGAGAGTGGCAAAAATGTAAGTACTACAGTATGATCTAGACCCATTAACAAACACATGCTATACTAAACTGGTAATATAGCACAACTTATGGAATATAAAGTATAGATCTAAACATCAAATGGAAAAATACAAACCTCCTAGTACTAATTGAAAAAAAAGAATGGAATAAAAATATCACACATACATAATTATGCACTGAAATTGCTCCATTAGTATGTTCGTAATATACTTTAACGGGGTTTTCAATTTTTTAATGACACAAAAATCCAGGATTTTTCCAGGTCTTTCCAGGACCTTTTTGTAGCCCACGAATGTTTATATATGACAACAAAACCACCGTTTCATTCATTCAAAATCATCAACACTATTTAAGTAAGCAATAGTCAACACAAACTGAGTGATATATTACTGCTGCTTGTTTTCCATTTGAGCCTATGAACAATGCATGATTTTGAAGAGTATTTTCTTAAACTTTCCAAGACCAAAGTGATTTTCAAATCCTGAAAATTTCAAGAAAAACATCCAGGTCTTTCCAGGAGGCATAAAAACCCTGCTTCAATTAAACAAAAAACAACCGATAATATGAATTAGTTTATCTTGTTTACGCTAAAACAGATTATCACAAACATAAATGTTAAAGATAAAAATAAACGACAAAGCTTCTATATCATTTTAAAAACAAGAACTTGAAAGAGCTTAACCTGTTCTCACTACTTCAAGCAGTAACACACCAGGAAAAATGCACTGACTTAATTTACCCACCAACCCATAAGCAGGTAAAAACATAAAATCAACAAAGAAGACAAACAACTGTCAAAAACACAACCTGATTTACGGTAGTATAAACACATCTAGCAAAAGCGAATCACAGTTATCAACATCTCACAATGGATGTAATGGACGTACCATACACAGAACAATAGGCTAGACCAAGAAAATTCCACTGAACACTTACACATCATGCAAATAACTTTAGAAACTCACCGACTTCTGTTCACGTTTCTTACGATTGGCATTTACCCTGTCAAAAGTCCGCTCACGAATGCCATCTTCATGACGGTACTGTCGAACGAGCTTCTTAGCAGCACTGTTGCTTGTTTCCAGCCTAATTCGATCTTCCAGCGACATGAATGCTGAAGTCTCGTACGATTTTGTCCGCCTGTCACTCGCTCGCTCTGAAGTCTCAATTCTCTCAAAAGCTTCTGTCCTCTCTGAACTTTCCATTCTCCCTGAATTTTCTGCTCTCTCTGTATTTTCCTTGTCATCCGTGACATCTCTGCGCTTAGCACCACGGGCACTTTTCCTATCCTTAGTCTCATAATCTGAAAGCGACCTGTCATCTGCACTGTTCTTGCCATGAGAACTTTTCTTACGCTTAGTTTCGTAATTTGAAACTGACATGTCATCTGCAAAGTTCCTGCTACGGGAACTTCTTTTATGCTTAGTTTCATAATCCGAAAGCGACTTGTCATCTGCACTGTTCTTGTTACGCGAACTTTTCTTATGCTGAGTTTCATAATCTGAAACAATGTCGTCTGCAGCGTTCTTGCTATGGGAAATTTCCTTACGCTTAGTTTCGTAATCTGAAACTGACACGTCATCTGCACTGTTCTTGCTACGAGCACTTTTCCTATGCTTAGTTTCATAATCCGAAATGGACATGTCATTCGCACTGTTCTTGTCACTCACTTCTGACCCAATGTTTTCTGTCTTGCATGTTTCCTCTTTTCCTTTTACATCTTTGTTCGTCTCCTTGTGTTTATGCTTGCTGCATTTATGCCTGCTCTGTTCTTTCACTGGCGTCTGCCCGACATCTAAGGAACCATCGTTATTGGCCATACTCTCTTTGTGCCTTTTCTTTTTCTTTTTCTTTTTCCCAGTGTCAGAAGAACGAGCCGACTCGCTAACAGTGTGAGTACTATCGTGCGGGCTACGAGACGATTCAACTGCAGGCATAGTTCTGTCGTCACTAGTGACATTGAACTGGTCTGCAGCTGCAGGCTGAGATTGAATGTCCAGGTCTTTGGTATGGAGGTCCACTTGGTCCACTGTATGAAGGTCGGCATCTGTCGTGCAGTGTTCAACTGCAGCGTTGCTGTCCTGTACATTGTCGTCGGCTGCTGGGCTCGTCCTGCGAGGCTCGGTATCTGTTCCAGCATCAACAGAAGCATCATTATCTGTTGTCGTATTCTCTTTCTGCCTTTTCTTTGTCTTTTTCCTTCTCCCAGCGTCTGAAGAATGGGTTGACTCGCTAACGACGTGCGTACTATCATGTCGCTCTGGGGCTGGAGTCTGGCATCTCTCTGGTACACTGTCCACTGTCACGCTGTCAGGCTCCTCCTCTACAGCTGGTCTCCTGCAACATGCAGTCCATTGTATCTTACATTAGAATTAACAACCTCACATAATGCCGTACCAGCCACACTCAGCAGTCGTTACAGCATTATACAGTCTGCCAAGGCCAATGTCACATCAACAACACTTCTGTACATACCAAAAACACTGATCCATGACAAAAAAGCTGAACTTAAAAACAAATAAGTAAAACTGCAAAAATTAATGACTACTCGTGCAGCTAACTATTTTAGAAACATTACTGATTAAAAATGTTATCCTTAACTACCAGCACTTAATTAAAGTAACATTACATGACAGTACTGCAGTGTAAAGACCATTAGGTTATTTATGTTTACAATCACTAAAAATGTCCAGAGAATGTAAACATTCTACTCCACTGACTGGACCAGATTATTTAATTGTCAATTTCGAAGGAGTTAACTAATAAAATTTTACTAATCGCTACAGGTACCAGCTCTGCAAATAAGTACACCGTGAACAATAAACAATGTGGCACTTTACTTTTGTCAATATCTTCACCAATTATTGACCAATTTTCAAATTTTTTTCTTCACTGGCACACTCTGTAAACAATTTGCAATAATGTGATTATTATATATCCCACCACACCATAAATGTGTTTCTACACTACGTTGTGAAATATAAATGTAAGCAAAAACTAACGATAATAACAAAAATTAGGTAAATGAAAAAAACACTTCAGACCAACATTGCGATGAATGATCCGTATGACACTAGACTGTGTTAGACCCACAGTGTTTAGTGTCATACAGACCATTTTTTCAATTTCACCAAAATGTTTGTTTGTCATTATCATTATGTATGCATATTTCATTGATATTTCACAAAGTAGTGTAGAGACGCATTTACAGTGTGGTGGGATATGTAATAATCACGTTATTGCAAATTTTCTGCAGAGTGTGCCAGGGAAAGAATTTTGATAATTGATCAATAACTGGTGAAGATATGGACAAAAGGAAAGTGCCATGTTTTTTGGCCCACCCTGCACAACAGACAGTCAACTACAACAGACAGAAAAACTATTTTACTATTTTTTAAACAGAACTGTACGGTGAGAATCCCCTCTAAAAGTGACCTGAACAGAATGAAACCACTTGTCCACACATCATTACATGGTCACAGAAATGATCATAAGCAAAAGCTCATCAGATATCTGGAAAGTGAAAATGCAACAAACCCAGAAATGCTGCTGCTTGTCATTTCATGATGCTGAACATCAGTGTCATCATTAGCCATCTGAACCTGAACCTGAACAAGGCAACTATCAGTATAAAGAAACAGTGGAAGATACACAGTCTCGGCTTAACGCAGACAGACAATCCCCGACAGACTATTTTATACACATGTATGTAAACAAAAGTTCAAAAAGTCCCAACTTAGCTAGCAAAATGTGTTGCTAAAAATATTCTGGCTGAGCGAGGAATGAGACATGGAAAATTGGAACTGTAACAAGAGAAAGACGGCTTAACTATACTGTGTCCCAAATAAGTCACATTTTGTTATTTCGACACTGTGTTTGGAAAAAAAACACCCACTCATGTTTACTTGTATGTCTCCATGAAAAATGTTCAGATTCTCACAAAATTTTCAGGGAATGTTTAGGAGAAAACAAGTACTCAGTTGGTTGAAAATAATAATAATAATAATAATAATCTGACTTGTAAAGCGCCAGTATGTGCTAAAAAAAACTTCAGTGGCGCTGAAAAGTTAGATAGTATCTGCTACTGGTGACGTCATGCTGATGTCATATTTCTGCGTTTGTAAATTATGCGTTTTACCTCTGAAGAGACAGTTGACAAAATGTACGTGAGTCAGCAAGGGTTATGGAGATGCAAGTTTGTGGAAGATGTTTCTGGACAATGGATAGACAATTGAATATTGATGGAATGATATTTGTAAATTAAAAAAATTGACATGACTGGCAGTATTACTTGAGCAGTTTGACTGTCATCCACGCAGTGACGCAGTGCATGAAAGGATGCCAACATCAAGAAAGTTGAGGATCTCGCACTCAGCCAACAGGGTGGCCACAGTTTGGGAAGAAAAAAATTCAAGGACTTTTCAAGGACCTTAAACTCACTTTTCCAGACCTATTCCGTCGATGTTTCTGCCAAGTTAAGAGGTTTTTAGTTCTGACAATTTTAGAGAGTATGCAATGTTTTGGCATCAAAAGAAAACCATTAGGCAGCACAAAAAAATAAAATTTCTAACCTTACACAGCAGGTGATGCTTGCTAATCCAATTTGATTACTGTACTTAGATTCAAGGACTTTCAAGGACCTTTTACATCAAATTCCAAAACTTTCAAGGACCTATTCCATTTTCAAGGACTTTCCAGGCCCTGGAAAAATGAGCATTTTTTCA
>Ga0056128_1001143_pt1 | contig 28437 bp, 20 predicted proteins | sample WorMetLIZISLAND2_FD_71113 | JGI IMG/M metagenome (GOLD analysis project Ga0056128, IMG submission 71113) | Marine gutless worms symbiont microbial communities from Max Planck institute for Marine Microbiology, Germany - Olavius geniculatus... ... | reverse complement strand
ATATTATTCAGCAGCACATTGACACACAGTCAGTGTGATGCGGGCAACATCACCTTTTGTAATTTTTGCTGTTTTCGATGTGCAAGTCCTTAAATGTTGCCGTTAACAAGTGTATAAACTAATGTTTTGTACATTTATCATTATCATAGCCAAGCATCATTGATTTATCATTGTATGACATGAATGGACGTCTGTAACAGAACATAATGGCACTGTTGTCAGCTGACAATTATATTGATTTTTATACTTGATTACTCAAAAAATTTGGTTAAATAATTTGTTAATAAATAGTCATGTTTAGAAATCACAAAATCTCCCTGCTAGGGCTGCAAAGGTTCTCCCTTGAAGACCCAGCCTTTCCTAGGTTAAATATGGCAAAGCCAGTTGATCTTAAACAACGTGACAGCAGTGTATGTGTCATCATTGTGCCTGTGTGTGGTTCTGTATGTGTACCAGATTCTTCATTACACCTGGATCTCCCGAGTGTGAGGCATTGCTTTGCTGTGTAGCATTTGCTGTTTTTACGTGCATTATGCAATATTGGTCTCAGTTGGCAGAGTTGCTGAACACTGCATTATACCAACACACATTTCTCATCACCAGTTGTTATGCAGTATGTCACTCGAGTATCAGTTTAAATGCTAAACAAGGAACCTAACAGATATTGAGTTGGATGAAATGTTGGATTGTTTATTTGCACTCGAGGTAAAACCAGCAAAGATTCTATTGATAATGTATCAAAGCAAAGATGTCTGTTTTGTAAAAAATTAATGATGTGTAAGAATGATAAATTCTAGAATGTTTTGTTTCCGGAGTCCGTTGTGTACCGTCAGTTTGCAATGTGTTCTTAGCTGTGTTCCATTCTGCTGCATATTGGCACTTGGCAGTCAGTATTTATTCTGTTATTGCATGTTTAGTTATGAACATTTACAACTACCAGCTTGAGTGACATGTTTGGTGTGGCTCTGGATATGTCACGAAACAATAAAAGCTCATTGTTGTCACATTGTCTGCAGTGTTTATGGCACAGGAGTGGAAATCATTGTGCACTTTTCCTGTTCATGTGTAGGAACACAAAGTTTGTTTTTAGTAGAGCTGTCAAATTAACGCATTAATTAATATGTTAATGAATTAACATGCATTAAAAATAACATGCATTAAAAATGAATGCACATACATAAATTTATATTAGTTTACTAAATTTTGTGAAGCAAAAGTTGCAATATTCCATTAAACTGTGGTTATTTGACAATCGAATGAATTCCAAGTAACTAAACTGTTACTTGCCGTTCAATCGCTACTGTAAATAGATACACTCAGTACTACGGTCAGTTATTCCGATGACAGGCTATTGGATTTCTAGTCTAGCTATGACGTCAGTTATTGTTAATAAAACGTTTTAAAATGTGTTTCTAACTTTCTATATTCTACAGGTGGGGCCCCATACGTCGTGGGGCCTGGGTAACTTACCCCCACTCTCCCTCCAGACGGGCCAGGGTGTGCGCATTAATTAATGTGTTAAAGAAATTAACACAGTGCATTAATGCATTTTGAAAATTAACGTTTTGACAGCTCTAGTTTTTAGCCTCTGCTGCGCTGCTAGGGATGTTGTTTAAGGGACCAGAGACCACGATGCGTGTGTTAAAAAAAGGAGGGACGGGAGAGGAAGTTGAAATTTTCGGATTATCAGATAGATAGCTGCAACTTTCCAACAGAGTAGATTATGAGTGCACAAAATTTCAATTTTGCTCCTAAATAACCCGGAAATGGGAGACTTTCACCCTAAAGTCTGGTACTTTTGACATTATTTTTGATGAGAGGAAAATATTTCAACAGGCTCATATTTGGGGAGGAGCGATTTCCTTCTCCCTCTGTCACGACGCCACTGCTGAAGATCAGAAAGTGTAGTCTTGGTCTTATCTTCGTAGATTGTTCTTGGTCTCAAGCTCCGCTCTAAGTATGTGCCCTCTTTAGGAGCCTAGACATTTACTCAAAATAGTGCCAAAATACACCAAAAGAAGTCATTTTGCACAAAAAAAATCTTTAAACAATTTCCATTCCCGTGGGGAGGGGACACTCCTCCCCATATCTCACCTGTCAAGTTCCCCCACTACAACTAGATTCTGGCTACGCCACTACAGCAAACTCTCCGTTATTGGAAGTCAAATGCTGGGCTTCGAACGTATGGCGGTACGGTCGGCTTTTCCTAGCTATAGCTGGGCTTCTTGTTCGGTCTTGGGATGAACTAAAATGAAAGCAGTGTACTCTCATTTCATTTCTGTTGATTTGATGAACACACTACAGTCGCAACAGAAAACATAAACTTTGTGCGTTAGCAGCCTTGCTACCACACGCACGTAGGCCTAATTTGTCGTAATTAAAGCTTTCACCTGTACATTTATTTTCGGGCGCCGGGTCGCGAAGACTCCAACTGCCACTGTTGGTAAAAATTTTGCCTCCGAAATCTCTTGCTTGCGATTCCGCACAGCTCCGTTAAGAACTGCGTACCACTCACGGTAAAGGCCCTTTTGTCGTTTGCTTCTCTTGTTCGCTACACATAGGCTATCGTGTCCATTATGTAATGGTGTGAAGTGTATCATAGTTCGATTATAATTATATTGCAAAAAAAGCATACAGCACTTTGGTCATTTTTGATAACTTAGAGCACCTATATATTACATTTCCACGTTTGAGAGATGAGCGCAATTTTAAAGAGGCCTATACGAATTACAAACGTGTCGCCTCCTGGTGAATCACTATACAGTAAGCATACCCACTGGAGATCTGCAGTGCGCACTGCGGCGCAGTGCAGCAGGTGGCTTAATTGATGGCGTAACGTACGGGGTTCAACTCCCGGCCGAATTGCTATCAGTGGCGTAACCAGGTAGTCTACTGAGGTATTTGCACTCCTGAGGCCCAGACCGCCGAAATTCGAGACCTAAACCGACGATGAAAACATATTGTAGCATATCGGTAACATGGCATATTTCACGGTCATTCAAGGTCAAGCATTTTGGGGTCACTGAAAACGCGATAAAGAACTATGGCGCCGCGTAGAAATATTGACTTTAATTCTAAATGTAACGAAGATTCGTAACATTTAGAATTAAAGTCAATATTTCTACGCCATAAAGTTCTTTTATCGTGTTTCCAGTGTTATGGGACGACCGAATTAAATTACAAAAAATCACCGGTTGTCAGTGGCGGTTTTAGCCTGCAAAATAGGGGGCACGGTCCCATGGCGAGCGCGGTAGCGCGAGCCTATAACGGGGATCTGGGGGCAAAGCTCCCAGCGGGGTCCAGAAACAGAACCCTCGTCAGGGAGTGGGGGCAAGCCCCCCGAAGCTGAAGCACTTTTGGTTTTTGAACATTCAATGGAAGCCTCAAATTTGCCTATTTTTTAAAATTGGAAACGCAAATACATCAGATATTTGTGTTATTTTTGCAAAAAATTATGGGTGGCCACGAAACTGGGTAGCCTGGAGCAAAATTGGGGGCCTGTGCCCCCCGGCCCGGGCCTAAAACCGCCACTGCCGGTTGTGGCCATCTTACTGTTTTCATCGTCGGTTTCACTAGATTTTTCTGCCACGCTCTTAGCAGTAACTGTGCTTCTGTAGGCCTACGATTTTATGGTTGTTCCTGCATAAGAACATATCTTAAATTATTTATTAATTGTTTCTTGACATTGCTGATAATCAGTGATGTCCCTGTGATGTTCATGCATTGACGTTTATACTCGCTCTAGTTTTTTTAATTCTCCAGCTTGAAAGCCTTAAATTATCTGTCGACTTTGTCGTTTAGCTTTCATGATCTTTGTTTTCTCGAGCGTTGATTTTGTCCGCCTCAAACTGGCGGCGGACGGCCACGTGATAATGTCGGCATTCGTCTGCAGTCGTCTCCATGCCGCCAACACCGTCCGTCGTACAGCTACGGGCGCCGATACCGCCTGGCGCCTTGAGGTGAACCACGTGATCAGCGGTCACGTGACTGGCGTCTGCAGCAGCGCGCATCGGTTAGTTTCTGTCGCGTCACGCTCAGTGGATGCAGCGAGAGTCAGAGAGGCTGCTACAATAGCAGCCTACTGCCGCTGAGAGAAGCTTTATTTAATTTTGCTCGTTAAAACATCTTAGCAGCTGCACGACAGAAATACCGACATTCGCTGTGTAGGTATGGGACCTTTTCTTACAGCAGAATTCTCTAAACTAGGCGAAATCGAAGAAAGCAATTAGCCTATTAGACAATCGAGAGTAAGGCTTATTAGGCTTGATGATTGCAGAATGTGATGTTTTAGTAACATGTAGGCTAGGCCAAAAAGCTGACTTTGCTGTTGTTACTTGTACTTAATAATTTTAGTCATATTAGAAGCATTTATTTCATACTATTTGTACGATGCCAGTCGTAGGCCCTACTGGTTTAGGCCCTATAAATTCACTCGATTTTTTTGTAAGCGTCCGCCCCTGGATGGGCATAGGCTGCAGGAGAATTTGCCCCCTTCTTTCGCCAGTGATTTAGGCCTACAGTTCGATGTGTACACGGTGTTCCATAAAAAGGACCCTTTTTTGCTTTTTTTCATAATTTACTCAAATTATAAGCCATTTACATAAAATTTTTACCAGTTGTAGCTGAAGAAATACTAATTCGAAATATTTGAACAAAATATGGCAGTTTGTACGGTACCCATTATGACGTCAGCGTTACATCACGACTAGCAAAGGATATTTAATCAACTGCCATGTTTTGTTAAAACACATCGAATTAGTAGCCTATTTATTCAGCTACAACTGCATGGTAAAAATTTCATGCAAATTGCTCATCATTTGAGTGGATTATGAAAAAAGGGGTACTTTTTATGAAACACCGTGTATATGCTAAGGATGATTAACTAACTATTGCATATCCATTTTTTTCAATAACATAACTTTTGTATTCGTTACGGAATCAAATACGGGTTGGCTAGATTTTACCAATATTTACAGTGTATTATATAAGCATATGAACTATTCTGTGTACCGTAGGATTCATCCATCCGGCAACAATTTTAGCACACTGCATCTCACAGGCTGTATATTGTGATGAGCGACACAGTCGCGACGTCGACAGGCGTCGTCGCTGCAAGTCGGGACACAGACACGCGGTCGTCGCCAGGGTCTGCAGCGAAGCCAGCTGTAGGGAGAGGGTCGACGTGCAGTGGCTGTGGACGTGCTATATCCGACCGGTTTCTGCTGTACGCCATGGATCGTCACTGGCATGTCGGATGTCTGCGCTGCTCTGTCTGTCAGATGCCGCTGGATGACGCCGTCGCGACCTGTTACACCCGGGCCGGGCTAATTCTCTGCCGCACTGACTATCTCAGGTCTGTGCGTCCTCTAGGCCGCATCACAGTCACGTGTGTAAACATATGAGACAGTTTTACCCCCGTCAAAAACAGCCGAGGTTATGTGATATCCGGCGTTTATCTGTTTATCTTGACTGATTTCTTTATCAGCAGCATTACACAAAAAGTTACAGGCGGATTTGGTTGGAATTTCCAGGGAAGGTTAGACTTGGTCCAGTCCCACCTCAGAGGTGACAAAATTATTTCAATCCAGGATAGGATTAGAGGATTTTTTACCATTGCGATATAAGGGAAACTTCTGCTGAATATGGTGCTGCCATCAGCGAACACAACAAGAAATGACGTACTGAGGTTTGCACTCTCCTAGTGGCCTTCTACGTGTAGTTGCAAAGGTTTTATTTCGCATGTAACTTCAGTATTTTTGCTTTGTAGACTATAAATGGGTTGCAGGTTTCAAATAATTAAAGTTATCTGTTCTGCCGCCGCAACATCATTTTATCAGTGTCATCCGGGGTGAAATAAATAATAATCACAATAAAAACTGGAAGAAATTTTTTCATAAAGCATATCAGCCCTTAAGCTCTCGTTAGCCCGCTCTACCGCGCTTGCCACGGGACCCCGCAGTTGTATTTCGGGGGTCTCTATAAAAAACTCTCCAACTTTCTATTGCCGGCACTCGGTATTAACTCCGCTAGAGTGGTCTGGGGCGCAGCCCCAGCCAAATCGGATTTGCTGCAACTATAGTCTTAAAATATGAGATCTGGTGGCAACAATTTCGGTTATTTTTCCGAGTCCTTAATATTTATTTTTAGCAAAAATTTCAGATTAGGAGCCCGGGCCCCTTGACCCTATTTGACTACGCCATTGTCTGCTCAGGCTGATGTGCAAATTACGTTTGAGGACTCTTTGTGTAATGTAGTAAGTCAAAAATATCTTTTATTCATAATGCACGCATGCGGCTACAAGCCTACAAATAGGCCGTGCAGATTTCCAAGAAATTAGTTCAAACTACCGACGCTGATCGACTGCACGACATTTTTGAAGTCGGTCAAAAGTTTCGTACTGTTTTGTCAGACTCGAAAACCTTACGGCAAATTTGGACACACCCCTTGCGGATTTCAGAGACTGTCAGTCCGATAGAAAAGTTAACTTTCCTTCATTTAAATGCTCATTTTAGTTTAGTTTGTGCCCCAAGACTGCACTGGCTCAGCGATCAATCCGGCCGTGCTTATGAGCATTATAAACAAATTATATACGGCGCTATAACTTAATCGTTACATTTGATGGGCGTCCCGATCGTCAGCTATTCAGCAGGCTGCTGTTAATGCCTCGTATGCGGCTTGTTGTATTGTGAATAGGTCACGCGATAATCAGACTCGCCGTCGTAGAAACTGCCGCAAGCAAGCGCTGTATAGCACTAGGTTATACCTCGGCGCTGTCGTTGAATTTCCAATATATTTCGCGTATATTGCGAGGAGCGAGACGCGAACGGAAATAAGCGGTCGATTTGCAAGCGCTAATAACACTGACCCGGATGCCGGCGTTCATTCTGATGAGATTGGTCCCACCGGGTAATATTCACCCCCAGCCAGTCTGCCGATTCGTCTCCCTCTTTATCCTCCCCAAGTCATATAGCCCCGAGCCCGCCCGTGTTGATACGATATTTGATTGCGTTGCTGCGGCGGGGCGCGCTGCATGGCGCCGGGACCCCCGTTCAATTTGTTGCTTGTCAAAGTGCCAGCATCGTTTCGATTAGCCGCCCTCCCCCATCAGCTAGCTTCTTTTCTCCCGTTCATCTACGCAACTCATCTCCATCCTGTCACATTGAATGGACGTTTTGCATGGTACGCCGCGCGGAAATTCCACTTTCCGTCAGCCTGACCATGCTGCATCCCATTTATATGCAAATTATTCCAATTTCATTCTTTTTGTCGGCCATCTATTTTATGGGTACCGTACATTTTTTGGTTTCGACAAAGATGTCAGTCCGATACCAGTTTTGATTTTTGTACGTAATTAAATAACTATCGACTGTACAAAAGAGTGCTAGGCCTATATTCAGCAGTAGCACTTTCACGCTATTTTCAGCCGACCGTACTTAAGTAACAGTCGAGCTTTTGGTACGGTTGTCGTCCGTTCGTCCGTCCGTCTGTTTCTCTGTCTGTCTGTCTGTTTGTCTGTCCGTCTGTCACGGATGTATTGTGGCTAAACGTTGCGAGATAGAGCCTAGGTTGCTACTGATCACTAATAGGAAGTCGCATATTGGCTTTTTAATGACGTGTAATTCATTGACGTTGGATGACCTTGAAGGGTCATAACGCACCATGTTATGCCAATCTTGCAGTATTGTGGCTAAACGGTAAGTCGTAGGGGGTTGGTGATGTTACCATCGCATCCCTAGGGCGCTGGCTACTTTCTATAGGCTGTCAATAGTAACCATGTCTCCATCTGCAGCGGTTTGACCGCAGTTTTCAATGGAAGTTTTAAGCTATAAGCGGCCATATTTTGGAAACAGTGAAAGATAGGGCCCAGGTGGCTATTGATTACTAATAGGAAGTTGCATATTGGCTTTCAAATGACATGAAAATCATTGACTTAGATGACCTTAAAAGTAACTGACAACCAGTACGGTTGGTTATTCTAGCGACAGCTGGGATTCTTGTTAACAGTGGAGCTGTGTCATGGGCTATACATTTATACTATATTTGAGAGTTACTATCGCCAATAACTTTGTAACGGCACGACGTACGTCGGCGAAATTTTGCACGCCAACTCGTGTCGTACGTGGCCTGAACATGGGCTAGGTGACATGTCGCTGATGTGTCGCACTTTTTAAAAAATTTCACTGTTTCTAAAATTTTGCAGCCATACCTCTTAAGCCGCAGCAGAACTGTGACGTCATATAGACGTCGTCACCGTGGTGACGCATCATCAGCATCATTACAGACGCTGCAGCGTAGTACAACGTTGTGCTACGCCGCAGCGCTCTGTATCGATGCCGCAGGCCGGGATGAGGCCCGACGGGCCGAAAATTGAGGCCGCAGGCCGAAATCAAAGCCGCAGGCCGAGTTGAGGCCAAAAGGGCCGAAAATGGAGGCCGCAGGCCGATAAAATGGCAAAGATCAAGCGGACTGCAGGGAGCGTAGCGGACGCTACCTGTCCGCTTGTTCAAAATATAGCAGAATTCCTGTTTTAATGCATGCTAAAGTACACGTGAGCATTACATTATTCATTGCAGGCTAATTAATTAGTTTGAGCTACATCAGATTTACGGTGCTTGATCTGCCCACTGGCAGATTGGCGCGTTTGATTTTACGGAATAACGTCGCTGTTGTAATATGTATGCAATAATTTTTATCAGCGGGAAAACAACATTGTGGCTTCTGGCTAATAATTATTATCATAAGTCATAGTCTACTTAACTATAGTCACCGTGCACTTTAAACGTACTTTACATCAACACCGAATTGCGCTGAAATCCACTCTCAGCATTTCGAGTCTGCTTTAACGAATTACTTACGGCAAACTTCATGTAAGTCATAGAATGCTATAAAACTATAATCAAAAAGTTGAAAATAAATTGAATTTTAACCGAAAAAATTGCAGGTCTTGGCAGTTTCTGGCTTTCTGCGAGGTATACGGTACACATTTGTTTTTATCTTTAACAAATAGCTCTAATCTGCATTACGTCACGACTAGCAAAGAATATTTAATCAACTGCCATATTTTGTTTAAATATTTTGAGTAACTATTTCTTCAACTACAACTGGTAACAGTGTCATGTAAATTGATCATCATTTGAGTTAATTATGAAAGAAAGAAAAAGGGGTCCCTTTCTATGAAACACCTCGTATAGAACGTCCGTAAAAATATCGAAAAGGTATTGTGTCGTCATTCAGGACAGTCGTGAAAGTGGGGCAAAACGCGGCCACCCAGCCGGCGTGGAGTAGTATATAGGGCGAATTCGTTCCAATCAGTCTAGCGAGCGTCTGACCATCTGTGTACCTGCGTTCGTTCGTCCACACGGCTCTGTTATTCCTGACGGGACGGAGAAAATTAAACCTATCCGGCCGACCGACCGACCGGCGTGCGCCAACTTGTGCCGGCCGGCGCCCCCTTCCCTTCTCCCTCCCTACGCGTCTCCGTCCGCGCGACCAACTAGCAATCGGCGAAATTGAACGGCGTTCACTCGATAAGCATTAGCACTAATGAAATTCGTTTTTCTCTTTCGCTGCCGCCGCCTCCGCCAATTGCATGATTGCGCCCGGTGGGCCTACGTCCCCCACCCGACCGTCCGTGCTTCCATGCGATGCAGTCTAGTCTACTACGTCGAAGCTGGCTGCTGCCCCAGCTAGTGGCTACTGCTGCTGCTTTTCACGATTGTTAATTTGGCGGCAGCATCGGCGGCAGAATAATTGTCCAAACCCGCACGGCCTGTCCGTTGCCAGTCAGTTTAATTATTAGCCGCAGATGTGATCGACTCAATAATAAATACTGATTAGATTGTAGGGAAGCGAGAACGGGGAGACTAAGAGGGGTGGATTAAATTAGCAGAAAAAAGAGCTCTGGATTGAATGCATGTAGGGATTCTATTTAAAAGTGGCATAGGCCTACGTGATAAACAGCCCTCCTTCTGTAGTTTTGCAATAGGTTTTTTTTAAAAAACTCCGACACTTTGCACCAAAAACGTCTCATCGCTGCATTAATGTTTACATGCCTTATTATTCGCCCTGTAAAAACCGACATGAATAGATTTATGTGATCAGTCAGTTTTATGGTACGGCATTTTGGTAAAATAAAATGGTGTTGTTTATGATTGACAACCGATGTTTAGTTTTAAATTACGATGCAAACAACTTTTTTGCAGAGAAAGTGTAATTATTCGTAGTTGAGTGTCTGTATGACCTTGAATGATCTTGAACCCCAAAAATAGCGGGTTTTAGTGAATTTTTTGCGATTTCGGGCTGCGACACGCATTTCAAAAGTGAATTGCGCCAAAATGGCTGGAGACAGACCAAAACAACCTGCGTACGAAATTTTCTGCATTGAATGTAGATTTTAGCAGTCCAAGTCCGAACCCTTTACGTTCAAGGATTGCGCAAGCGTGTATCAAAGAGGGGTACCCTTTTAAAAAGTGGTTATTTATCCGTTGTTGGCTTGTCTAGCGTGAAAATAGTTGCAGATATGCACAGACATGTTGCTTATCATAACAAGCACTAGCGACGAGCTTCTTAGAAATGTCAACATCGATGACCCTAAATAACCTTGAACCCTAAAAGTATTGGTTTTTAGTGGTGTTTTGGCGATTTTTGGCTGCAAAAGAGTGAATTGCGACGAAATGGATAGAGATAGACCAAGATTACTTGCGAACAGGAACTGCTATAGGCTCTCGCGCGTCTCATGAGCATTAGCTCAAATTTCTTGTTTTTTTTGACGCACGACGCTGCCAAAAACTGAGAAAACGGTAGAAGTGCAAGAGCTAAATGTGGTTTGGTGTGAAGTGTCCGTTCGTCAGGCTCAGTGATTTGTCGTTCTAACTTCTCGGGGCGTTTGACGTGGATGATTTCACTGCATGCTGTGGTGTGGATGCTGCGCGCAGAATGTTCGGCTCGACGGGCACCTGCGCGGCGTGTCATCAGCCGATCCCCGCGTCCCAGTTGGTGATGAGAGCGCGTCAGGATGCCTACCACGTCGACTGTTTCACGTGCGCTGTCTGCGGCGTTCGCCTCGTCCCCGGCGACCGGTTCGCGATCGTCGCTGGCAGCCTCGTCTGCGAGTCGGACTACCCAAAGATCTGCGCGGGACTGCAGGCCGAGCGACGCCACCAGTCGGCAGGGGTCTGCTGTATCTCCGGCACCGGTGCCGGCATGATCGACAGTTGTCAATAAATCCAGTGTTCTGTTCACTGGCGTAGCCATACGGGGTGAGGGGAGGATGAGCACGTGCTCCCACTAGGAACCTACTGTTACTCAAAAGAGTGCCAGAAACCCACCAAAACACGTCATTTTCACACAAAAAATACGAAAATTTGGGGGTAAGGGGCACAACCCCTCCCCAGGCCTTTTTCCGTGGGGAGGGATTATCCTTCCCATACTTCACCCCTTAAGTGCCCAACTACAATTAGATCCTGGCTACGCCACTGGTTATGATAGTATTCTTTTTCTTCTTTTCTTCTTTTTCTCGGCGTGAACTGAACCAGTTGACAGACAGCCTGCTGGGATGGCAGGCAGTATGTCTGCAACGCTGTACATAAAAGTGATGTAATTACGGTTTTGATTCGACACTGCTCACCGTGACATTTCACATATACGTCACGTCGAATGTTTCAACACAGGAGTTGTCACAAAACGTCGCAAAATCAAGTTTCATTTTAATGTTAACGTCAGGCTTGCTGCGTATATGAAATTTTCCACCTATATCCATATCCATAGACGCCTATTCTGCGTACATGTAGCCTCAAATTTTGACAAAATACAGCAGTGCAAGAGCGTCTACTTTTTCCCCAACATAACGCAATTATTTCCTGTTGAAACTGTTAAAAAATGTTAAATAAAAAGAAACATTTTATAATAAAATATAAGCTCAGTAAAGTATTTTCCAACTTTTTTCTGAAAATACAAAATTTTATTGTCACTTTTTTTGTTTTACCGCTTTGGGTACAATATGTCGTCTGTCTGTGCGTAACGGTATGTCGTAGAAGGCCTGCAATGGTACCGCTAGATAGGGCGATGGCGACTTCTTATAAGCTGTCAACAATAACTATGGCTGTCTGAGCTGTTTGGCCATAATTTTGAATGAAATGTTGCTGGCATCGGCCGTCACCCACGTGCGCCCCATTACCGAATCGTATTCTAGCGTTGATTCTATCGTTCGCTATAGCAGCGTCACCATAGCGTGTATGGGACGGCAGTCGCTCTGGAAAATCGTTTTTTCCGCGACCCGAAGTTAGGCGCTGGCCTTCGGATATAGGCGGTACGGTCGGCCCACCCTAGTAACAGCTGGGCTTCTTGTTTTCTAAGACGCACGTTGCATTTATGTAGGCCTACGCCTGCAGGTATAGGATGCAGTGCATGCTTTTGAATGACTTTTGGTTTGTACTTTCTACTGGCACTAAGAATGTTAGTAAGCAAAAACTTGTAATTACGTTAATATTTGATAAAAAATAGAAATAGACTCACAAATGTGTAGACCTTTGTTGCCCAACCAACAGCATAATGCTGCATAAAACCTAAAGCACTGAAGATTAAGATTTGTTGCTGCTATAGTGCTAATAAAGTAATTTAAACTAACTAAATAATGACGTGCTGATGTCACTAATTATTCATTTGTCTCAGTAGCATAAGTAAACGAGAAAATGAAGAGTAAGAACGACAGAAAGGAAAATTTTATAGAGAGGCAAAGCATACGCAGTCAATTTGATTAGCAGATGAGCCAGCATAATATCCATGGATATAACCACAGGATGGCTTAAGTCTGATAATTATCCACACAATATCATGAATATCTATGGATATCCATATCCACAGCAAGCCTGATTAATGCCCATGGCACAGGTCGCGCACTTCGGAGCTTGGGAGTCTAGCAATTTCACAGTAATAATTTTTATGCATATACAGTAAGTAAGTAAATGATTTATAAAGCGCCAAAGTCTCAGAAAGAAGCGCAGTTTGACTCCAGGGAGCTGCGCCATGCAAGTATAATTATAGGCCTCTGTGCCTTAGAAATCTTTCGGTTAATCGTACGCTCTAGCAAATATTGCAAAAGTGAGTCCTACATTGTTCAGAAGTACGTATTTCAATAACTGCGAAAGATTGTAATACAAAAATTTAGACGATTCTTTTGTAGTTTTAGCTAACCGCTAAACCAGGGCTGATTCAGTGATGTTGGCATGCACCGAGACCACCAACAAGATTAATTTGGAGAAACTGTGGCTTTCCTGACGTGGTCATAATACTAGCGACCCACTGCGTCTGTTGTTTGTTTTGTCATATCGATTTACACTGCTGATGTATCAGTATGCTGTTTTCAGCAAGAAGATTCGAAACCTTTTGCATGCAAGCTGCGATATGTAGGCTAACTGGATGAAAAGAAGTATAGTGTGTAGGCCTACTGTCTATAATATCTAGTAAGGCCTAAGATATTGTTAAGTTTATCTCATAATTTACACATCTTTTTTTTCATTTTTCAATCGTTATCGCATGTTTTGCTGTCATTTTGTGGTGAAATAGAGATAATTGTGTACTTGACAAGTTGACGTTATCGACAATTAAAATTTGTATCATGCCATTAAGCCGAGTTCTTCCTGGTCTGTACAGTAACTCAATATCAGAATGCTATAATACACTAGTTTATACTTGGTCAAAAAGAGGCACTGCAGTACGCATGACTGAACCGCTGCGGATATCTGCATAGGCCCACGACCCAAACTAAAGGCCATAAGGGCCTTTTTGGCAATTTTTTATTCAAACATGCCTATATGGGCTGCGACATGCGCGTGTATTTGTAAACACTGTAATCAACGTTTGTGCGTTTTCACTCTTCAATAACGATGTTAATAATCTTGCTCTACCCGTTCGACGTCAGCAATCGATGTAATTAACGCGTCGCTCAGTCAGATTGAGTGGACTCTCAGTGACGTGTCATTGCGCGGATGTCAGAATACGCAGTTCGTTTCACTAACTGATCACGTTGAACGAAATATGCGAAAAAAATGAGCGAATAGGCCAAATAAATCCCACCAAACTGTCTAGAATGCATGCATACAATATCAATTTTTAGTACATCCAATCCAACGTTGACGGCACGAATTTCCAAGTGAAGGGCACTGTTGTGAAGGGGCTATTGATTCGGCAGACAGATTTTAAAAAACAAAGCCGAATGTTTGATAAAATCATAATTAAAAAACCGTACAACAACAATTAAACTGAATCGTACGTTTATATCGGAGTCGGAAGCAACGAGCAAATTAATTTTTTTTGCAATCGAGTCAGTTTTGTGTAGTAATTAGGCCTATCATATAGGCCTATGCTCGTATATAACAGCTAATCGCTTTGTTTGCTCGCACAGCCAGAACTTGAAACGTTGTTTTTCCATCGCCACAAACAATGTCATGTTTAGTACTGACAAGGCTACGTCAAGTATGTGGGCGATCTGATAAGCCAAATGTCACTAAACATGGGCTTGAGAGTTTACGCTTTCAGCTAAAGCTAAGTCAAGAAGTTCAGCCCATTTTCCATTACAAGCTACAACAAATAGTCCTAATATCAAACAAGCTGTAAAGCTCACGAAAATCACGATGTTTTTTACATTTTTACACACAAAATGAGCAGTCTTTTAAGCATGTTTTAAACGCGTTTTAGTTTGAGTACTCTCAAAATCGTGGAGGAGGCACAGACCCATTGAGTGACTTACTAGGATGGGCACTAAGAAACAGATAGGCTTTTGGTGATGAAATTAAAAAACAAAGGGAGCGAAGCGGACGAAGAATATTTAAGCTTAACTAAAGCTTCTAGATTTGTCACTATAAACATGTGCTAACGACGCCGTTTAAAATAAAAATATGTGTAAAAATATGCTCACATCACAAAAAAAGAAAAATGCCATCTTGTGCATAGAGCCCCAATTAATAGCCTCAACCGATAACCGAAGTTGTCGCCGATTTTTGTGCGTTGAAAATCAACCAAAAAATAAGGATGTTTAAATGTTTTATTTAGAGAAAATCACATTCGTAACAACTTCAAATTTATTTCTTGGCTAAAATCAGGCGCTAAAATAGAAAATAGTAAATTGTTTGTGAGTCGGTAACAGTTTGAACTTTCGAACAGTAAATGTGACCTGGTTTAAACGGTTTGCTGCATCCTTTTTAGCAGAATTACTGACGGTTTTGTCCTGCGATAATTTCTCTAATTCGGATATCAACGGAAAATTTTTTCCATCCATCTGAATTTTAAAAATATCGGATTGAAAGTCTACTTGTGCGTAATTTCAATTTGTAAACGCGAACGTTTTTAATAGCATTTAGTCTCCGTAACGACACACAATTAAAAATTATAGTTTCATGCAATGTACACTGCAAAGTGTCACACGAGAAATAGGCCTACACATTGCAACTTGCAGCCACGTGCGATTAATAATGTTACTCGACAGACGTTCAGTAACTGGTTTGAGATATATACAGCTGCCATTTAATAGACAATAAACAAAAACAATAAAATAAAACAACGCAAAACGACGTACTTTCTATATAAGCCTACTGCTACTTTCGGCTACTTATGATTTGTATTTTTGTTAATCGGCAAAACGACAAAAGTGCATAATAATAGGCTGCAACAGGAAGAATTTATCATAAGAAATATTTACGGATTCTATAATTGGCATCAAATTTACACTCACGTACCGAGATTCGACCTCGATGAACACAAATTAGGCAACTATCCGCCTGACCAATTTTCCCTTTATACGTGCAGTACAATTCACGTTGTAAATATTACAAACACATAAAATCCTTTGTACGAATGCAGCAGCACAATATGAAAGCCAAAAGTTTGCGGTAATAGCACTGGCAAATGGGCTTCAAGAAATTAAAATAACTGTATACACAAGCAATTCGTTATTTACACACAGTTCAATAGCTAAAATAAACAATGATATTGTTTCAGGAAAACGGTAGAAATTGTCGCGAAACCAACAGCGCGTACGAAGTTACGAACAACGAAAAGCATAATCAAATCAATAGAAAAAAACGGTGATCGAAATTACTGTACTGTTATTACTGTAACGAGATCCTTCGGCAACTAATTACCTTAAATTAGTGTCAGCGGCGTCTTGGAATAACAAGAAATTTGACGTAATGCTCACGAGACGCGCGCGAAAGACTATAGCAGTTCCTGTTCGCAAACTGTCAGTTTATCTCCAGCCATTTCGTCGCAGTTCATTCTTGGAGTGTGCGCTGGAGACGAAGATAGCAAAAATCAATAAAAACCCTTATTTTGAAAGTTTAGGGTCTTTCATAGTCATTGCTGTTAATACGACTGAAAAGCTCGTCACTATGCTTGTTGTGATAGGCAGCATGCCCAAGCCTATCTGCAACCGTTTTGACGAAAGACTAGCCAACAACGGTAAAAGACGTGACCCTCTTCGGTCGAATTTATGGGAAAGCCTTACGGTTCCTGAACCTAAAGTTTTCCAGACAGCCGACGGTAAAGATTTGGTAATCCTAGCTTGCACCGTTTTTGACTGATCCACCCGTGTGACAGACAGACGGACAGAATTGCGATGGCTAAGACCCGCTGAAAGCAGTACCTGCTTTCGCGCGTAAAAACGTAGGAAGTTGTAAATTTTTGACAGAGTGCTAAAAAGTTTAATTTCGCCTCTACATTTCCTTAAGTTAGAGTTTTACTATCCCCATTTTTTTGGACGAAAATTTTCCTACAAGATAAATATTTTCAGATAGCCCCAAATTTACGGAAAAAGAGCTAATTGTTTCCTGCCCCTTCTACCGGCAAGACACCACTGATTTGTATCTATTAGTATCGTTTAAGCTAATTTACAGCGCAGTAGAATTGATGAGCGTACGTGATGTTTTATCCAGTGGGGCAAACAACCCATGGACGCAATGTAAATAAAACACTACAATAAAAACTTGCTTGCTTAATAGTAGTAACAATAGCTGTCACAAGTTGTAGTTCTGTGCGGTCGTTTGGCCATACTTTGAGATTTTGACAAGGAAAATTTTGAGGCGTTGCAGGATGTAACATTAATATACTGAGATACGTATACAGGGGTGGGCCAAACAGTGACATTCCTTTCAACTATGTCAATATGATGTCATATACACGGTAGCCCAAAAAAGTAAGCTATTGCATTTCGTTCATATTGTTGCTAAATATTGACCATTTCACAATTTTCTCATTAGTAGACTCTGCAAGAAATTTGCTATTCAGTGGCATGCACACCGCACTTGCTACGTTGCTACACTTCTTTGTAAAACATAAATATAAAGAAACTAACAATATTTACAAATGGGCAGCAGATATAATGGTAATTTCTAAAGTATTTAAGTAAAATGTTAAATTTGAATTATAGTGTAAGTGCCAAAAATGTTTACATATAGCTACAGAGCAAGTTTTCATCTTTCAGCAAAATAGTGCACAGCTTGTAGGGCCACATAATCGAAATACAATGCTCATGCAGTTAACGGAGCAAAATCGCAGCCGCTAACCAGCATTAATTAACATTAAACATTTATGCAAAAACGGCTTACATTATTTGAAAAATGTTCAATAGGTCCTCCGTTGTTCTTTACACTTACTATAACTCATATTTAACATTTTAGTTAAATAGTTAAAAAAAATTTACCCTTCGACCTTTTACCGATCTGTAAAAATTGTTGGTTTTGGGATATTTACGTTTTACAAAGTAAAGTAGAGACACAATAGGTGTGGTGTAAATGCCACTAACTAGCAAATATTTTACAGAGTTTATTAATGCAAAATTGTGAAAATTGGTCAATATTTAGTGAAGATATGGTCAAAGTGCAATAGCTTACTTTTCTTGGCCACCCTGTAGACTGCAGAATACCGAATAGGCTACCACGTTTATATACTAGTTGAACAATTTTACAATATTTGCTGTTAATCATTCACAGTTTAAAAGTGCTCACTTATTTGAAAACATTTTTATAATTCTTTCGGGATCCCAGTGTTTCTCCACAAGCAAATTGTCAATCAAACAACGTTTTTTGATAGCTAATCACACCATCGTCACAAAATTACAATTTATTCGCATAATAACAAAACTAAGTCTTATTTGCGTCGGCAAACGAAGAACGACGTCATTAGCGAAAATGCCCTATACGCGAACAAAATGCAATCGATCATATAGTACCACACCGAGTGTCATTTTTTGACCCACCCTGTACATATAGAGAGAAAAGTTTGTGAGTAGATTTAGCGTTGATTTGGCTACCGACTGCGATGCATGTGGTCAAAGTCAAAAGCCCTCAGATAAGTCGAGAAACATTGAGCAAAAACGGATCCGTTCGTTTTCCGACTTCGTTTGGTTTCCATTCAGTCTAAAATTCAACAAACTTATGTTACAACTATTGCACAACGAATCCAGCATCATTCAAATTTCTTCAATTGTAATATTGATGACATAAACACTAAACGTTTGTCAACTGCCATTTTTCAGGTACGTCGTAAGCAGTAATTGCTTTGTGTTGCAACTTTTCTCTATTACCAGTTGATCTAAAACGTTTCCTGCCACCTGTATAATTTCTTTTGTTTTATAAAAACTAAATTTTGTTGTTAGTTTTAAACAACAACTGGCCAAAAAACGACTCGTTTTTCCATTTTTTAGGTAAACACTTCACTTTTTTCGAAGAAGTTTTTAACGAAATAGTCATCTTTAAAGCATCACAAGTTATATCAAAAATATCTAACGCACAGACTAACTGTAACCAGCGTAAACTAAGCTTTTTTCTAAAAGCCAAACAGCTGACAACATTTGTGCACAGTAACCTATGAATGATGCGCAGTCCAGGAGGTTCTGGTTTGGTTTGCTCATTGTCATAATATTGAAGAAAAATAAAACACCCGTCGCAACATCTACAGTGTACACCATTTCCATGTTAAATAAATAAATGCAAACTGTTACCAAACATAAAATAAACAAATAAAATGAATGAATAAAAACTTCTGAAAGCAACATAAAACAACTCCTTGCATATAGCCTACCTCAGAACTGGTGCATCGTGCGTTAGTGGTGACTGGCGGGAGGCGACTGTACGCCTAAAAAGACACAATGTACACATAAATAAAAAAATATCCATACGTAACGTTTTATCCAATGGGCAAAATTCCATATGTGAAACGTAGATAAAATACTGCAACAACTGCGACGAAATACAGAGAAGAAGAGAGAGAGAGAGAGAGAAAGAGAGAGAATTTTATTAGCCAAGTAAGACATCAAATAACAATTTCAACAATAATAATCGACTACAATGGCAGGTTACCAGAAAAGGCAAACGCCCATCAACGCTGGCCACCATTAACACAATAAAGAACAATATAACAAAATAATGACAGACTATAGATGGACAGAAAAGGTGCAAACAAAAGCAATTCAAAGTGCTGTATCTATTCCAACGACTGCAATAACAACTTCTTCAACTTAAATCTAAAAAAAATGACATGAACTTATGGCTTTAATATAATCAGGCAAATTATTCCAGAGTTTACATAGACATAAAGAGGTGTTATGTAGGCCTGTTTGGTTTTTTGTTTACTTGGTTCTGCCTATTTAGGTTACTTTGGGTTAGGTCGAGTATCCAAGAGTTTTTTTATAAGCCGGATGCCTTTCTTGTCGTTTATTCAATTACATTTAAGCACTCTGCACTGAATAGCAATTGTTATGGAACACTGTAGGTTTAATTAATTAGTGAACGTATTAACAGTTTCTGGTTATTGACTTTCGACTTTAAAGTAAACTTACTCTAAATCCAAGAAAAAACATTGAATTATCATGAAGAACTTTGGTAAATTATTGTGCAATGCCGTAATATTTTATATTAGTAAACAAAAGTAAATTTTACGCAAACAACAAGACAGTGCTACTAGTAAGCACGCTAAAAATTAATTAAACAATACTAAACTGTTCCATGATTTTTCAGTATTTTATTGTCGTTAATGTTCCAGCAAAATGTTTTTAAAATGTTTTTGAAGTCGTATACGAGCAAGCAAGGTGTTGGGTGAATGCAGTAACAAATAATAAACCACAGTCGCCAAAATAATGCATCAATTATTAGGTCTAATAGTAATGACACAATTTATTTTTCTCATCACTACAGAACGAGCTACAATTTTTCCAACTATCTCAAACGTAAAAAAGAGTTTTAGGGTTTTACCGTGATCGTGCTCTTCTTCTTTCTTCTTTTCTTTCGCCAAACTGACCAGAAATTCCAGAGCTTCCTTGAGCGACATGTCTGCAGTGCACATAAGCGCAAATTCCATTAGGCCGACTTTCACCGAAACTTCCCCGCGGGGAAAGTCGTGGACACAAATCACGAAAATCCGCGAAACAAATCATGAAATTCGGCGACATGATTTGTATCGCGACTTTTCCCGCGCGGAAGTTTCGGTGAAAATCGCAAAGTCGGCGTAATGGAATATGGGCTTTAGATGCTACGACTACTTGCCAACGACTCCTACTTCCTAGTAACAACGAATTGGTGATACTGGTAAAGTGGTAAGAAAATACGCCGTGTCTTGAAAGTGACCCACTTCTAGCGTTTATTTTATTTACAGTTGCAAGTCTGTTGGAATGATATTCGAATCGCAATGTCTTGATAGCTATACTAACTGCACGTACAATTTCCCACTTTGCCTTATTGATTTTTTACACTACCATCGTTCAATTATCAGCTTAAAGCTTGCAAAAAATGAACTCTGACCTTCGCCTTTGCTTGGCTTCTTCGCTTTCGGTTGCTCATCTGGTACCTCTTTCTTAGCTTGTACTTCTGCCGTGATTTCGGGGTACGATTCTGAAAAAAAACATTATAAGAAATTTATTTCAATGTAAGACGTCAAACAAACATGAAGAAAGCCATGCAATACAACAGTTGATATGCTAAAAGCTCGCCAGTTCCATATAATCTATTATTTTTGCACGCAGAGGCCGACTTGTTCTTCAACGCTCTCTGTGTTGTCAATAACAACGGCGTAGTTATAACTTATAAGCAAATTAAAAGTTTCCTTTTTCATTCACGAGTCACAAGCCGCAGCGGTCAAAACATGCAAGTACTGTATGCTATACTTAATAGGCCTAGTTGTATAATTAATCGCATAGCGTGCAAAACCAGAAACGGGAAATATTCAAATATAAAATATTATACTTATAATTTATATAATTATCTATTTTTCATAAAAAAAATTATAATTAAGTACTAACAAATAAGACAATATTATAATAACCAAGCATTTCAATACTAATATTTACACTATTTGTTCAGACTAGCACGTTAAGCCAATAAAATTATAATTGAGTGAGTTTTAGTTAGTTCGAATAAAACGCAGTAAATTTATTTTCACATTTTTGTTCTGATTTAGAGTTTGTGAGACTTTGTACATTTGAACTGTAACTATGGGGCGAGTCGGGTCGGGTCAAGTGAAGGTGCCCCATGACCAACTCTGCTTGTTCGGGTAACTTATTCGGTAGCTTTGAGCATTAAAGTAAACTTACCTTCCATGTGTCTGGCAGTCTGCTCAGTCTGTTCTGGTACCGGATCTGAAACAAACAGCCACCAAAGTTAATGTTCACAGCATCACGATGTGTGTCGCAATGTTAGTTTACTTGAACATGCACAACGCCACAGATGCATTTCCAATGCGCGAACGCTTTCGCTCAAAATCCAGAAAACGTTCGACGTGAAGTGACTGTTTGAAGCGTGATTCTGGACCGGAGAAACATGGTCCACGTACAGAAAATTTCGCATGCCAGCAGAACGCAAAGGGCTCTGCAAAAACACCGAGACGACTTGCATGTCAAAATACAACGAGCGGGATAATAAAAAGACAGTAAAAGAATATGTCGACTGTCCAGTTAATCGGTAATAAAACAGCTAGCCTACTGAAACTCATTGGTCGTGTATGACGACAATTCTCGAAGCATGCGTGACGACACAGCCATGCACTGTGACTAAGCGCAGTCTAGACAGACAGTAGGCCTAATAGAAGAGAAATTGTGCGCACAAGCTACTAGCAAAAGACTGACCAACAATGCACGTACTCATTATTCCCGTGTAGGCTACCGTACGGCGATCTACTGTGAACGACGTACGTTTACATGCAGAGAATTAGTTGATTTCAGCGGGCAAAGAATAAGACAGCAAGCTAAGAAAGAGAAAAAGGATCAGTTCTAAGCTTCTTGCACGACTGCTATATGTATGCATGGCAAAATAATTCCAGTTTAGTCTGCATTTCCGTAAGACAGTTTACTGCATAATTCAAAACAAAACATGAAACATAATCGTAAGACAAAAAGTATCGGTTGTCGTTGTTGACCTTGTTTCTTGTTGTTGTTTTTGCTTGCAGCTGACTTGCTTCACGTTTTAGCAGCGTCTGCATGTGCGATGAAACCAGAAACAGAACTGAAATGACATCCTTTGTTTTAGTTTTATGGCACAATGTAGGCACCGCCTTGCCAATAAAACTAGAGTTGCCTAACGTTCAGTCTTAGGGTTTGAGACCGTCGTCTTATGACACAACACGTCGGCCTCGGTCTTGGTTTTGATCTTGCAGCTCTGGTCTTGTATTGGTAGCAGTCTAGCAGAGCAAAGAAGTGGACGAATGAATTAAGTTAAGTACGGTTGTAATATTGAAGAAATGCTTAAGCAGTCAGTCAGTGCGGTTGCATAGCCAGACGGTCCTGGTCTTAGCCCTAACATTTTGGTTTTGTTTTCATCACTTCTAACGTGTAATATTTTCCACTCCAGCAGTCACAAGTTTTGTTTACCAACGACGTCAGTGTCAGTGTCCGTGTCGTCGGCTTTAGAAGATGATATCGAGCCGCTGGCATCGACGTTCAGCAGATGTTCTTTCAGGTTGAACACCGCTTCCTCGAGGTCACGAATTAGCGCCCAGGTCTTCATGTCTCGCCTTGTTAGAACGTCTTGTCCTGAAACGTCAATTTTCAACAAAAATTTTTTATCTGTTTTCATTGTTCACGAAATTAACTCATTGTTATTTATCACTGTACGATGTCTATTAGACTGTGTTTGGAAAATACGCGTTGTATATAATAAGTAAGGGCTTACGACTCGTTGACCAAAATAAACTGCACTGCGATAAGCATTTTCCCATCACAACGACAACTGATGTGTAAATACGATGCTTAGCAAAGAGATCCAAAATCTTAAGACGATCAGTCGATAACGTGTAACTTGCAGAGCTGGGCAGTAACGAAATTACATGTAATTCAATTCCGTAATTTAATTACAAATTACAATTGTAATTTGTAATTTAATTACATTTGATTTTAACGTAATTTGTAATTGGTAATTCAATTACATGGTCAACAGTTACATTACAGTTTTCAGTTACATCTGAAAGTTTCAAGTGGTAACATCTATTAGTTTTATATTAAGCACCATATCAATCTCTTTTACTTACTTAACTACACTTTGCCATGTGATTTACATTTTAAGTTATAACTGTTTTTCTGCACAAATTGTTTTTGTAAACAGTGTAGACTGTAGGCCTAAATAGCAGACTTTTCATTTTGCTAATCGTGGGATAAACACTAAACAGTCTGCATCGCCGATTGTTGTCAAGTCATAAAACATTTCTGCAATTACTTCTTCCCCAGGCCTTTAAAGTGACAATGACCTTCATATGATTTACATGATGTAACTTCTAGTGCACTACTGCTAGTTTGCTAAACTTATGAATGTGTTTATCATTTATAATACTAATTGGAAAACAAGATTAGCAATTGCATGTAATTTGTAATTGAAGTAATTAAAATTACGTAATTTGTAATTTGGCCTCTGATTCCAAAGTAATTTGTAATTTCAATTCCATTCATGTTAGTAATTTGTAATTCGTAATTGAATTACATTTGAGTCAGAAATTTGCTCAGCTCTGTGTGTAAGTCTTATGCCTACGCAGTTACAACAAAACAATCATATTTTTGCGCATAATACTACTCTAAATCTGAGTAACAGGAGCGTCTCGGTCTCATCTCAATTTCGGTCTCGGTTCGAAGAGTCGTGTACTCCCTGTTCAGAGTGGCACTGTTACGCAATGGCACAGGCCTATAGGCGTTTCACTCTCACACTATGTGCTAAGTTCATAAATTCACCATAAGTTACTTATACTGGCTCTGACAACCCGACTATGACTTAACTACGCGTCACTGGAGGACGCCAGATTATTTTTTGCAGTTTGCAATACGTAGGCCTACTATAGCGCGTTGTTACTCGTGAGGCGACCACTGTAGCACTAAGATAAAGCACTGCATACCTTGCAAAGTGCCAACCTGTAGCTTTTATGCTGAGGCGTTCGTATTATTGCCCTGGGCAGTTCCGACACGTAGCTCCACTGTGCAAAATACTAAATTTCGCGTTAATGGAAGGCATGTTTAGTAGTAGGCCCCGTATACACTATGTGTCTACTTTTTTTTCATAAAGTCACAGTGTAGGCTCTAGTGTTTTGTTATTTATTGTATCGTATAATCTAACTGCAAAAACAAAAATTCGTTGACTACACTGTGTCCCAAAAAAGCATCCCCGACATTTTTGACTGTAACTTGAAACCAATAATCTGATTTGGATATTTTTGGTACGAATATTTTTGACACAACTTGCCATCAAAATGACTATTTAGTTTTCCACGTCACTCAACGTTTGTTTCTGCACCACCTGGGAAAACACGACCAGCGAAATATCACTTTCTATCCAATGCGATATGATCATTGATTGCTTAATTAACGTAACGCGTAAAAACTCATTTTGTTTACATTTTTGACACTTTGGCTGACATTTCATTCAGTTGTTTATTCTTTAATTGCCTGCAGTAAAATTGCTTGAAGTGTTGGCCCACTATGCGAACACAGGCATGGAGACGCTTTCTCCATTCATTGACAGCAGTATCGACAATGTTCTGGTCCATTATTGTGCAAAACTTTTTCACCCAGCAATTTTAGTGTTAAGTTAATTAAGACTGTGGTTCGGACTAAACTTAGGTTACTTTAAAATTAGTACGCGTATATATTCGAGTGGAAAAGTTATTAGGATAGATCCAGTGTTTATTGCATTTTACGACTTTGTTTACTTTGTTTCCATCGTTTTCCGCCAATTTACTTACAGTGTTTGGGACGCTCACGATGGTGATCACCAGTCTCCGTTTCAGTCTCTGAACAGGAATTCACGATCCCAAATTCCCAATGGAACGCAGCAATATTTCGCTTGAGCTGCTTTCCCTAGGTAATGCAGAAGCATACATTGGGTGAGATAAAAAAAACTAAACAGTCATTTGATGGCAAGTTGTGCCAGAAATATTCGTATTAAAATTATCAAAATATGGGTAATTGGTTTTCAAGTTACAGTCAAAAATGTCGGGATGCTTTTTTGGGACACAGTGCATGTAATTAATAGAAACTTCTGGTAGATATACTTTAACAGTTCCGGACCATTCACGATTATCCCTGGATATGTTTACAGCGGTCTTTTTCTAAAAACTTTGCATCCTGTACTACGTTACAGCTGGATCTAGAAAAACAGTCGGAGTTATGTATCTTTTTTGGTTTTTCCAGGTGGCAGCACAACCAGAATCCGATCACCTCAAAGTTGGTCAAGTCTTACTTTCCCTGCAAATTTCAGCCAAATCCGTTGCTAACAACCGAACAGACAAATAAACCAATAAACGCAGACAATCATAATTTATATTTCCTGCCTTTCTTGGCGGGAGTAATATTAATGGCGTACATACCAGAAGTCTGAGAAGTGGACGCTGAGCGTTTTGTTCGGTCGGTGTCGAGGGACAATGAACAGCACGAGTGTAGTAGACTAAGCATCACACATATGACGACAATCATACAGTGAACACTCCATCCCGATACAGCGCTTTTCAGACCCATATTTTCTTGCTGCAAAGAAAAAACAACCAACATTAAGTCAGAGTAGTTACTGACATTACTGTCTGCGACAAATTTTATTCAGATAGTTCAAAAATACAGGTATTTCTTTCACGCCAATTTCCAGGCAGTGAGGCGTTGCCACAGTCTGCCAGAGCATGTGGACGGATAGCCTCACTTTGCAAGAAATGGAATTTGCAAGGAAAATGGAAGGAAAATGGTAGATTTTGGCAATGAGTGAAATTTGCAAGGAACGGAAAATGCAAGAAAAGATAAAGCTAAATCTGCAAGAAAGAAAATTGTAAGGAATGGAAATTGCAAGGAAACCGTTTTGCAAGTAAATATTACATTTTTTATTACAATGTAAGTTACAGGGGCGTCCATCCCCCCTCAGCACCAGGAGGCAACCTTCCCTCAACTCGGATGCCCTTCCTCTCCCCCTACTTTTCCGCCCCTTACCCGTGTTTTCCCATTTTCTTTCCCTTTTCTTTCTTTTTTCCCTCTCTTCCTTCTCTTTTGTTTTCCCCTCCCGTTTTCCTCTTTCTTTTCTCCCTCTCTTTAGAAGTAGAACCCTTTAATCCAGCTAAATGTTCTGGGAAGCGCTGTAAGCTCCCATAGCGGGGTCTGGGGCAGAGCCCCAGTTGAAATCAAATTTGGTGTATTTTAACGTTTGAAATATGACATTTGGTGGCAACAAATTTTAGTTATTTTCCATATAATTAATTGACCAAATTTAGTGCAGTTGAAACAATATAGGGGCAAACAAAGGTGGCGTCGCACCGAAACTTTAAAATTAGACTAGGCCGATTAGACTAGGCCGTAGCCAAAAATTGTGCTCGGGGATTGACCTTTTCTCCCTTTCGAGCCTTTTCCCTTTTCCCCTCTTTTTCTCTTTTTCCTTTTCCTCTTGCTTTTTTTCTTCCCTCGCGTTTTTATTTTTTCCTTCTCCTCTCCTTATTTGTGTTAGAAGTAGGACCCTTCAAATGCAGCTAGCGTGTCTGGGGGAGCGATGTGAGCTCCCCAGCAGAGTCTGGGGTGGAGTCCCAGCCATAGTCAAACTTAGTGCATTTTAGCATTAAAATATGACATCTCGTGACAACAATTTTAATTATTTTTCTCAGAATCAACTAACCAAATTTACTGTGTGCAGTTAAGATAATAAAAGCAAACAAGGGCGGCGGAACAAATTTAAAAGTAAGGATAGGCTTACAAATAATCTGCGAGCGAAGCGAACCAAGTTTTTTTTAAACTGTTGTACGCAAAATTGTCACATTAAAATTAAAAATTCCATAGGGCGGTAAAGCCGCTAATTCCTCTCCTTTAAACACAGCCTTGAAATAGGGGTTAAAAGTAATCTGCGAGCGAAGCGAGCAGAAAACAAATTGGGCAGAATTGTACGCAGAATTGTCACATTCTGTGCTATGTGTTTCTAGGAAATCTGCCACCAAAAAAATTTCCCCCCAGTTTTCAATTTTTTAATTTCCCTCAACTTTTTCCAGGAGGAATTTGCCTCCACCTGTCAATGGAGTGAACGCCCCTGTAAGTTACTTGAAAATAAATGCGCGACATCTGACATCGTCAGCAAATTTAAAAGTTTTAATCATTTTGTGGTCTATATTGATTTTTGGCACGCGTAAAGTTTACCTCTACAGTTAGGAAATTCAGTATACTCCATTAAAATTAAACACGTTTTACGTTAAATGTTTAAAACAGAATACACTTACTCTCACATGATATATGCAAGTATAGTAGACCAAATATTGCCGCGAACAGAACTGATAGACACAAAATAGTCCGTCAATAGGCTATAGGATATGCATTCCCTACAAATTCCATTCCTTGCAAATTCACACGGTTGCGAATTTTGGGGCTTTTTCTTGCATTATCCTTTTCTTGCAAATTTTCACCCCTTTCCTTGCAAATTCCATTCCTTGCAAATTCGGCGCCTCCATACGAACCAACTCCTTTAACTGACTTGCAGTTCCAAAGGACTTTTCCCACTAATGTGAAAGAATTGCGAAATATAACACAAACCCCAAATGCATAACTCGTTGGCTTTATTTTTTACTATTTCTATTTTTGGTTAGGCCTAAGCGAACAACCGTTACCAAAACAGTTTAACATGTACTTACACGCGTCATTTGCTGGAGGTTAGATAGTTTAGTTGCAAATTAATAGGCCTAATTCGAGATTAGTTTAAACTGCGAATATAGTAGAAATCTAACATATTCGGATTATGAATATAATTGCATTAGAGGTCTTATTATTCGATACGAAGAAGTTTTGGGGCAGGATATGATTCGAATCGGACATTTTTTGCAGCAGTAGTATCCCAGAGAACATTCATCGTCTAGTGCGCACGCGTAACCGCGAGTTGAACCGAGATCAAAATTTGATCGGTGGTCAGATGGCAGTTCAGAATTGAACGGAGATCAATGCTTGAACCGCTTTGGTGCAATGCAATTTACAGC
>Ga0056128_1001142_pt1 | contig 28446 bp, 22 predicted proteins | sample WorMetLIZISLAND2_FD_71113 | JGI IMG/M metagenome (GOLD analysis project Ga0056128, IMG submission 71113) | Marine gutless worms symbiont microbial communities from Max Planck institute for Marine Microbiology, Germany - Olavius geniculatus... ... | reverse complement strand
AGGGCAGCGTGGCTTAACTCCTGCAGGGTTGTCCCACACCACTGCTCAATGTCATCTGACCATTCTCGGTGAGGCCGTCCTCTTTTGTTTGAACCATCCATCATTCCGAACACCAGGGTTAAGGCGCTGTAGATTAATCAGCCACAAATCTACCAATTTTTTATATACAGGTGCACAATCAACTAACTATTTAAATGAATTATGGCTGGTAATAATTAAATTTGAAATTTATAAAAATTGGTGATTAGCCTTATTAATCATTAACTTGGTTTAAAAAATAACAGTAATTAGTAATTTTCCAAGAAAATGCATGTTTTCATTTAGCAATTTTGTCATTATAATTCAATATATTCAGCCAACACCTCTCATAAATGGACTGAGAGTGTGACACAATTAGGGAATGTTTTATACAGTCTTGTAAACTGACTAAAATGTCCGTTTTCTCCAGAGAAAGAACTTATGAACAGGGCTGCTACTGATTAAAACTTTTTTAAGAGATTAATCTCCAAAAATTCATTGGAATTAGTCAATTAAGTTTGATTAATTTTTTTACAATCAAGAAAGACTACTAAAATTGCATAATTCAACTACTTGTACTGCTTGTTTTTATATTTCCCAAACTAAAGCAAAATCGAAAAAGTTCTGATAATGATGCAGCACTTAAACTTAAGTCAAAACTCACAACGTGCAGTCCGTTAAACTAACACTAAGCAAGTAAAATGACCGGTCATATGCTAAATAAAATTAGATTACAAACATATATCATTTGTCATTTTAGGCAGTTAAGAAAACCAAAATTTTAATTATATTTTAATCCATTAAAAATTTTTTTAATCTACTAATTATTTTAACGATAATTTATTAATTAATCATTAATTTCTGCAGCCATACTTATCATTCATCACATGAAACAAATGTAGCAAGTATGCAAAACACTCTTTGCACCAGCTGATTGCATTAATAACAAAATTCAACAATTTGAATTTTATTAACGACGGGTGAAAATTTTTAACAATCCTGTGAATGGTCATAATAAATCTCCTAAACCTTAATTATTACATTTCCAGTACACATTATACACTGACTAAAAAAACAAAGTGTTGGCAATCACGCTCATGCAGTCAACAGTGAACAATGAACATTTAGTGACGTCAGCCAGAATGCAATGACCAACTACATCTACAAATTAAGCCCACACCGAGCAAGCACTATGTAACTGCTTACAGATGTAACAAGAGCATCAGTATTCTACAAAATCTGCAATACTGAATCAATAGTAAATACTAGGGCTGTATAGAATAGTAAATTTTACTACTCAATCGAATAAGAATAATGTGTTATGTCATTCGGCCGAATACGAATAAAATACGAATAGTTGATGCAAGTTCAAACAGACTGCCAGATGCCCTGGTTTCATTATGAAGTGGTGAAAAATTTGAAGACTGGGCATTTTGTATCCATGTTAAACAAATGACACTGACAAACATTACTGACTAACATTACATGACATTGACTTATGACAAGACTCTTGACAGTGGGCAAACGAAATGGTTAAGAAAATGCCATAGAGCATCGAATGTGGGCGTTATGCTGCTAAGACAGCTGGGCTGACAGCAGCTGTCACATAGACACGAGTACGAGTCCGGGTTTCCGTTTACAGCTCGTAAAAGCTTCATGCGTACGAGTGGAGCATTCACGGTCACTTGTACAAGCACATAACTAAATGCGCGTCGGCCATATTGAATCAGATCAAATCGAGGAAATGCTTTGCAAATAAACAACAATATTTCATCACATTGCTAATAATTTTACCAACCACGCATCTCTAATGATGAATAATTTTACAATTATGTCAGTTCTGACGTCAAATATGTGCCATAGCACAGGTTGAATAAAAACATGTCCTGCACAGAAACTACTCATACGAGTGAAATTTACAGGTAACACATACTCATATGTACGTGAACAGTCGCCATTGAAATACACACAAACGCAAACTCACGTTTGCCAGAACTCGATTACGGGAACCTGTACAGTGCCGGACCCGTACTCGTGTTTATGTGAACACAGCCTAAAACTCCTGCCTACGAAACTGTAACAGTTAAACTCCCAACGGACAGTAAGGGGTCATTCTATATGATGATGTTGATCAGCCGGACTAGTGCCCCTCAGTGATGCCAATAGTGCTACAATGTACAGAAATGAGATAGCAAGCAATGAAAATGTTGACGTGCCATTGAAATACCCACGGTAGACAACACGTGCATACCACAGAGCAGCTAACAATGTGCCAAACAGAGGAAACATCAATATGCCAATGTCAAACTGGTAGCCAACATGCGGCCGATCATCGGCTGTTGGCGTAGTGGCTCGAGCTGGTGTCACCAGACAGTGTAAGACAGCACCCGAGAACGTGATTCGATGTGAACGCAATGTCGATGTCTCGTCTTTCAGCTCCTGGCCTCCAGCAATAAACCGTACCACCAAGTTACTTGCCAATTCTGATGCAAAGTGATTTCTACATATGGACAAGCACAAAACAATCTAAGCTGCCTTGGTGGTAATAATTCACAGCAACATTTAAACAAAATGTTATGTACTGGCTTATATGCACACAGTATCAGCTTTCATTCTGAGATAATTTCACCTAACACAGCACAGTTTGCTATTTGCAAATAAAAGTCCAGTCATTTTCATGCAACAAAAAATAATGTTTACTTTACTGTAAATATCTCATATCTCACAATACATGACAGTCAGCTCTGAACATGAAAGACTGAAGTCATACCGCTTAAAATTGCCAAGAGTATCATCGGGATTGGCAAAAACTGTTCTCTGGCGACCATCTACGAACTGGAGCCGAACTTGTATTGAGCCAGAAGGTACATCACTGCTGGTGGCATAACCCTGCGGAGATAAACTTTGACTATCTGGAGCAGCTGCATCTTGACAAGCAGAGGCAGATTCAGTACTCTGACTACTAGATTCAACAGATGATGAGATAGGAGTGTTGCCAGGTGATTCGGCAGTTTCAGCTTCATGCAAACATTTCTGTTCACCATCAGCACCTTGACATTCATCCACATCACTGCTATGTGAGTTCTGAGAGTTAATATCTCCTACATGAGCAGCTGCAGATGCACCAGACACAAGCAAAGAATCTGTCACGGCGTGAGTTTCCGCAGCACTGGCTGATGAATGCGATGCAATATCAGCATCGGTCTGATTAGCAGCATGGGCACCAACCGCAATACCACGAACACGACGAAGGAGTTCACCAAAACGTTCACGATCAATTATCACAATCGATGTGTGCGTCCTGACATCCACACGTGTAGACGTCCAGGCTACGATGATGACAGCCAAAACAAGCAGACTTGTAACTAAAACAGTCACCTCATCACCTATGCCTTCAATCAGTGACATGATGGGTGATGTTGTTACGTAATGCTTGGTGAAAGAATCAGCAACCTAGAACAAACTAACAAATTCACATCAATATCATTAAGTTTTCACCATAACAGCAACTAATTTACAGCAGTAACAAATACCAGATTTAAGTTACGTTAATGAATTCTGTAAATCGCTAACTCCAATAAAACAATCTTCACCTAAACATTTTGGCATTAAGCACTGAGCACTGCCGGACACACCCACGATCACTGGTCAGGTGTCTTCAATTGTTGATATATGACCATACTCAGAAAAAAAAGAAAGACGTTTGCAGCATTTACACACACTTGTTTACATCACTCCCAAAGGCTTATGACACTGATGTGCAAACAGTGATAGCAATGCTCAGCTGTTACAGTCACGCCGTTGTAGGGGTATGACTGAAAACTGCCGAACACCACAAAACACTGCAGGACACTTTGAATAACCACCAAAAAGTGCTGGAAACCGAAAAACTATAGGTTTTCTTTAATTTTAAAGCATTATATAGCCACATTATCACAGTGCAGCATGGTAGTGCTGACACTGTTGTATAGGCGATGAATGTTAAGTATAGGAAATGGCGTTTGGGGGGGGTCCTGTAAGTCCGAAACCCCTTAACCGATTTCCATAAAACTTGGCACCACTGATCACATCGCGCACCCGACCTCACAAGCAAAATTTGGTTACAATCAGTTCAAAAAGGGTGTGGTTGCGCATGCGCAAAATTCGCCATTAAGCGTCTATTTTTTCTTTTTTTCTGCGCATGGCTACAGACCAGCCCGTTGGACCGACCGACACTGCCAATGGCTCAAACGAAGCGTCCTGACGCCAGATACATTCCTTATATGTTTTCAATTAAATTTTTTAACATTTGTCCCTTTTTATGCTCCAATTTTAAAAAAATTTTGAACATTTGCATTACAGCCTAAGGTCAAAGTGGCATAACTCAGTCCTCGTAAAAGATAATTGCGCACTGCGCTTACCCACTCCCCTATTTTCGAGGTCGGGCAATCTAATGGCGTCATTTAAATTTACCCTCTAACAACCCCTGTTGCCATAGCAACCATTCAAAAGTTGCAAAATTCTGCATTACAGCCAGTGGAGAGTTCAAAGCGGTATAACTCGGTCCCCGTAAAAGACAATTACGCGCTGTTTGCACCTACCCCCTATTTTCGAGCCCGGGCTTTCCGACAGTGTCATTTAAATTTCTCCCCTGCTGACCCCCATTGCCATGGCAAGGAATTTTGGGACCAAACTGACTATAACTCGGCACCTGTGAAAGATAATTGTGTGCTGTTTGCACCTACTCCCTATTTTCAGGCCCGCGCTATCCGATGGTGTCATTTAAATTTGTCCCATGACAACCCCTGTTGCCATGGCAACTAACCGTTCTTATTCAAAGACAAAATTGGCTGCAGCAGGCATTGTTATATCACCCATAATTTTTTCCTTGCACCAACTTCCTTTAACCGCCCGGAGGTATTCTGAAAACAGTAAATAAATTCATTGTCATAAAATCGAATACCGAAAATTTGGACAAAATTGGACTAAAAACAGCAAAAATCAGAGCAAAAAAACTTCAACAGTTTACAAAGCTATGTAAGAGTGATACGAGTCAAAACTCAAAAACAGCAAAATTGGCTTTGGGGCGATATTATCACGTGTTGAGTTCCAGACTGGCCCTTACAAGACTAGCTATTCTAAATACTTGAAGTAAAAATACAAAAATAGAAGTAACAAGTCGAAAACAATGTAGTACACCAGTCCATGCTGACACCACGTATACTGCAGTGACATCACAGTGATTATGATGTCAGTAGGCCAGCAGCAGTTTATGCATTGCCTGTGACGTCACCAGCTGCAACGCTGGCAGCATGCCAGTAACAGCAAATTATAGCTATACAGTAGATAAGTCGTTACTGTTAATAAAAAAAAATTTCAATATTGTTATCTGGCGAAACAAACAGTATATAGGTATATACATATATTGCAGTGAATGTCAATGCCCATAGTAGAAAGACACGTCCAGGCATGTCTTTTTGCTCAGAGCAAAAAAACTTCAACACTTTACAAAGCTATGTATAGCTCTGTAAGTCAAAACTCGAAAACAGCAAAAATAGTTTTAGGGCGACATTATCGCGTGTTGAATTCCAGACTGGCCCTTACAAGACTAGCCATTCGCACCAGACCCATTTTTACCCACACCCGGTCTTTCTATTGAGTCCTGCGGTGTCCTGCGGTTTTCAGGCATTGTAGCGAAACATTAAAAAGCATGAGCAAATACGTTTACAAAAGACACATTCGCTACAACAATTCTTGAAACAACTATACGCACATCAAGTAAACAAAACAAAAATCACGAAAAAAACCTCAACACAGCAATGACGTCATGGGCTGCTGTAAACTTAGAAATAACCGACATAGGTGCTCTTACTTATTTATTGAAAGAGCTTCAGATTTGTTTACATTTGGCAGCGCGCTTCTTGTAAACAGCATGGCAAGATTAAAGTTCGCCGTAGAGTACAGATTGGCATCTCTCGGCCGGTGTCTTTCACCAGGAGTTTGCATGGACAGTGTCTAAAAGTTTTGTTTGTGAACGAACTGGAGTAGAAATATTCGATCGTCTACAATGCTTGCCACCGTGGGAAAGCACTGTGGCCGTCAGCTGGTATTGATAGTTACATTATATTTGATATCAAAGTATATCATGTTTTTGTACTTCAGAAGTGTTTAATTTCCATGCATCAGCAGTGCTGTGTGACACTGAAATGTCAAGACGATGATGGTGTGCTTTTTGTTGCTGTTTAGTTTTACAATGATAGTTACATTAGTTACATGTCCAACTAAACGCTCCACAGTTCACGATATTCGCATTCGATGCCGCAACACGCACGCCGTAACAGACAAAACATGCTTGGTCCAGACAACCATGACTGACCGCTAATGTAGCGCACGTGATCACCTCAGCACGCTATACAGGCCGTGACGCTACGTGACATCTCGTGATTGCTGACCGCCACACCCACTTTCGGCATAGGAATGGAATTTTCACAATAAAAATGCCTATACTGCACATTTGCACTCGAAAATTTTGGTACTTTCCGTTACTTAAGCATGACATATACGAAAAAATAGACAAACTGTTGAACATCTATTACACTAGCATTAACGTTTACATTAAATTGTATAACCGGTCATCAAAAGGTAAATAATGTTATTTCACCAGATGTTATCTAAAAAACATGCATAACAAAAGTCATTCTACCGATACACACCAATGTCATATATGTACACAGTCGTTTAAGGTGGCGTAGCTATTCTAAACATTAACCTTACATTATAGTGGGTAGTGTGGTATATATCACTGGTCTTGCTGTTATTATTTTTGGCTTTTGTGTTATTTGTTGTTCTTTTATCAAAATGACTCACACAGTACAAGGCTTGAAGAAAACACAGAGACATTATTGCTGCATATTTATGTATCTTTGTTTATCTGTGCATGTGTGTGATGAATTTGTTTTGAATAATGCAGAAAGAAATGATTATATATAACTGTGGTCATTTCTGACTTTAGGTCGCAAGTGCCGTGAAGTCTTCTGTGGCTTCTGTGAGATGCGAGTGGAGTGGATCGCAGCGTCTGGCTGATGACGACCCGGAAGTTATGAATATTGTACACAAAGAGAAGACTCGACAGACGACGGGCTTAGAACTGATTGCTTCTGAGGTACTGCACCTATGTAGTGTTGACACATACAGCTGCATAATATATAAAGTCCTGAGATAAAAGTCTATTGTTTACTTCTATTATTTGGTGCTTATTATTTATTGTTTACTTCTGGCATTTTCTTATGTCATGTCCAAAATAGGCAGCAGAATGTCAGCATTATTCTGGTGACTCCAGATGATGTCACAGAGTGATCTGTTTCAGAACTGTGAGAATCTGGTGTAATTATTCATCACTTTGTGGCATTTGCCTTTCTGGGCTATATAGGCACTGCCAGCCATGTCTAGGAAGATACCAACTGATATAGCATGTAGAACTCTAGGTCAGTTAAATAGTTAACTTCGGTTTAAATTAAAGTTTAATTTAATCAAACTCAGAGATGATAATAATGAATGATTCACTGATTGGTTTGGCTAGCTATTATGCCTAGGTGTCAAGTCTGTTACACTGGACATTTAAAATAGCTATGTATATGCACTTGATATTGCTGTCTTAACTGATTTTACGCTTTACTAATACACACGTACTGTGAGTATAGTAACTGCTAACATCATTTACAGTGATGTCAGCAAAACTTTTTCTCCAAAATGAAGACTTCTTTTTAAGAGTGATATCAGTCGTTTAGCTTTTTTTCAAGAGCAAGTTCAAGATTTTTCATGCATAATCATATGTTTTAACATATTAATGCCACTCACTGATTAACAATTTTTAAACATATAATTAGATGTGACAGTGTATGCAATGCATGCTGCTTGATGCTAATCATTTGTAACTGGAATGAAATAATTATAATTTGACTCTAAAACTAGTTAACTGCTCTCAAAGTATCAAATGGTAATTGCTTGCAAAAAGTCTTGAAATTCCCAAACTAAGAACAAGACTTTTTTGTCAAGACCAATCTTTTTCTTACGACTGAAAGTTTATTTTTTGTTTTCGAAGTGCCTTGAGATCAAGAAGTTGGTCTCGAGGACTACATAACTGATAGTGATCATTTGTATGAAAATTTGTTATTGGCAGAATTTTTCCAGTCGTGCTGTGTTGGAAGCTCTGAGTTCCTGTCTAGTCAATAAGTACTCCGAAGGATATCCTGGTGCTAGGTATGATGTCTTTCATTCTAATTTTGTTACATATATTAATTTTTTTGCTAATTTTAAGTTATATCAACAGTGTTGTTGACAAAAGCAAGCTGTAAAAGGTCTTGTTTTTATGATTGAATGTCAAACTTGTTCACTTAGTCTGTCATGGTTGCTGTCAGTAGGACACAGTTATGCTGTTTATTTTTAGTTTCAGTTTTTGTTGGAGATCATTTTTTAAAAAATCTTTGTTAGACTGTTTATATTTCTGTGGAGTAAAGCAGCCTGAGGCAAAACTTTGTATGCTTTGATTCATTACTGTCAGTGTACTTGTGTGCTTATTGTGAAGGTATTATGGAGGCAATGAGTTCATTGATGAGATGGAGCTTCTTTGCCAGCAGAGAGCTCTGAAATGTTTCCGGCTTGATGCTCAGGAGTGGGGCGTGAACGTTCAGCCATACTCTGGCAGCCCGGCAAACTTTGCTGCCTACACGGGCTTGCTGAAGCCTCATGATCGTATCATGGGTTTGGATCTGCCTGACGGAGGACAGTGAGTTTGTGTACTATTTGTATAGTACATAATATTATGTTAGAGCTGTTGCTGTATCCTCAGTGGGAGCGCTACATCAGGGCGAGCCTAGCTGGAAGATCCACCGCCCTGGCTCCCGCCCTGCCTCAGTAATAGTGTGAACGGTAAAAAATGTTACTATATCTTGTTTTATTTTGACAATATATCAATCGGTGGCAACACTATCCTTTAGCCACATATAGGTCTACTGCTTGCTGGGGTTCATTGCTTATTTATTTACTTACTTGATATCATTCTGATTTCTACATTGCTTCCCATTTTCGACAGTTTCATTTGCCATTAAACGGTTGCGTAAATAAGGGGGAGACAGAGGGTGGGTCTATCGTTGATTATCCAAAAAAATTAAAACTGTTGTCACCTGATCTCATATTTTAAAGCTACAATGCACTAAATTCGACTTCAGCTGGGGCTCCGCCCCATACTTTGCTAGGAGAGCTTACAGTGCTCCCCAGATTCTCTCACTGGATTTTAGGAGTCCTGCTTTTAAGGAGAAGAAAGAAAAAGACAGAGGGAAAAAGGAAAAAAGTTAGGGTTAATTAGGGGACAAAAAAGGGAAAGGAAGGGGAAGGGATGAAAGAAGGAAGGGAAGGGGAGGGGAGGCAAAAATCCCAATTTGCTACACCACTGGGTCCAGTGGCATATTTAAGGGGGGGCAGTCTGCCTTGCCCCCCCTCTCGGTGATTACAAAGAAATTTTTCTAGGCTATCCTATTGCAAGGCATAGCAAATAGCATAATGCCACATTGTCCCAGCTATCATATACATCGAAAATAGGCCAAAGAGTGCATGGAGGAGACCAGTCGAGGCACACATGACTCACCACATGACGATTATATCGGAGAAACCATGGCAAGCTCTGTTTATGTGGTATTAAGCGGCTGCGGCTGCTGCGCTCAGGGACATCAGCACACACAGATAACGCTGACAACTGGGACTGGAGACCGCTGAGTGCACGGTTCTGATAATTTTCCCAAGCCTGATGTCATTAAGCTCAGCATTTACGGCATCTGCTAGAACGGCAATCAAGGTGGCATCCATTGACATGTTAGGCCTAACACCTACGCGGCCATGACGTAGACTACATATACCAGACTCTGAATCATTAACGTGAGGGGAGCTTTCACTCACCTGCCTGGTAAAATATCTGACGGAACTGGTTCTAGTGCGCCACCTGTTAAAAGATTCAATCAATCGTGTCTCAACTTCTTGCCGGCTCCTCACAAAACAGGTATGAATACCTAATATGTTCGTGTGTTTCCAAATTTCAGAAAATGCACAAATTTCCAGCTTCCATTGAAAGTTTAAATCAAAAAGTGTTTCTTTTACTCTAGTAAAAGGTAAAGGTAAAGGTCGTCAATTTGTATAGTGCATCGTCGCAAACATGCCTGTAATGCGCTTCAAGGGGCTTTGCCCCCTGACCCTTTGACCAGGGTCTCTGCCCGTGGACCCTGCTGGGGGCTCCCCCACACCTTCGTTATAGGCTCGCACTCTGCTTGCTTACCATGCCCCCCTTGTCAAATCCTAAATATGCCACTGATTGGGTCAGGTCAGGGAGATCTGGTCGGGCGAACCCTTTGCGGCGTCCTTGTGACTTGACCTGGCTTTGCGATTATCTGACCTCGCAATGATTTGGCTCCTTTACTGCTCTGGCACCGCCACTGTGTATCTCTTTGTATTGTGTGATCACCATCTAATGATGTTAACAGTTTTTATTGCGATCCCAGTGCTTTGAGTCTGTGTTTGGATGATGGGAAGGAGCTATAGAATATGAAAAGTTCTGCTTCAGTCATTTCTAAACAACTACAGTACCAAGTCTGACTAGAAGTACAATATAGCATAGGCAGTTGGAGAATGATTTGTGCTTTGAAAAAGAGCATTTGATATCTACAGACTGTCGGAGGTTACTGATAGAATGATGTAAGCTATTGCTGGCAGTACTGGTAATGTTTTGTTGGCTGAACTACAGGTGTAAATAGAAGATGATACCCTTTTTTTGAGTGTTTGTTTTTGTTCTGGCATTTTGCTGTTTTAGGAGTTTTGACATTTGCAGTATTTGTTGTTGCAGTTTGACTCACGGTTTTATGACAGAGACAAAGAGAATATCGGCAACGTCAATATATTTTGAGTCAATGCCATATCGTCTCAATGTTAGTTTGTATGCTTTGTAGCAAGTTTGATATGTTAATTCAACTTTTTTTGATGTATGACATATCGAAGTGTTGTCATACACTGCAGATGACATCTGTTTTGTTATGAAAACGTGTGCACTTATCCTATAGTGCTTCTGTTCATTGGAGGTCAGGAAAAATATAGGGCCTTTAAAAAGCCCAGTTTTTAATCTGCTTAAAAGTTTGCCTCACTTTATGTAAAAATGTGTATTTCGAATGTAAGCAAAATTAGAACTTGTGGAAGTTTTGATTTTGAGAGAATTAGTGTTTTACTATCATTTAATTGTTGATTTTATGTGTAATTGCAATCTCAAATAGCATCGTTTTCTGTGCAGTGTGCATTATGTTTGACATAATGTCAATAACCCATTGACTTGTAATTTAGTATAACAGTGTTAGTGTATTGTTTTTCCCCTGAAAGTATGCGTAGGTTTGTGAATTGTTACTGTTGAAGTATAAGAAACAATAGTGCAGCTGGCGAGTGCAAGTTTTTATGTTAAGTGATTGCTAAAATGGATTGTGTTTGTGTTCATATTTACCTCTGCCAAGGAGGTTATATTTTTGCCAGACTTTGTTTGTTTGTCTGTCTGTGTGTTAGCAAGATAACTCAAAAAGTTCTGGAAGAATCTTTCTGAAATTTTGAGGGCATGTCGGGAATGGCAAAACTATCAGTGATTCAATTTTGGGGGTGATCCGGAAGGAATCCTGGATTCTGGATCACTTTGAAATTTTCGTTACCATTGCTTTTAATGGGGCGTAAGGGAAACCGCTGCAAACCCGAAGATGGTGCTGCCACCTAGCAAACAACATGGTCTTGGCAGAGGTGTGCGGGCTCTGACTGCTTTCTAGTTATTTTTGAATTTGCTTTGTGAAAGCAGATAATCTTAAATGGGTCGTTAATTCTTCTTACAGCTTTGCTGGTTGATGGGTAGAGTAGATGATGGCTAAAGTGTACTGTGTGACTGCTTGTAGCCCGACACTGGGTATATTGACTATGACAAGCTGGCGGAGACTGCACGATTGTTCCGGCCACGTCTCATTATTGCCGGCACGTCGGCCTATGCACGACTGCTTGACTACAAACGCTTTCACGAGGTTTTTCTCAATGTTCAATTATATATTATATTTTATTATATTGTTAATATTTCATTATTATATATACTATGCAGATTATTATTATACAGGGTGATGCGTGAAAAGTGGAAGTCAGATATGCATTACCTAGGTCAAGCTAGCAGACACTTTTTGAAATGCTTTGCCTCAGTCACTGCATTAACTTAAGCCTATTGATTCACAACAAAATGAAGTAGTTGGTGGAAGATAAATTTGTCCAGAATTAGCTAAGCATATAATGGATGTTTTTAGTAAACATATTTGACAATATTTGTTTGTTATGTATACAGTGTCTAATGCTTAGAGGATGTGTATGCATTACTAATAGATGCTAGGAAATGTAATCAGTGGATCGAATGATGATGATTGATTATGTCTAATTGTCTCTACCAAGTGTGAACATAGTGAAAATTGGAGGAGATTATGAGATTGGTCGTTCTGTTCGTTGTTGTGTCCATCGTTGTATGTGTGTGTCTGTGTACCGGTACATGTCTTTGAGATGCCATATCTCCATAATGGTGCCAGATAGACGCATGGTCGCAATGAACCACCCATAGGAAGTCAACCGCCACGAGTCAAATGGTCACATGACCGATGACGTCACGTGACCTCGATATCAAGGTCATGACACCATTATCTTTGAGGTGCCATATCTCCATAACAGTGCTTGATAGATGCATGGTCACAATGTAGTAGTAGTAGTAGTAGTAGTTGTTGTTGTTGTTGTAACGTAAATTACTTCTCTTACGATCGCCTTCTAGTTAATATTGCTTCTTGTTGAACTTTATGTGTTTTGGTTTGATATTCAAGTTGAATACTGTTTGTGTGGAACAACAGATATGCAAAGAGACGAATGCGTATCTGATGGCTGATATTGCACATGTTTCTGGTTTGATTGCGGCTAACGTCATACCTGGGCCATTTGAGTACGCCAATGTGGTTACAACAACAACGCACAAGACTCTTCGAGGACCACGGTTTGTGTCTGATTTGGTTTTGTTCTTTTACTTTAGTATGACTATGACTTACAGGTTACCTGTTGTCTTGAATCTGTGGTATTTGAAGTTTCGCAATAAGTACAAGCCTCTTTCATCTTGAAAAACAGAAACCGTGGAATTTGTGTATATAGGAGTCTGACAAAAATTATGGTTAATGAAGGTTGTGATTTAGACACAGGACTTGATTAAAACTATTGCAGGAGTTGCAGAACAATTTTCATCTGTATTTGTTCGCTGTACTGTGATGACTGCCAAATCTGTCTAGTCCAAAGTGTCGAGATGTGAATGTTGTTGGCAGAGCGGGGATGGTATTTTACCGACGCGGTGTGAAGGAAGTGAATAAGAAGACTGGAGTGGAAGTAATGTATGACTATGAGTCGCGGATCAATGGAGCCGTGTTTCCCGGACTGCAAGGAGGTCCTCATGAGAACCAGATCGCTGCCGTTGCTGTTGCACTCAGACAGGTCTTTCTCAATAGCAGACTATTTAATAACTTCTGATGTGTGAACATAATGAAAGGCTCATGCTGTAGTATGCTGCATTTCTTACTGTGATGGTGTTATACCTTTGGTGTTTAGGTAAGATATGATACAATCATTTGATATAACTATTTTGTGTATACCTACCAGTAACTGTCTGCGCATAATTTTTTCTTTCTCATTCTGGCTTGTCCCATTTCAGCAACATGGTTTTCAGGCCCAGTCTGGCCCTTTGATTGTTTTGCTTGGTACGACCTATAACCGAGTCTTTTACTGGTGGGCTCAGCTTGGCTCAGCCTTTGAGCTGTTTAGCTCGTGGTTTATACCTGGTGATCGCTTCCTTGCAAGTAGACTTGGCCTGGCAGCAGTTCGCAGATTGGTTTATGTTGCTGTAATCTGGGTATTACATGAGAGCTTTTAAGATGCTTCTATTCTGTACGTAATATACTTGTAAACAGAATATAATGGTTTGTTTGATTTCTTTTGTGCACTGTGAAATATCAATAAGTGTTGAAATTTTCAATACTTCTTTTGTCAAGACCAGGGCCAGTCATTGTTGATGAATATTCAGATTGTGCTATATTTTTTTTCGGAGCAAAGAAACTGTCAGAATTAACTCTGACTGCTGGATGTTGTAACATTAGTCATCTGCTCTGCACCTGAGATTATTTTTACATCAGTTTATTAGCCGATGGACAGCTTTTGTAACATCCTGTCAGCTACACTTAGCAGAATTCTGTTAGAATATAATCGCAATCACCAGAGCCTGAAAGCTGTTTATATACTATAATTTTTATACTGATTTGTTCATGATGAACCATTGCTATTGAACTGATGTAGGCACAGTCAGAGGATTTCAGACTATACCAGGAACAAGTGTTGAAGAACTGTAAAGCAATGGCGCAGGCTATGCTTGATCGCGGATATCAACTTGTGTCAGGTTCATACATTACGTGTCCTTGTTTACTTGATGAGAATGGTGTTTTCTTTTAATGTATAATTTTTCTTCACATATTGTGATTGAGATAAGTCAAATATTTTGCTCTAGCTTTCTTTTTCCATTAGAAATAAATGCTTGATCATCAGGTGGACAGCGACTGCTGTTTTGAAATTTGTGTGCATCGAAAATGTGTTTTTTCAGGGTGACCGCATCTGGAAAACATGGGTTGAGCGAATGTCATGGAAACAATCATGCAAATATCAGGGACTGATCAAAAGTTTGGGGATTGTTTGGGTAACATATTGTCATGGAATAGTTGTTAATTAGTCTGACTGGAAATGGTAGTTTTCAGAGTCGACTTATGTTTTACTGCAGATGTTTTTTATTAGGTCGCCCAGAACGATAGTTCGGGAAGGCATTATGTTTTGCAGCAGTTTTTATTTATTTCTTTTTTTCAATGCGAGATCTCTGAGGTCCCTCGGCCAATCGCAGCGAAATTTTGCCACATGGTTGAAAGCATGTTCAGTTTTATAATGCCAATCCAAAAATTTGGGGGCAAAAAACATGTTAAATTTGGTGCGATTTTGGACCCATTCCTACTATGAGCGTGAATCTGGAATGGATACAGATATCCAAAATCAGAAAACTGGGTGATCAACAGCATTTTCTCCCGCGTTCAACGAAAAAAGGTTGGTCCACTAACCATGGAGATTTAGAGGTGCAATCATACTCACAAAATCGACTTTTTTGGAAAACCATATTTTGGCCTCTATGATGTGCTGCACCCCCAAATTCTTTCACGCACTACAGAATGGCCAAGTCTTGCTAGCACACACCCCACACCGAGGAGTTTCTAACCATTTTTTACAAAGGGGGTCAAAAGTTGGCTTAAAATGTAGCATATTAGCCTCTATAACTTTGGAGCTAAGGGGAGTAGCTTCACAAAACTTTATCCCCTGACCTGCTGCTATGTGGGGGTGATAAGGTGGATAAGGTCACCGCCCACTTAAAATTTGGGAGAGCAAGAAAAAATTTGGCGCAATTCAGGACAAATTTCGAATTTGATCGCAAACATCTCTAGAACGGATAAAAATATCAAAACTGTGTAAATGGCCGCCTTATTAAGAGCCATCCGTCTTTCTTTGAACCAAAAAAAATTTGTGAAGTTTGGTCCACTAGCAACAAAGTTATAGGGGCTAAAGTTTACCCACCCTAAGTCAACAATGCGTGTTTTGCGTGTGCTAATGTATTTGATTTTGGGCCACATGACTTTGCTACAAGGGGAATTTCAACTCCTTAAACTTTTTCTCCAATCGGATTTGCGGCGCCGGGTGGCTTCACGTTGGGCTTTGCCCCATATTTCTAGTTTTTTTGTTTTACCACTGTATCTCTGATGTATCCACCTGGTGTATCCACCAGGCGATTAGCGTGAAATTTTGCACATGGTCTGCACTAAGCTGAATTTTGAAAATTTGGTCCAAACATTTGGGAGGCCCTCCTTGAAAAAATTTTAGGGCAAAAACATGCAAAATTTGGCGCGATTTCAGATGACTACAGAGGTCGATGGCGAATATCTCCGGAACCTTATGAAATATTTAAAATTGGACAAGTATTTGATTTACCGCGATTTTTCTTGCATTAGGCAAAAAAAGTTTGGTGAACTTTGGTCCACTAACTACGGGGATCTAGAGGCCAGATCATACCTACCCAAAGCGTCTTTTTTGGAAGATCTTACTTCGGCCCTTAGGGGATGCTGCGCCCCAAATTTTTGCATGTACTAGAGAAGGACCAAGTATTGCTAGCGCACACTCCACCAAGGATGGCGGTCTCTGTTACAATTTTTTAAGGGGGTCAAAAATTGGCTTAAAATTCGGCGTATAAGTTTCAAGATCTTTGGAGCCAGGGAAAGTCGCCCAACGAAACTTTGCCAAGAGACGTGGGTGATAACCCAGGTACAACTTTTTTGGGGGGGGACTGCTCTTTCAAAATTTGGGAGGGCAAAAAAACGTCCACAATTAGGTGTGATTTACGACAACTTTTGAGTTTGACTGCGAATATCTCTGGAACGGATAGAGATATCGACAATCAGAAAACGGCGTTATCAACTCTTATTTCTCCTGCATTGAACAAAAAATTTGGTGAACTTTTGTCTATTAACACTAGAGATTACGCGGCTCATGTTTACCCAGCCTAAGTCGACAGTGCATGTTTTGCGTATGCTAATGCATTTGAGTTCGGGCCATGTGAGTTTGTTACCGGGGGAATTTCAACAACCTGAATTTTTCCTCCAATCGGACTTAGGAGTGCCAGGTGGACTCAAGTTGGGCTTTGCCCTAAATTTTTAGTTTTGTATTTGGAAGAATACAGTGTTCAGTTTAGATGTGCGTTTTTGCATTTTTGTAAGTGAAGGAATCTTAGTCACTTTTTAAAAATTACAAGCCAGTTTCCAACATACTTGTAAGCCGAATATCCACTTGATACCAACTACCAGAGCTTCTAAATTTAGTGGTTTGGTTTAGGCTGTGCAGAAATAGGTTGCATGGCATATACTTTTTTGATAGAATTACATGTTTTGTACTTCATTTGGAAAAAAGTTATGCAGTGTGAGCTGCTTCTACAAGTCAAGTGTTTAATCACGTAAACATGTTCATTTGTTTTGGTCGTTATGACGGCACTACTAGCTGGCAGATGACTGGCTGTGTCTGAAGGTGGGACTGATAATCATCTAGTGCTGATGGATCTGCGTCAGAAAGGTCTTGATGGAGCTCGGGTCGAAAGAGTCTGCGAGCTTTGCAACATCACGGTCAACAAGAACACCTGCCCGGGCGACAAGAGTGCATTTAATCCTGGAGGACTTCGTATTGGTGTGTTCTACATTCTACCTTCAATCTGATCAAAAGTATTGGAAGATTCTGTTCGTTGGTATACTTATACTATGTCATTATTTCATTTCCTCCACCATGTAGGTTATGCGATACCCGGCATTTGTCTGTCTTTCGGTTTCTTTGTTAGCTGGATTACACAAGAAATTACCGGCGAGTTTGGGTGAAATTTTCAGGGACTTGGCGCAACTTAGAAGAGATTAGATTTTGGTGCTGATCCGAATCTCCATTTCGATCCATGATAGTGTTGAAGAATTCTTTATCGTTGTGAGATAGGGCAAACCTCTACTGAATATGGTGCTGCCACCTGGCGAACACAACATCAAAAAATTGACATAGCAATGGTGGGGGTTTGCACTCTCTGAGTGCTCTGCTAGTTTGTAGATTTCACGTTGTTTAGTTGTATGTGAGCTAATGATACTTGACTTTTGGCTTGACTTGTATAGATACAGAATGCCTGAGTAATTATTTAGTACCATTTTGAGCTGGGGCAAATTGGATTTCCAAGTGATTTGTGAATTCGGTTATGATTGTTTTGAATTCTGTTATTACAGCTGCCACTGGGCATTGTTGTGTTGTTGTTGTAGGCACTCCTGCATTGACATCTCGGGGATTCAAGGAGAATGACTTTGTTCAAGTCGTTACATTCATCGATGAAGCTGTTCAGATAGCTGCACATGTTAAAGTTAAAACTGGTAAATCAATCATTTCCTGCTTTCATGCCACAATCAGTCACTTTGTTATCTTAGTAAATCAGTTTTATGCATAATTTATTTGATTGGATCATTGTTGTTAGTGTTGATGCACAGAAGACACTAAAAGTCTAAACTGGGTTTCACTTTTTTTTTTATCGCATGTGTTACTCGTGTTAGAAGTGATTTTTGTTAGTCAGAATGCTCCGAGTTTCACTCACTAGGTGTAGTTGTCAAGAACTTGATGTGAAATTATTATGTTTTTATATTAAAATATATTAAAATTATATTAAAATGTTTTTATATCAGAATTATTATGCACATTATGTTGTTGTTACTAACTGCAGATTGAATTGCCATTGTCAGTAGATAGCATGCATTCCAATGTTGTTCTTGGTTAAATACTTTTGACAGTGCAGATTGGTCAAACTAGACAGAACAAACCTGATGCTTAAATTAGGTGGGATGGTATTTTGATTTGTCCTCTCGACTAGATGCACTGGTGGAGAAAGAAAGTTAAACGAGATTTAGAAAGTGGTTGTTACAACAGGGTGCATAATCGCATAGTTATGTGGACATTTTGTTCACATTTCAGGGAACTTGAAGGAATTCCGAGCATTCTTGGCCTCTGATGATGAGACGGTGAACAAGATCAAAGAGTTGTCAGGGCGCGTTGAGAAATTTGCATCACAGTTTCCAATGCCAGGCATTGAAGACCTCTGACCACATCTGGTCATCATTCACATTCTGTGGTGGCGTTGCAGTAAATTTTATATCAGCGTGTGAATTTTTTGTAAACTTATATATTTTATTTTTATTGTGATGCATTTATTGGTGCATTTTTCACTCGAGCAAAATCAACTGACATTGTGTTGGACACAGCAGTTAATTTAACAAATCAATCGTTATGTTGATGTGATAATGGTGGCTTGTGCTTTAAGACAATTTTGCCTATACCTTTATCCATTTCTCCAGAGGTGTGGTCTGTCTATTTGTCATCAGTCACATTTATCGTGAATCCTGCTGAAAGCATAGATGCCGTTTTGCAGGTACACCTGTGCGCTGCAATGACACATGCTGTTAAATCAGAGGGGTTCCTGACTCTCCAGGGGAAGAAGAGATTTGGAGGTTGAACCTCCCAGCCGAAACTTGCACTTGCTTCCATATAGTTTACTAGAGGGCAGCACCGATCAAGGATATCAATCACTTCTTGAACAATTATTTTCATTTTTGTTTATTATGTAGTTATATAATAATCGTGATTTTGGTGTCAATTTTGTTGTACTTTGCAGGTCTTCTAACCCCTTTCCTAAATCTCGAATTGAAATCAGGCTCAAGTTTCCTCTTCTGCTTTCCCATCTTCCCCTATATTCCACCTCATTTTTTTCTGACCACTCTCCTTCCCTATCCTTTGTCCACCTTTTTCTTCATTGTTTTTCCCTTTTCTCTTCCCCTTTGCATTTCACCCACTCCCTTCTCTTTACAGGGACCCCACATGCTTAATTCAGCTACGGGGTAAGAAGCGCTGCTCTGGTGATTCCGGGCAGAGCCCAGCCGCCAAACAGTTTGTGGTGCATTCTGAGCTAATAACAGTGCTTCTGGTGATGGCAATTTTGCATACACTTTTAATAAAACTTCCCCCTATTTTTCTCTGGGTGCAAGCTATATCCACCAGGTATAGGGATGGAAGTTCCTGGTTGTCTGTTTGTTCATGTGATGTTTTGTTTGTGAGTGGCAGAACCATTGAGGTGAAGAGGTGCATGCCTCACCTAAATTTTTACTGCTGAGGCTTACTGTAGAGTGTGCTTCTTGAAATAATTTGCTTGTTACACTAAAGGATCTGGTATATATAACCAACAGCATTTTTTCCATATACATATATTTCACATATTTTGTGGACATCAATAACGATTTTAATCATATTGGCAATAGGCATGGAGGAAGACATTTAATAGGAACATATGGAACATATGGAAGGGAATAAAAATGCAAGAAATTCATAATGGAAAGAATTTATGAATGGATGATGTTTGAAATAGTTCCACCACCCCTGCCTGAAGAGATAATATTTAGGTTGTTAAGATGTAAGTTTACTTGTTATATACAGTGTTTCATTAAAAAGGGATCCTTTTTCTTTACTCCTTAATTCACTCTAATAAAGGTCAGTTTACACGAAATTGTGACCAGATGTAGCTGAGGAAATACGAATTCAAAATATATTGACAAATTATGGCTCTTTGTTAAATATTCTTTGCTAGTCGTGATGTAGTGCTGACATCATAATATGTCATGAGTACAAACTTCCTTGTCGTGACTGGTGCTGACAGTTGCTGAATAGCTGCTCTGCCCTGATGATGAGCTTCATCTGACTTACTGATGACAGACTGTTGAAGTTTTGCCATTGCAGCCACAAGAACGCCCAAAACTATTACTTTCACACATTTGTGGGGATAACTTGACTTTTACATCTTCCAGCAAGACAGTGCACCAGCACACATCGCTTGCAAGATGGTTGAGTTTTTGGATCGTGAGATGCCTGTTTTTGTGCCCCCATGTTGCTTAGTGCTTATACGATAAACATTTTTATCAGTGAACCAGATTTAAGTTCACCATCGAAGCAGGGTAGCAACTGACAGCACCAGTTGAAACGAGCAAGCTTGTACTCACGACACATTATGACGTCATCATTACGTCATGATTAGCAAAGAATATTTAACCAACAGCCACATTTTGTAGAAACATTTTGAATTAGTAATTTTTTAGCTACAGCTGAATTATAAAAGAAATAAATAGGGTGCCTTTTTATGAAACACTGTATTGTGAGTTGCTTCATTGTTGTAATAGTTGTACATGTAGCCTATATTATATTCACAAAATGTTCTGTTTTTCAGTGTTGTTGGCAGTGAATAGATTCATAGAGAATTACATAAGATAATTGATGATCAGCCGTGCATTATGACAGTGTCTAAAGTTTCAAAAATAGAAGCATCCTAAGAGCGATTTTGTGTGTAAAAATTGCCATGTCTACGGTTTCTATTCAGAGTAGGTCTTAGGGGAAAACTTTTTCGTGGCTCTCTGCGTTCAAAATTTGGGGGATGCAGTACAAGGGGAACATGTTCAAATTTGGGATTGAATGGAGGGGGTACGAAAAATGGGAGTTTTTCAAAGGAAAAATGGCCATATCTCGGAAACGGTGAGAGATAGGACCAAGGTTGCTATTAATCACTAATAGAAAAATCACATTCACCCTTTCAGATGAGTTGAAAATCAGTGGTGGATCCAGAAATTTGGAATAGGGGCAGAGGGGTGGGAGGTGGGCCCCTCCCCAAACAATTTTTGAAAAATTTAGGCAAAATTAATTAATTATTCTTGTTAAGGCTAATGCTAACACTAAATCTAACCCTAACCTCAACCCTATCCCTAACTTTAACTCTACCCTTAGGCTGAACTCCAGCAGTTAATTTGGGTGCGGGTGAATTAACGGACAAGTAACTCTTGTTCTTCAGTAGTTGCTATGTGATATCACACATCATGTCATGAAATAAAAAATAAATCCCCATTTATACTATTTCCTCAGACTGCAGCCATAATGAAGCACGGGAATTTTTCAGGTCATGTCAAATGCAAGGATCAACCAATCAATACTCGATGAAAACCCTAACGAAAGAGTGTCACAAAATTATCATCGCACTGATGGCGCAGAGTTGAATTAAGTTTACAACTTGTGAATGCTGTTAGTACAAGATAATGTTCATATGAACACGAAGTCTGTCCAATGCATTTCGATAGTTTAGAATATACGGAAATATCATCTAAAGTTTAGATGATATTTCCGTATAAATATAATCAGTGAGCTGTTTAGACTGGTAGAAAAAAATCAAACAGTTTAATTTCAGATTGTACAGCAGCAATGATCCTTTGATCCTTCTCTATTATTTTAACTAAGCAATAAACATTGTCAGTCATGAGACCATTCGATTCGTCACCAGCGCTTTACTATAAATGGTTCATCATTCATTTTATTCACTGTTATGGAGATATGGCACCTCAAACATAATGGGGTCACGACCTTAACCTTTTGGGGTCACGTGGTCATCAGTCACGTGACCATTCGACTCGCGGTGGGCGACTTCCAATACGTGGTCCACGGTGACCATGCGTCCATTTGGCACCGTTACGGAGATATGGCGCCTCAGATAATTGGACTCACGGACGTGGACATGGAAAGAAAGATGGAAGAAGGGATAGAGAAAGAAGAAGGGGGAGGGGAAAGGAAGGAAAAAGGAAAGTTGAAGAGGAAAAAGAAGGGAAAGGGGAAGGAGAAAAGGAATGGAAGGTAAAGTGAGTAGGGTGCAGTCTGCCAAAATGTGCTTGACTGTGAGCTTGACTGTGGCAAGCTTCACATACTGGTTGACAGCAAAGGTGCAGTTCGGTGACTTTTTGCTGTCCAGGAGATTGAAGTTCGACTAGCACTCAGCGATAAATGCTGTGCTTGAGTTCCTGACATTTGTACATTAGTTGGACTAAGTTAAACCTTGTACATAACATTGTGTGTTTTCTTTCTGTTTTGTCTTTAATTGCTCTGTTTGTGTTGTTGTATTTTCTGTCCTTTGTTTTGTTGTCACAAGTTGACGAATAAAGGTTTATATATATTAAACTCATTCTCATTCGGCAGACGGCAGCAGTGTACCTGTACGGGTACCGTAGAAATGGTCGGCGAGTTGCAGCTGTCAATCATTTTCTCATCAGCCAATCGCAGCCGACAACCACACTTATCACGGACATGTCTACGACCAATCACAGGCCCGGTTGTTCACATCAATGTTTACGTTCGGATGAGCTCATGTGTTCCTCTGTCCGTCTACAAGTCTGCCTCGTGAGTGATCTGATTGTGAAGGAGTGACTGAACGTTTTTGTGTACGTTGGTGCTAAAAAAACAAAACGGCAAGTGAGTACAGTCTTTTTTTCTGGCTGTAATTACGCCTGTTGTCATCAGTCGATATTGCTGTATTGGTAGGGCGGGAGAGGTTGGTAATTGCAAGGCGGCTTGTGTTTCGTGCTGCTGTGAGCTATTGGGCCGGGCGGCCGGGGCGGCTGCATTGCATCGATCAGTGGTCGGTGCTGCCGTTGAGTCGAGTTGCCGTGTCTAGTGATAAGCCTGTTTACATTCATTGTCTCTGGATGTGATCACGCGCTGTACGGTATTATTGCAGCTTTGCTTATTGCTAGGCATGCTCAATGAATTACCTGTATTAATAGTCCTATATCGTGAATGCAGAATCGTGTGAGACGCTGTCACTCATGTACGGATGTCCATGTCCGCGGATCAAAATCTGGGTGCATGGACTATACCAGATTTGACTCTCTGAACTCGGTGTATAGCATTATCCAGGCCCGTCGAGAGGGAGATAGGAGGGGTAAGTTACTCTGGACCCCGCGATGTTTGGGGGGGGCGGCCGTTGCTTAGAATATAAAGTACACTAAAGTGTGCCATGTCAAAAAGAAAAATTTAAAAATTTTCTTCTCAGAAGGACCTCACAAGAATGTTCCCCTGCGCCCCGCTGTCGCTCTCGACGGGCCTGTGATAGTCAAGACTATGAAATGAATTGAATGTTATCTTTAAAAATGAATATTATCTTTAAAAATTATTATTTTTTGTTTCAAGACATGGAAGTAGTGAAAAGTGATTGCTATCCCGGGATTGAATTCTCAGTCTTGTGATCCGGGATTCAGAAATTTGTAATTACGGTTTCACGGGATCCCGTTTCGGGATTAGGCTTACAGATTGGTCGTTATTTTGGTTTTTACAATAGACTTGGGCTTATTTCATGCAGAATGTGTGGTAGACTAGTAGGGAAGGTATGTCAAAACGGTGTTGGGACTAAGGAGTGACTGTGACTGTGAAAGTGCAAATTACAGAGCACAGCAAGGAGTAGTACTTTAGCATGCATAAAATATTTTATTCATTAGACCTTTTGAAGTGTTACTTTTAGCATTTAATGCTCGAAAAAGTGCCATTTTAACGAATTTTTATAATCTGAAATCCCGGGATAGAGACGTCGCCAATCGTGGGATGCCGGATTGGCGAAAACGGCCGGGATTTGGGATCCTGGGATTGCAATCCCTAATCATAAGTCTGAACGAACATGGCAATTGCTGAAAATGCTCTGAAAGTTCAAATATTCTACAATCTTTTGGCACATCTGTATCAGTGGCGTATTTAGGATTTGGCAAAGGGGGGGCCATGGCGAGCGTGTGGAGCGCGAGCCTATAACGGGGGTCTGGGGGCGGAGCCCCCAGCGGGGTCCAGGGGCAGAGCCTTTGGTCGGGGGGTCAGGGGGACAAAGCCCCCCTGAAGCTGAAACACTTTTTGCTTCTGAATGTTCAATGGAAACCGCAAATTCGCCCATTTTTCTGAAATTTGGAAACGCAAAAGACCATCAAACATCGTTGAATTTGCAATTCTTGCTGGAAAATGGCAAAAAACGCACCTTTTCATATAAAGTCGCCTGTAAAAAATTTTCATGGTCCGGCCAAAGGGGGGGGGCATCGCACTGTGGCCCTCCCCCTAAATACGCCACTGATCTGTATGATCTGTAGTGCCGGGGACATGACACCTGCAAAGACTTAAATGCTGTATAGCCTATTGTGACCATTGATCGTGTTAAATGATTATTTGCTTCCATACAATGCCATTATTGTTCTTACCGTTATCTTGTGCTGTTTCTTCTGCAGTAAGAAACATTATGTTTTATAGCAGGGATTCTCAGAGGTTTCCACACACCGCTACGCTACGCTGTAGCACCGGGGGGGGGTATTCCGTAGCCTACTCAGTCAACTTGTGTGGCCGGAATGTTATATCTTACTTATTCAGATAACGTGTGTCATACTTAACATCCAGGTCACATCTTCCAGTGGCACAACTAGCTAGCTGCGTTTGTGGCTGCTTTGCCAGCTGTTGGTCAGTATGCTGTTGGCGTGGCGTGCTGTGGTTGTCTGATGGTGGACGACTAGGCTAATGTTTGAACGCACCTGATAACGGGCAAGTCGGCAGATGTTTACACGCCGTCGTGTAACGTGTGCATGTATGCACGCATTCACGGCGTCTTTGTCACTGAGCTAGCGGTGTGGTGGTGGTGTAGCGGGTAGGTCATGCAATCGTGTTAGTTGATTGAGTGTGCCTCTGTGTGTGGTCTGTTGTCTGGCTTGCCTCAATGCATTCATGCAATGCTGCTTGCTGTGCGTCGTCGTCGTCGTGTTAGATCGTTAGACCGCTTTTGAGTCAGTCACTGAAGCAGTCACCCACGTTGGTTTGTCCGTTTGTGGAAGTCCTGCAAGTGTCCCGCATTCTGTGGCAGCGTGGCTTGCCGCTGTGAAGTGCATATTCTATCAAAGCTGCGCTGGGAGACTAACACGACTAAGCAATCATGTAACATTGTTGTTGCCAGATTAGCACATTGTCATAGCTAAATGCGGTGTACGCGCGCTACGATTATGTAGCTATGCAACAATGGATCACTTATTACTTTTGGCCTACTGACTTTGGCTTGCCAGTTGCAAAGGAAATGCTTTCTGCACAATAATGAAGTATATTGCGGATGGTCAATGCATGAAAACGCGCTTTTCCGTTTCCTTCCTCGACTTAGCCCTCGCTTATTTTCTCGTACGTCTTCCTGTCTCTCTTACCTTTCAGGTTATGCCTAACTGTTAGTACATTCCATAATTTATTTGTTGCATTGTAACAGTAAATCCAGAATAGCTGACATTTTGGTGTGTCACCTAACAAATAGATTGTCCAAGCTAACTGCTAATAGTTAGATGTAGCCTGTTGGAGCGTGCTCGGGGCACCATATTAGACAGCTGCTCGCCTGTCCGCCCTAATAGTTGTATTGCCATTATCAGTGTTGACTGCGGCTCATAATGTGGACGTTTTTCATCCGAGCCAGGCTGACGGCATCCCTGCAGGGTCGGCATCCATACCAGGCCAGCAGCAGCAGCAGGAGGGATTGGAAGTCTTCATTGCACTTGGCTATCTGCTCGGTGCCAGGTCCATCCGTGCGGCGTGTCGGAAATCTCACAAGTCAGCGTCTGTAGGCGTATAAACGACTGGCAATACGGGTCGGTCGTAAGTCGATACGGCAGCGTTCTGTCGGTCGTCAGAAGATGCTATCATCGTCCGTCGTATAGTGCATGCAGTGTGCGGCGGATACATTAATTTAGACAAGGCTCGACGGTCGTCGGCCGGTCGGTGAGGGGAGTGGAGGTCGTGGTCGTGTCGAGTTAGCTCGGCTGTGTGCAGGGGGCACGTGATAGCGTAGCACCGGTCGACTGTCGACTGCAGCCGGTGTTCCATTATAGGATCACCCCCCAGAAAAGTTTCCCTCGGTCGACATTTTTGCCGGTAAATTGTCAGCCGCGGGGAGACTTTTCTGGGAGCGATCCTGCGATGGGGAGACTTTTTATGGGGCCAGCGATATTTTAATAAGGAGAAACATCAAATCCGTGATTATATCTCCCCGGGCGGATTTTTCATGGGGAAACATTTTAATGTGATACCGGCCGGGCGAAGGAGGTGTAAATAAATCTCCCGGATCAACAGCTGCTGCTCTGCTACTGCCGCTAGTCTGTGCGTCGTCGTAAGACGCGACGGCGCGCCGGGTAATGTGTAGGAAATGGCGGTGCGTTTGTGTTGATGAGAGGACGATGGTTGCCGATGTGATATGACTACGCGGCCGCGTGCAGCAGCAGCAGCCACAGTCCGCCCGCGGAGGCTCTCAAATCGTCTCAACGGCTAAATTACGTATTGATTGCTGCGCCCGGCGAGTGTCTTGTCTGTCTGTCTCTCGTCCTCCCGCGCTCCGCTTGTCGGTCATCTGTTTGCAGTCTAGCTGCGTCGCCGCTAGCTCGCCATACATCTCTCTCCCTCTATCTCACTCGCTCTGTTTAACTGCCGTCTCTTTACGTCAGCAATTACACGAGGCTGATTATTAGGCGTTGCTCGTCGCTGTAGCCAAGTGCCGAACGCTCCAAGGTGACGCTGTATACTTGGAGCCTACAGCGACTTTGGACTGGTGACAGTTTATAAGATGTAGACGTCCAGCATGCACGTATTACGCTGTATTGTGCATCGCTGCTACGTGTAATAGCATAATCATGATGACTTGACTGGTGCCATATGTCATATTGAAAAGGATAGCAAGCACGTGACTAGCTCTAGCATGGCATAATAACCTGAAATTTGGTTGCGACTTGCAATGCTATATGCAGCAACCAACAGCAGCCTGCAGTCTTATAAATATCGCTCATAATCATAAACATTTAGATAATTCGATAAGTCACGGACTCAAGGTTACTTACCTAACGCGTTTGAGAAACGAAAGGTCAGCGCCACGAATAGGCCTAATATAAGATGGAGAAGAGCTGCAAGTACAAGTTACTGAGACTCGTTAAACAAAAATATTTATCGTAAACTCTCAGCTGTCAGTCAATCGCATGTTTTTGATCACTGTCGATGTGTGAGGGCTTTTTTATCATTGATTTCTATGTTACGTTTTGAGTGACGTTTGGTTGTCGTGGCCATGCAGCTTGTGAACTGCATGTGAGCAGACGCCAAGCGCCACTCTGCACAGGGCACACTGCATGGCATGCACCCTGCTGGTTGCAGCCCTGAGCCAGTTTAATGACGTGGCCATCTGCGTTCGTCAGTTATCCTTACTCTTGTGTCGGGACCTGCAGTATGACCTTTTAACTTTGACTTTGAAAGATCGTTTGCAGGCCGTGCGATCAGGGCCCGTATACGTGAAGTTTCAATCCCAGGGACTAAAAGGTTAAGTTGGCATTCTTCGTCTTTTCCTGGCTTGCGAGCTTGAACGATACGTCACCATCATGCATAAACTTGAAACGATCTGCTGCAGTGGCTGCGTGTGTCTGTTTGCGATTATAATTATGGGCTTATACAGTCTGTACAGAGGAATACGCATCGCGCACGTGCTAATGAGATCAGTAAGATAAGGATGCAGTGGACAGAGCATATTGGCAAGTCGTTATGATTGGCGTGCGTGCAGTTAGCAGTCGGTTTCATTGTCTGTCGGCCGTGCCGTGTGCTGAAAGCGTGCTCTGCCTGTCCGTGTCCGTTTGTTCTTCCGACCGTCCGTCTGTCTGTCTCTGTCCATGCTATTGATTAGTCCGTTACCGGAGCAATTAAGCGCGCGCTCGCTCGCTCATTCTGTCGGTCCGTTGTCGACCAAGCGACCGACCGACTGTTTCGTTTCTTACCACCTGTACCAGCAAGCAGCGCAGCAAGACAAGACACTGACTTAACTGAGCACGGAAGGAGATAAAGCCGAGGGGAGGG
>Ga0056128_1001140_pt1 | contig 28453 bp, 18 predicted proteins | sample WorMetLIZISLAND2_FD_71113 | JGI IMG/M metagenome (GOLD analysis project Ga0056128, IMG submission 71113) | Marine gutless worms symbiont microbial communities from Max Planck institute for Marine Microbiology, Germany - Olavius geniculatus... ... | reverse complement strand
ACGATATCTTGCAACCAGAAGAGTTCCGTGACGCTTAGAATGCATCAAATTCAAATGCAACAAATCTTCGTATTTGTCGGCCATATTAACTCATTAATATTCTTCCCAAAGATGTTTCCGCCCCTTTCAACGCGCCGCAACGCGCCATGCAGCGCGTTGCGGCGCCTTGCGACGCGTTTAAACGCCTTCAAACGCAACGCAACGCAACGCCGTAGTGGAAATAGACCTTTATTCTGCAAAAAAACAACTGAAACTGATTCGTGCTAAGCGACAGTGCAACTGAAGGCGAAAGTGGCAGCGGCTTCTTAACAGCGTTGATCGTTATATATAGCTACAGGATGAACGGTCGACTTTTCTGCTCTCTCTCTGCCTTTCTCGTTGATATAGCGACCACATGTCAGTCTGACTCAGCCGATTTCCTGCCTCCGTCTTCTTCTTTCCCTCACCCACGTCTTTTCACTTCGAGCTCGGTTTCTGCCGCGGCGGAACGTTGATCGGTCGGTCTCTGGGTTCGCACTTTCTCCCCGCGCTGTGGCGTCATTAGCACCAATTTCTCGGGTTACAGCACGCCCGATCGACGCTTATGTCAAGCGGCCGACCTTCTGCCGGTGCCTCATTATAAAATCGCCCCCAGAAAAGTCTCTCCCGGCCGACAATTTACCGGCAAAAATCCGCCCCGCCCGATGGCCGCCCGGGCGGGACGGATTTTTACCGGTAAATTGTCGGCCGGGAGACTTCTGGCTGGAGCGGAGGGCGATCCTATAACGGGGAGACTTTTATGGGGCCGGCGATATTTTAATGAGGAGGAGACACAATTTTTATATCAATTCCGTAATTAACTCTCCCCGGGCGGATTTTTCATCTGGAAGACATTTTAATGTGACACCGGCTGCAGTCTTCCGGCTTGCGTTGCAGTGCCGAATCTGGTTTTAATTAGCAACATCTGCTTGTTGCTCGGCCGACGAACTCAGACCGGCCGTTCACTCACCGTGGCCACCCGCGGGTGGGTGGGTCGCCACTCCTCGGAGGCTGGTCAGTGGCCGCGACAGCAGCTCGTTGAGCGACTCTCTTGACGTTTGAGAGAACAGAGACATCTACAGAGTTCAAGACACGCTGCCTCTAAGACTATTATGGACTATGATGCCGTCGAAGAACTAAATGTCGCGGGCAGTCACGTTTCCCATGCACCTCGATAAACACATGCATTGAGTTTTTTCTAAAGTAGGCCTATATTATGTTTTATGTCAATTCTGGGTTATCATTGGTGCATACGACTTGGCGGCTGAAGTGGAGTGTTATTTAAGAAGATATTATTATAAAGCCCTGATGCCCGAAATCATACGCGACATTAATAGATGAATAACGCAATTAAATTATAGCCGACAACACCGTTGCCGTTGCGGTGCTAGGCGAGAAGAACTGAAAGATGCAAGCTGCGCTGCAGCCACGCGCCGCATCCAATGAGTTGAGTCTGCGATGCATGCAGCAGCAGCAGCAGGCAATGCTGGCGCTCATCATCAGTGGCAGCGATTATATCGTGACGTTTTATGCGTCGGCTAGCTCTGGTACTATGGCATAGCAATGTGTTGATGTTCGGCAGATGAACTGGCGCCACCAGAGACTCAGCTGCCGCCACCGTGCTGGACGAAGCTCATGAAATTTTCAGCGGCATTCGCGGCCAAGTTCCCCTTCCCTGCTCGATATGGCGGCACAGGCGGCATCCATGGGAAATAACAGTAACAAGTTAATAAGTGATTTGTTTCCATCACTCGCCCACAACCACTGGTCAAGCTATATAGCCATGCAATCGTGATGCTGATTCGTCTGAACTGCGTGCACAAGTGCTTTCTGCTGATGACGGTACAGCTTTCGTCCGCTACGGCATGCAGTTGCATGCTATCTATACTCGAGTTACGATTACGAAATCTTTATTTTGCCAAGGCGACAGCAGCACAGACATACATACAATATAAACAGAAACAAACCAAACGAACAAACAGAAAAAACCGAAATCAAAAGCTGGAATTTCTTGACTTTTCCAGATTTTTTTCAGGTGAGTGGTCACCCTATGGTATTAAAACGGCCTAAAAGCATATGAAGGCAAATTGCATTTTTCCTCTCGTCACTTAACCCATTTCACTAATAATTTTTTTTCTAGCTATAATATTAGCGCTCCATAAACTCTCCCATCGGGTCCGAACCTGGAGATCAAACCATTCTGTGCTAAAGACATTGTACTTTTTGGAGTAATGAATTAATGATACATTTTGCTTGACACTTTTAAGGGGTGTTTAGGCCTATAGTTTGTTGTGACACACCCTAAGTGCATGAATGTAGATTAGCCTATATACTGGTTCAATTGTTGACAGCTAACAAATGGGCTACCACAAGGTTTCAAAAGCATTAAAATAGAAAATGTCTGATGTATAGGCATAGGCTTTTTATGAAGTGTTAGATCTATCTAGCCTATAACGCGTAACTGGATTTAGAAAATCCACCAGCCAAACTGCCAGCATCACCAAAATGGTATCTGTAGGCTAAAAATATTCTCTAAAAACTTTATATTTTAGACGCAAAACCAAGATCATTTAATGTTTAATGCGGTTTAAACAAAGATCATACCTTTCATAAGATAGCTTTTATAGCAAGTAGGCCAATACATACGTAAAGAACAATAACTGTGATTCTTGTATGTGTTTTCAATTTCATCCAGAATAGTATCCATGCCAATTTATTTCCTTTTTTTGATTGGCAGCGCAGTCACATTCGATAATCTACCGTTCTGTCATGAATTGTACAGATTTAAATTTGGCGCGTGGTGAACAACTATTGCACAAACTTAAGGCCTGCGGAACTGGTGGCTTACACTTACTACTTTGACTGAGGCCAAAAACTGGTAGCAGATAAAGACTGCCAGCTGTTGTATAGTGTTGTAACATCTTCTAGGCCTACTGTCATCCAGAGCCTGACAATTTGATGCACTCAGTTCGTAAATTATTGTTTATTCTACTTTGTGGCATATAAATAACGTAAAGTTTGTAATTAGTAATAATTCAGCAATATTAATTTATTTACTGCAGTTTAGTTATCCATAGACTGCATTTTGCTTTATGTTCGCAGCTTGATAGATTTTGGGCAAACAAGAAGTTATGTAGCCTATGATTGGAAATCTGAATTAGCCGTAACCGGAGATAGATCGGAGTATGTCAAAAAAGTGATTAGATTATTAGTATAATTTATTATATTATGATACGGATATAGAGGGACTTTTAGTGCCTGCATCCGTTTGTCTGCATTACTGACAATACTTACTTACTGAATTGAGTGTTCAGATATTGTAAACGTTTACTTATTTATTACCTGAAGCGGCGCCAACCGGTAGCCGGATGTTTACATTTGTAAAAACATCAGAGCAAAAATCGTTTAGTTTTTGCCACTTTGTACGGGTTTGGCTGTAATGGTGTATGATTTTATGAAAACTAATTTTATTATACGCCGTTTGTAAACGTTACGGCAAATATTGAAACCACACAGGTGTGGCTTGGTAGTCTAGTGGTTAGCGTGTCGGACCCAATGACCGCGAGGTCGTGGGTTCGATCCCTAACCACTGCACTCTCAAGTAACAACCTTGGGCAAGTTGTTTACACACCAGAGCCCGTCGGTGCGATGCCCCAGTTTGGGGGCCCTGCGGACTAAATATCCAAATCCAAAAATCCAAATCCACATCGCTAACAGGCTGATTTTTGCAACCAGTTTGGCCCTGTTTTCTGGCCCCGGACAGTATGGCTGTTTTGTAAAACAGTGCAGTGAACAGTTTCGTTGCAGTCTTTCAGTGGTATTGAATAGGTAGCAAGATTTTCAGCCATGGCACACGAGCATATACTTCATTACTTATTGGACAGACAGCCATGGAGGATAATGGTAGGATAGTAGACAAAGAACTTCGTCCTAAATATTAGCCTGGGGGCAAACTGGTTGCAAAAATCACTCTGTTAGCGATGTGTGGCTTCAGTATTTGTCGTAACGTTTACTAGAACTAGGCTAGTACGATAGGAAGTAGTGGATGTAGGATGCAGTGGTGTCTAAGTGGGTAACTGGAACTTTCATACCCGAGAACTTTCGTTCCCGGGAACGAAAGTTCCATAGGTGGAACTTTCATTTCTTGGAACTTTTGTTCTTAGGACTTCAGTTTACAACAGCACCGCGTAGGCCTACCAGTGAATACGTAAAGTTAGAGACACGAGCCGCACATCCAGATTGGCATGCGCATGCTGCTTATCACAACAAACACTAGTGACAAGCTTTTTAGTTGTATCAACACTGATGACTTTGAAAGACCCTGAACTTTCAAAATAAGGGGTTTTTATTGATTTTTGCGACCCTGGGCTGCAGTGCACAGCGCCGCACACTCCAAAAATGAACTGCAACGAAATGGCTGGAGATAGACTGACAGTTTGCGAACAGAAACTGCTATAGGTTTTCGCATGTCTCGTGAGCATTAGGGTGGTCCAAAAAAACACAGTCAAGACTCTAGAGCTGGGCCAGTTAGAAATTGAAAAACCGAAACCATCAATAGAGAGCCTAAAACCATGGTTCCGATGCGGTTCGGTTTTGCTAAAAAAACCGCGGTTTCGATAACCATAACAACACTAGCAGCAGCAATGGCCGCAGACAGATGCCCTTAAGGCTTAGGGCAGCCCACAGCCGATGAAGCCTAGTATCACGCTGTTTGCATATGTAACCAAATCTGCAGCCTTCGTTCGGGTGTACATCTCTTGTGAAATAATTGCATGAAGTATACTTAAAATCGCATGCAAAAATGTAATAGCTAAAAAACTGAATAAGCAATAGTAAGTAATAAATCTAAACTTTAAACCTAACCCTAACTATAATACTGAACCAAAAGCAATAATGCAAAATGCAACGCTGTCCAATAACACTAGTACCGCAACGCTAGCGCCACCTATTGGACATCGAATATCGGCAGGAGTGCGAATAGCCCAACCAGTGGATATGTGCACTTCTGAGTGCAAATAACCACCGTCTTGTAGTTTATGCAAATTGTTGTTTTCTTATTTTAAGTTACATGTTATGTATGGTACTTGTTGTTGTAGCTAGCTGATTTCAGCCTTGGAGTGAATGGAGACAGATGACTGTAAGTAGCAGTTAGCAAAGTTATATAACATCTGCTATATTATGTTCTAACATAACATACATGGTAACATACCAGGTGCATCTGCACCTGGACTGGTAGGCGAATCTCCGGAGCTGGTTCAGTTGTAGAGCTAAGCGGATCGGTTAGTCCATGAAGAATCCTATCGAAGTCTCTTGTGTGGTCGATGCTGTTCTTGAAACTATTCACACTTTGAGATATTTAGCCAATAAGTCACTGTATCTCAGTAATGGTGCGAGATAGGGCCTAGGTTACAATTAATCACTAATATGAAGTTGTACACTGGCTTTCGATTGCCACTGAATTCAATGACCTTGGATGACCTTGAACGCCAAAATAGGGGTTTTAATGATTTTTTTGGCGATTTCGGGCTGCAAGACACATTTTAAGAGCGAATTGCGCCAAAATCAATTGACATAGACACACTGATGACTTTGAAAGACCCTGAACTTTCAAAATAAGGGGTTTTTATTGATTTTTGCGACCCTGGGCTGCAGTGCACAACGCCACACACTCCGAAAATGAACTGCAACGAAATGGCTGGAGATAGACTGACATTTTGTGAACAGAAACTGCTATAGGTTTTCGCATGTCTCGTGAGCATTAGCTCAAATTTCTTGTCTCATATGATCATGAAGGTGTTGAGTTTTGTCCAGAGCACTGTTGTGGTAATGTGTGGATATATCCAATAGTTTTTTAAAAATTACAGTTAATAGCAGATGAATGATGTTTAGGTGTGTTGTGAGTTAAAACTTAGCTTACTTAGAACATCAGGTTGTGAAAGCAGTCATAGTTAGTTCTAAAGGAAATTTGTTAATGTCATGCAGTCGATGTGGGGGCAACAGCTAAAACCTAATTTGAATTTATGTGTATGCTGATGGCACTATGTAGCTGCTTTCTGCTGTGTACAGTGACTGATATGCTGCCAGTTGCGTTGACGCCTGAAGATTTCAGACAGAATCCAGAGTTTGGCAAACTTCTCAAGGCTCTTACACAGCACCTAGTGCCGAGTGGAGCATCAGTGGCCAGTCAACAGGATGTACAAGAGGTACCTGTCTTCACAGTGTCTGCTTATTTAGATTGGTTTGCTTTTTTTCGTGTGGCCATCTATTGTCACATGTTGTATGACATTTCAACGCATAGTTATGTTGGTTAAGACTTACCATATATTCTGTCATTTATCAGGAGCCATAATGAGTTGATATTGTGTTCATTATGATGTTAGCTGAAGAGGTTACTGATTATTTGTGAGGTAGCGTTTTGAATTACTTTAAAATCACACAACTGGTAGCGTGGTGAACTAAGTTTAATTAGTTGCTGTTGAGACTGCACGTTTTTTTGGCTAGGCCAAGGAATTGGTTCAGAAGCAGAAGCAGCAATGGCTGTTGCAGCATACTCTGTATACAGAGCTTCAGGCATTAATATTACAGCGTCAGATGCGGTCCTCCTTGAACAGTATATCATCTTCAAGTGCTGAGGTTTGCGGTATATGATTTGATAGTGTCCACAATTATATGATTTTTTTGGATTAAATGATTTTATTTGTAAATTTTTGCATGATCACATATTTAGCCATTAAAATTTAGTCTGCTGCAGTATGACAGTTTTTTCTTACACATTTTAAAAATTTTGAGATTTTAAAACTTACAGTTTCTCAGTCTGTGCAGTCTTTGTGCGGTAGGTAACTCATTTGTTGGAAATGTTGGTCCTGTAAAATCTTATTCTGATACTTCTGTAAATGCTGTTGCTAGTCAGTAATAAATTTTGTTGTCTCATCTGTCATGATGTTGATTTATTTTATACTGTAAACATCTAATAGAAGCTTCAGGCTTTTATTAGAATAAGTTACTTTTTACCCTGGCTTATTTAGAGACTTAGCTTCTATTTGAGATTCAGCTTTTATTAAGACATTGTCATATTGTCATACCAGGGTACTAAACTTTTTCTATATATAGCATGTGCACTGTGCAATACTACCAATACAACCACTATGGCTTCAGTTGGATGTTTGGCTCATATTAGAGACCTGGCTTATGTTAAGGACCCGGCTTTTGTTAGAAGTTTTGTAGTATCAAGAATATTGTCAAGTGTCCAGTATTTAGCATAGTAAATGATCAGCATGTCTATTTGTAAACACTCTTTGTTTGTGTCAGTTCTATACAGCTGTCAGAGATCAGTTGACCCAGGCTGAAATCATTGATTATGTTGACTGCAATCCAGACCCCAGCAGTGATGTTAAATTGTTCGGCCTTACTGCTGAAAAGCTGGAAAGATTTCATCCCAAGAAGCTGGTAACCTGATTATGATGTTCTATTTATATGGCTGCATACATTAACAATCAGTTAATCAATTAATTGTTGGAAAATTGGTCAGTAAATTTCTGGTCAATAAAGTTCTGGTGAGCATTTGTAATTTTGCTTGAGACTGTCATTAAGATTTGTGAAACACTAATCGGGGAACATGACCATTTTAGTCTGTGTAAGAATTGATAAAGCAAACACTTATACTAATTGTGTCTCGGTTGATTTGTAACAGCTGTTAGCTGAATGTTTTATCAAGTTGAAAAAAAACCGTCCATTTTTAAGACAATTGCCACTGTTGGTTTTCAGTTGAAGTTAATGGTTAATTAATTGTTAATTTCTGCAATCAGTTTTACAGAAATTTTAATTTTTACCGGTTATAGTTTTTCATTGGTTTGATGTTGTACAGCTGATTTACATTTGTTACATCTCAAACTGTGTAATATAATATTGTGTGACATAGTTTGTATAACCGATTGTGTTTGTACTGTGATGTGTACATTTCAGCAGCGCCAGTCGATGCAGCAACGAATTATTCCGGACCTAGAGTCGCGACTGCGCAGGCGCTGTGAGACTTTGGTCGGCTTTCACGCTTCACCACAGAATGCTGCTTCAGGTCTCTCTCTCTATGTACTTAGACTTCCATTTGCGTTCATCACTCAACTGCTGTATTATCTAGCCATCAAGAGATGTTTGCTGGTGGGAAGCAGTGTTACAATGTTTATCAACTGTTTATTTTTGTTACCAGTTGATGATAAATGTACAGGACTATATGTATTTTTTACATACAAACAATATTGATTTTTACAGTATTATGGAGGTGTGTCAAGTTACACCAGAAAACACACGACATCACAAATTAGTTGCAAAAATTTTTTCTGCATTGTTTGCCACAATCGACCTGCAAATTTTAGAAGTTTTTGTGTCAAAAAATTACAGCTTTGGTCATAGTATTATAATATAGTCAAGACTGGGGATGTTAAGTTTGAGAATTTCATTTATCGATATGAGAATCTCAATTTCGCTCGGCCTTTAACGCATGCTGCAGAAACGCCATCGCTGCAGGGGGTCCATCTATGGCAGAGATGGTTGGTTGGTCAGTGTCAGAACACTCACAAACAGTCATACCTTTGATGTAAATTACCGGTCCCATGGCAAACAGTGTGGGTCGGCTGCTTATCTGAGATCGTATCAATCAGAAATGTCAGCCCACCTCAACCCAGTACTTCACCCAACCTAATTACAGTAATCAGCTATGGATCTCGACTCACTGGAGAACACTAGAACCTATTTACAATTACTACATGGTATTATTCTTGGAATACTCATCGGGCAAGAAATATAATTCTTGAGATCGAGATTTTTTTTGATTTCCACGAGTTTCGATAACATCCCTAATGAAGAATATTGCTGGAGCAATGATGTGTATCCGGCAGCTGTGTCGTGTTTTGTAGATGATGGAAGGTTTGACTTTGCTAAGGCTTCACAGTTGCCAACGACCATTGCCAATGAGCACCAGGAACTGGTGAATGGGAAGCAGTTGATGAAGAAGGAGATGGCTGAATGCAGACAGCTTCAGATGCACTATTGTGAGGTAGGCCTACCGTAGTTTCAACTCTACTGTTATGCTTATATATAGCATGGTGCAGTTTTTGTTGTTGAACTCTTGCCAATGTGTGGCACCGAGATGCTGTAAACTATTGACATTTTGTTAGTGAGATACGAAATTGTTATTAGTCAGCTTCTGTGCAAAGAGTGAGTGAGTGAGTAGGGTTTAACGTTCCACCCGACACTGTATAGGTCATTTCGGGGCCGGCCTTTTCAGGCAGAATGCACACAAACACAATAATGGAATGGTAAGTTTAAACTTTACAATAAACAGAAACTTTAACCTTTACAGAAACACAAAACACAAAAATGAGGTTAACCTAAAATTGTAAGAACTCCATTATATGCATGCATATGAAATTAACATAGTGGTAGTTCTAATAATCTTCCCTGTTATCCTCCAGACGGTCATCAATGTGATAATGCCATCTATTGGAGGACAGGGGGCAATGACTCTGTGCAAAGAGTCATGACAATATCAACTATGTGTAAATACGTATAAATATGTATGACTGTATAATTATGTATAAATGTGATATCTGCTGTAATAGTGGTTAAGAACTTACACATTTGCAATGAAGGTCAGATTCCATTTGGGATCGGCTTGCAAGTGGCAACTTAACTGGGTTTTTGTGTTGATATAAGTTTAGTTGCTTTAGTTGTTATACTGTTTTTTTGGTTAGCATAACAGTTGCTTATCAGTTGGGAAAATCTTTTTTTAATCTGCCGTACTTGTGTTAAGCACAGCACTCAGACTTGGTGGTTTGTATCTTGTGTGATTTGAGTGAATATCATATTCAATCCATATGTACAGCTATCAGTTTCTGACATTTTGTCACTATGCCTATGTTTATCAGTCACAGTGCAATTCTTATCATGTAATTCATTTCATCAAAGCATCGAATGCCAGGTGTATCAGTGCTGTTGTTGACTGATAATGTTGAATTGTTGTGAGCTGTGTTCAGTTGCTGTTGGAGTCGTTCAAACTGTTAAGTCATCTCATCTCTGACCATCGGCTCAAGTCTCAGCCAGAGAATGATGCTGTCAATGGTGAATGGCTCGCAGCGCGCTCGGATGCGCTCTGTCTGAAAATCAAGTACGTCATTTGCTGATATCTGACATTTTCTTTTGTTTGCGAGGCTCAATTCGCAAATAAGTTACAAAATGGCATTGTTTGTTTAGTTTTTAAATTGTGATAAATTCGAGATATGCACTTTATACTGAATTACGAGCTGTGAGATTTGTCACGATGATGTTGTGTCACTTGTACTTTGAGCACAGTCAGTTAGTCAGTGCGGCATTTGTTTACCCAGTATGTGAATCTTGATATAGCCCAAATTCCATTTTGCTGACTTACACCGAAACTTCCCCGCGGGCAATGTCGTGGACATCATGAAAGTCGCAGACTCAAACAGACTCAAATCATGAAATCATGAAGTTTCGATGAAAGTCACTGACACAAATCACAAAAGTCGCGGTCACAGACCATTTTGACATGTCAAGATCTTTGCGACAAAGTTTGTGACAAGTCTGCGACAAACTCGTTTGTGTTGTTTGTGTCGCTCTATGGAATTTAGTCCATTACTATGCACGGGGAAAGTCGGCAACAACGTCCGCTGACTTTTTCATGGACACAAGTCATGAAAGTCCGCGACACAAATCATGAAAGTCGGCGACATGATTTGTGTCGTGAACTTTCATGATTTGTGTCTGCGACTTTCCCCATAGGGAAGTTTCAGTGAAAATTGCAAAGTCCTCGTAATGGAATTTGGGCTTGTCACAGACTTAGTTCTTGTGCTGTGCAAACTGAATAAATTGTCACCTAAGTACTACTGCATTCAGTAGTGTGCTTTCAAAGGTCAAATAAACATACCCGTGGACTGTGATAACGTTGGTAGATGCGAACTGATTTTTAGTCGGGTATGTAGAATATTCATGATTACTGAGTATATGTGATTGGTTTTTTATTATTTTAAATTGTTATTTTCAACTTTGATACGATCCCCATACGTGCTGTTGTTTTGTGAATGTTTTGCTTTCTTTCAAGCTTTGTGCTCAATATTTGGGGATTTTCAGTTTTTGTAGTTTATTATTTGGCAGTTTGGGTTTGATGAATGGAGTTTGATGTGTGTGTTATGTTTTGATGGTTCAGAGTGATAACATTGCAACTGATGTATGACACTTACCATGCCGAAACAGTTGGTGCTCTTAAAACAATCAGGTTTGTTACGGAACTGTTGATGTTTTAATTTACGTGCATATTCTGTTAGATAATTAAGGCATATTATTATGACTGTTAAAATCTCAGATTCAAAATCATTCAATCCCATCTAACTTTTGCTGTAAGTGCTGCTGTCACCTGGCAAGCACAACAGACTATTCAGCAACCGAATCAGAACCAAAAAAATTGATTGTTTGGTCCACTGTTTGTAAAAATTTTACTAATGTCCTTTTATAATTTGTTTGGTTATGCTACAAGTTGTCAATTTGTGGCCTATTTCACAGTGACACAAGAATTCTGAATTGTTATCCGGAATCCATAACCACTTCGGATTACTACGAAATCGATTTATTTCTTATGTTCAGTGACCAGTCCCATGGTAAAATTTGAAATAATAATCCGTTTATAACATGTTGAGTTATTGAGCCATCATTTAAATGGACAGATCCTGGCACACTGAAACCCCTTCTCTGGCGGAGGTAACAGTTGGAAGGGGCAGGGTATGTTATTGTATGTTAAAACTGTTTCCTTATGTGTGTTTGTCTGACAATAAGGTCGGAGCTAGACAACTCGATAGCGAGCACGGAACGTGAGCTGAGTCAGTGTAGCGCTGCACTGAGGGCGTACGAGTCAGTCGGCGCGGACTTCGACGGCATCGTTCAGGAGTTCACGAGGCTTCGATCTGATGTCGACAACAAACGCTGGGCACTCCACGAGCTGAAGAAACAGTCACTAGACACTTCTGCCACCACTGATGCGAATCGGACACTTTTCTCTTGAATGTTTAATGCACTATGTACTGGTTTTACTCATATCGCAGGTTGACTTGTGGGAGCTATCACTGATTATAATGTACATGATCTCAATATGGGTATGCAAAAGTTAAATCAGTTCTGTTATTTATCAGACGTGTCAAGTGAAGATTGAGGCTTCAGTTCACAAGAGTGATGCCATGGATTAGAAATGCATGGAAAGGGGTACCCATATTAACTGGAAAAACGTGTAGGTTAGAAGTGAAAGATAGACTTATGTCAGCAGCAGTGGCCCTGTGAGCCCTGGCAAGTTAGTGTAGATGGAACAGTTCAGTAGCATCGCAGTCGGGGTGAGAGGGGCATTAATTGACATATCCTAAATTTTGGCCTAGTGGAAAATATTTTTCTTCTCAAAAAATTGCATCCATGCATGCAAAATTTGGGGCTTACAACACCATTTTGGAAAAGTTCAGGGGCAGAATTGAAATTTTGAACACTTATAATTTCCTATGTTGGAAATTTGCATGGTCTGCTGGAAAGTTGCAACTTCTTGTTCCACCTTTTTTGTACTTCTTGCACGTTACGTTTTTAATGTAGCAAAGAGGAGTATATGAAATCAGTGTAATATTGAGGATCGACCAACGACCGATCTCTGTTTCTGTAAGAGCCTTCCTGGAAGAACTTCAAACGGCCATATCTCCGTAATGGTGCCAGATAGACGCATGGTCGCTATGGACCACGCATAGGAAGTCAACCCCCGGGAGTCAAATGGTCACATGGTCGATGACGTCACGTGACCCCAAAAGGTCAAGGTCGTGACCCCATTATCTTTGAAGCTCCACATCTCCGTAATGGTGCCAGATAGACGCATGCATTGAGGTATAACGAGACGAGTGGCAACTAGCGTCATCAACCATTATCGGAAAGTTTTTCCTCTCAGTTCCTAAAATCGGGCAATATTTTATGAACTTCGGGGAGACAATTTCCAATAACGACCTCGACGCCAGTCACTATTAGTATAATATTAAACGGGTTTTAATGAGATGCTGGGTCTCTAATACAAGCCAAAAGGAACGAAAAAGCTCTTAAAAGAATACAAAAGAAAATGATGTGTGCGAGGAGTACATTAGATTGGTCACAATCTAAAAATATTTCTTGTTTAACTTATGCAACTCTGCTGTTCATGTTAGAACTGTGTTTAGCTTTGGTCGCATCTGTGACTATTTTGTTGAGCTAGTTGTAAATTAAGCAACGTTTATTACGTTTTTCTTTATAAAAACTTCTTAACATATTGTTTTTCGTCTGGTATTTGAGACAAACTACACTATCACAGATAAAAGGGTGCCAGTTTTATTTTTGCAGATGATAATTTTGATAATTTTTCTGCCATTGCATTTGGACTCAGGGCAAACGTTACCAATACCATCTCACTTCAGTTTGTTGCCACATTACCTTGTAAAATTTGCACGTTCAACAGTGCCTCATTACAGCAGTTGTACCATAAGAAAACGGTAGAAAATCATTATTTGCTGCGAATATTTATCATGGATGTCAGTTGTTTTTGTTAATGTGTTTGTGCTGATTAATGTTCAATTTGTGTTCAGAATGTTTGCTTTTGGCACGAGGACATGCTTTAAGTCATGCACACCATTGGTTAGTTGATAGTCACAAGATGTCATTTTTTGTTTGTCTGATATTTTTAGCATTGTTGGTCTATTCCAATAGTATGTTTGACATTATCATTATGATGCTGTCATGCTACTAATGACGTTCAAAATAAAAGTCACCCCAGTTGACGGTAATGTGTTGCTGTAATAGTGGCATTTGGATGTTCTTGGTTTTAGCTTAGAGTTTTTTTGGACTTGGCCTTGGTTCCAAGTCCTTGTCCTCGTCGTTGGCCTTGCTGTTTTTGTAAGTCCTTGTGTTCGTCCTTGTCCTCGGGTTCCATGTCCTTGTCCTCGAACACAAAGTCCTTGATAACATCACTGGGCATCTGTGACGCGTTGTTCTATGCTGCGCCAAACATTCAATAGGCGATGGCACAAAATGTCGCAGTCATTTGAAATGACGCCATCAGCACTCACAGCTACGTATGAATCACTCAAACAAAAATACCTTCAGATTTTATAATACTAAAAAAAGATTAACGCTTGACGTTGAGTACGCCTACTGTGGCTGACATAAATGAAAACGAAATTTTGTACAGTTAAAAATTTGGATTTGACAGCAGAATCGAAGCGAGGTTATGGTGATTGCTTATGGTTATTAGGAAAAAATGCGCCAGCAAAGAGAGTTGGCTACAATACATCGAAACCTGAATAGTGATTCTACTGATTTGCTGCGTTGCCACCGGGGAAAAAATCTGTGACATCGGTCTTATGGTCTGAAATTGGATTAGGTTACTAAGTCAGCAGTACCCCAAAACTGAGGCATCGCACCAGTCTGTTCTGGAGTTTGAACAACTTGCCCAGGGTTGTTACGTGATAGTGAAATGGCCGGGAGTCGAACCCCTAACCTCTCCGTCGATGAGTCAGGCATTAGACTGTCGAGCCACACTCGTGGTTGGCCAATCACGTCTGCGTGGGTATTTGGCATGTTTTTTCTCGTCTCGAGCGATGTTAGTCGCCCATGCACCGGCCAGCATGGTCGTGTGCCGTGGGTCGTAAAATCTGCAGGTAATGCAATGTGCAGGGTGGGCCAAAAATGGCACCATTTTTTGTATGTTTTATAACTTCACCAGATATTAACTGATTTTCAGAATCCTTTCACTGTCAGATCAGGAGAAAATTTGTAATAACACTGACATAAATCCCACTACACCTCAAGTGTGTCGCTACACTACCTTGTGAAAGCAGCAATTGAAACCAAAACAACTTCTATAGGCTAACAGCACATTTTAAGAAATCAGCAACAGGAAATAACGTGTTATGTCTCAATTATTGTGGAAATTTATCTTGCAGTATTTACATCAAATGTTCAATATGTACGCCTTACTGCTGGACGACGCACTCAAGCCGGCGACGCCACTGACCAATGGTGCGATTAGCGAAACGCTGCAACAGTTTACCCCACTCTCGTCACAGAATTCTTTATAATCAAATAAAACTTTCCCAAAATACTGGCCAAATACCAATGACGTCAGTGGTGATGTCGCTAGGCAGAACAGGCAGAAGAAAATGTACAACTAAACATAAATGTTTTAAAAAGTAGGTTTTGGCCTTGAAGGCAGAACGCCATGTCGTGGTGTTTTTATAAGACACAAGGTAGTGTAGCGACACACTTGAGGTGTGGTGGGATCTAAGTGAGAGTTTTATTACATTTTTCCTGATCTTGACGGTGGAAGAATTTTAAAATGGGTTAATGATTTTGGTAAAGCTATAAGGCACACAAAATGGTGCGAGTTTTTTTGACCCACCCTGTATTATAGCGTCGCAGCTGGACGACGGACGGATGTATCTGTCCGCCCACGTGCCTGTATAATCACTGTACTGGCCGGCCCACGGTGAACACACTGGGTGGTTGTTGCAACCAGCAGACCGTGACAGACTGATAACCGGCAGGTGAAACCCGTGTGCGACTCGCCGACCTTGAATAAAACGACTGTTTTGTGCACAGAGACGCTGAGAACCCATGCTTTCATATGTAGAAGTGAATACAACCAAGTAGTAGGGCCATCGAGAGCTTTTTACACATTATGCTTCATTTAAGACTAGACCTACTGCGAGACTACGTGTGAGTTGAATTGAGTAGTGACTCAAGTAGGGGTATCGTCGGTTAAAAAGTAGGTTAGACAGAAAGTTGCAATTTTCCGACAAACAGCTGCAAATTTTCGACGGAAGAGATTATGGGTGCTCAAATTAAAAACTAACACCGAACGCAATATCACAAACCGAAACTGTCAGATGATCAGCATGCAGCCTGCAGGCACTTAATTAACAGTGGTTACAACTGTTACAGAGTTAGTTAACTTCTGTTTTAAAACTAGTCTGCTTTTTGAGGAATTTTAGTCGTTTTATCGTATGCTGACATCGTAATGATCGAATGCGAAGGGAAACACATCGTGTGTCTCAGAGACCGCGGAAGGTATTTGAAAGTGGGGGGCAAACCGTGGCGAGCGCCAGCCCAGCGGGGTCCAGGGGCAGAGCCCCTGGTCAAGGGGTCAGCGGGGGCGAAGCCCCCCTGAAGGTGAAACACAGCTTTTGGACGTTCAATGGAAGTGGCAAGTTTGCCTACTTTTCTGAAATCTAGAAATGCAACTGGATGGAGCTCTCACGAACGAGGGGTAAAAGGAGGGGCACCCCCTTAAAAGGCGTTATTGTACCGCTATTGGCTCGTTTAACGTGAAAATGGTTGCAGATAGGCACAGACATGCTGCTTATCATAACAAGCACTGGCGACGAGCTTCTTAGAAATGTCAACATCGATGACCTTGAATGACCTGGAACTCCCAAAATAGGGGGTTTTAGTAAATTTTTTTGCGATTTCGGGCTGCAACATGCATTTCAAGAGTGAATTGTGCCGAAATGGCTGGAGATTGACCAAGACAACCTGCATATGAAATTTTCAGCATGTAGATTTCAGCAATTTAAGTCTGGACTCTCTAGGTTCAAGGAGGCCTGCGCACGTGGGTGTCAAAGAGGGGTTCCCTTCTTAAAAGTGATTATTTATCCGGTGATTTATCAGTGATATTTTACTTTGAACTGAGACATTTCTTAAGAAGTTGGTAGAGTGATTTATTTATCCTTATTTTTACGTTATTGCTTAACGTAAAAATGGTTGCAGATAGGCACAGACATGCTGCTTAACATAACAAGCACTAGCGACGAGCTTCTTAGGATTGTCAATATTGATGACTTTGATTGACTTTGAAGTTTGAACCCTAAAAATGGGGGTATTTGGTAATTTTTTGGCGATTTTTGGCTGCAAAGGAGTGAATTGCGATGAAATGGATAGATTACTTGCAAACATGAACTGCTATAGACTCTCACGCGTCTCATGACCATTAGCTCGGATTTCTTGTTACTTTAAACTTTAATATAATGTAATGCAAAGCATCAGCACCAACAATTTATTTGTGCATGGGCATGAAAAAATGAGAGGGCAATTGCTCCCCCTTGCCCCCACGGTTCCGCGGTCTATGGTGTGTCTTAAGAGTGACCATCGTAAGACGAAATCTAAGATGTTGTTCTATTTCGTGTTTAGTCTATGTAAGTAACAGACTTACTTTGAACTGAGTTAAGTCACGTGCTACCGGTGTTTTATCAATTCCAGACATTTCTTAAGAAGTTGGTAGAGGATTTTCCCCCACTGTGTCCAGCGTGCACCCCTAAGCACACTGATAAGGTTTCCGTGATAATGACGTTATCAAACAGCACAGTGGCGCGTCGCGCTCTGAAGCAGTGGTAAGCTGAGGTTAGACTTTCGGCAGAAAAGCGACCCCCGTCGAACCCACGTCCTCCCATACACAAGGTGTGGATAATGACCCCGACCAAGAGGATTTATCGGTGCTTCTTTTGGCGCAGTTCGCCTATAGGCATGGCCAGGGTCGAATGTATAGACTGTACAGTAGGCCCTAGACCTGTCGATTTCCTGCTCTGGTGCGTGGTGACTCTGTCGACATGACACGGTGCTGCTGGGTGCTAACTGTGGGAGTGCAGGACATTTCACCCCTGAACATGTCACCACGGTGGCTTGGTATTGTAACGGTTAAGATGTTGGACTTATGATCCGAGGTCGTCGGCTTGACTCCCGGTCGGTCGCTATCCGGTCACACGCAATCCGGTGATTAATACCCCGTTTACACGATCAAGCAAATATCGAGCAAACGTCGAGCAAAAACGAAGCACACATAAAGCATGGCCTACATTAAGCAAACATCAAGCAATCATCGAGCAAACATCTAGCAGACGTTAAGCAATTAGCACATGTATTTTGAATACATTTGCTCGATGTTTGTTTGATGTTTGCTTGATCGTGTAAACGGGGTATAACTTGCAATCTGGATATATTTACTGTCTGAGGACAGGTAAACCATCACCAAGAAAAATCAAGTAACGGCCTGTCAGCTGTGGTACATTTACCTGTGCTGGATAACAAGCAACATTGTGTCATATCATCTTTTTTGGCAGATGGCGCTCCGTATAGCTCTGAGATGGGCTTCTGACGAAGATCTGTATCCATTAAAACTTAAAAATACGGACATATTTAATATTTTCGTCAATTAATTGTGCGATCTCTGTGCACGTTTGTGCAACATTGTCACTGAACTCGAAGACGGTTTCGCCTGTCTGTACACCGTGCAGTGGACAAGTGTTGAACGAAAGAAAAATGTATTGGGACATTGGTCTTGGATGTCGTAATAGCATTGAAAAGCAGGGAACAATTGCCTCCACTTATATTTTAGCTTAATGAAAAATCTTGTCGAAATTATTATTTTTCAAAAATACAGAAATTGGGGGCTGAAAAGCTTTCGTTCTAAGAAAATATTTGGAAGCAAATTTGAAATTTTGAGCGCCCATAATCTTTGACGAAAATCTGCAGCTGTTTGTCGAAAAATTACAACTTTTTGCTTACCCCGGCCTCCTTACTTTACTTAACGCACGACACCACCGGTTGGGGGGGAACGTACTCATAGTAGCAGTGTCGGTGCAAGGCAGTGGTGGACAGCGACAGATGTTCGGCGACGTGGCAGCTGCATGTGCAGGCACGAGACCTCATCGTCCGTCGTCACGCCTTGTTGAGGCCGACAGCTGGTGGCGTCTCGTATGAGCTATAACTCTGCACTGACGCCCTTCCGCTGTTCTTTGCCGTGCCGACACGCGCCAATAACATTTAACCGTACTGCAGAACGCCTTCGTAAAATAATAATTGCACTCAGCTAGAAACTGAGAAAATACGAAAAAAAATACGAAAAATTTGTTCACATACCTGTACTTTTGTTTTAGCGTGGAGTCATGCCGGTAAAATAAAGCACGACAAAATGAAAATGTATCAACTTGCTGAAAATTATTTTCATCTTGAGAATCGGTCACAACCTTACACGCGGCAGGTAGCCTATTATAGCGAGAATAATCAGTCTTCCGACGCACGTCAGCTTGTTTAATGATGGATGGGTGAGGAGACACTGTAGATATTAGATCATGGATAGTCTTTATCCGTATAATTAGTGTAAGAAAGCACTAAAACAGTAGGCGATCAGAGCATGAATAAGTTAGAGTGCAGTGTAAACCTAAGCAATAATTACAATAAGTTGAAAAGTTGTTGTACATAATACGAGATTTTTGGTTTAGAATACTTTAGCGTATTGACATCGACGCATCCTGTATTGAGTTAAGAAGGTGGCAGTAATCGAGTGAAACACAGACAATACACGTACAATGCAGGAAATGATCGCAAAATAACTAGACGACATTTTACCTAAATGGAAGAACTTAGCCAAAATAATTTTGATCTTTGTTTTACACCAGGCAAAGCAGTGGCGTAGCCAAGGGAGGAGGAAAGCCCAGCCCCCCAAATCCTCCAGACAAAACATAAGCAAACGTATAAACTGCACAAAATTTGCCAGTTTGGTCAGTTTATTTTGGGGGAAAATAATTAAAATTGTTGCCATTTCATCTTTTAAAGTTAAAATTCACCAAATTCGATTTCGGCTGGGGCTCTGTCCAAGACCCCGCTGGGGGAGCTCACAGCGCTTCCCCAGACTACCTAGCTGGATTTTAATGGGTCCTACTTTTAAGGGAAGGGAGGGAGGAGAAAAAGGAAGGGCACAAAAAGGGAAGAGAGGAATAAAAGGGAGAGGCCGGAAAGGGAAAGGACAAAAAGGGGGAAGGAAAGGGAGACGATCCCCGAATTGAAATTTCTGTCTACGCCACTGAGGCAGAGCATGATAATTTTGACGGAAAGCTTGCTTTAGCTTTTGTTTGCCATTTCACTATTTCAGGGCATACACTGAATCTAGGCCTGTATCGCAGCTAGTATCGCCCCACATTATTCAATCTCATTATATACTGAGTGATGTAAGTGATTATTTATAGATAATTGACGCGGCATGACGAACAATAATCCAGAAGATGAAACACGGTCAACGGTAAAGCAGTCTTAGTACCGGTATGCATTTTTGCTAACACAAATCATTGACGACCAAAATGCCTGACGGCAGTATAGGCCACTTTAGCATGAGAGCTATTATTGCCACCAGTCTGCCGTCTGACTAACTGGTGGTCCAAATGACTGGAAATGGCCTTAGGGAACCAACCACATGACTTCAGACTGAGACAACAGACCTGTCAGCTTGCCAACAAACTCATAAGCAATCAGCCACTGTAACTGCTTGTCTCCAGTAACATTAGGTTTATGACTAAACATTTTGCAACTTTCATGTGTCATATCATCAGCAATTAAGCAGCCGCAACAACATTTAGGCTAACTAGTAAATCGGATAAAAAAATCATTACTGAAAAACAGCGAAAATTAAAACTCCTTTTTAAAAAAATGTGCTTCCAATCTAAAGCAAGTTATCGAACAAATCATTCATTAGGCAGATCTTGAAATGTCCATTAACTTTACCGACTTTATTCGATTTAGTTTTAACTTAAGAGGCAGTATTATATAGTAGCATGTCTACGTTGTGTACTTTCAAACATAACTTTATTCGTTTAGTTTCAGTTCTGTGTAAATATGACATTAAAAATTCAAAATTATTTAATGTTGCAAAATTTAAAGTTTAGTTCATTGTTGATGGAAATGAATTCTTAATCACTGCGTCTAAAACATACAGAGTTTATCTTCTCTGGGATAGTTTTAACCAAATGTGATGTGAAAGTTTTAACTGCAAGCATTTGCATTTGTGACAGATGCTGCATTACAATGACGCAGAATGGGCCAGTCACATTAAGTGGCGAACGTGTACAGCCCGAGGGGCCTTTGAGTCACAGTGCTCATAACAGTGAGACTGCATTGGAGGCGCCGGTGGCCTCTCACCTGCTGTCATTAGCACCGTAGGCCTACGACTACGCACCGAATGGTATAAAAGCAGACTGCCCGCCAACCATCGACCTATTTCGACGAACGTATTGGCGGCAGTTTTATAACGCGACAGCTGGCAGTTGATTACCCGATTTCGTATTAAATGTTTAGTCTTTTCAGACGTGAGTAGCCATCGGAACGACATTTGTATCCTATCATAAACGACGCCGACAGAAACTTTCGTATCGCACTGATCGTTTTCCGTGTTCTGCAGCACGCTGCAACTCGGAGGGAGCGGCGACGTCTTGGAAAACGAAACTGCAACTTCTCGACTGACCACGATGTTTTCGCCAGCCTGGTCTTACACGACTTCGCCGTCCGGAGACTCGACCCTGTCCTCGGACTCGGACTCATCCGACAGCGCCGAGACCGGCTCGTCGACGAGACCGTCTCGGTCGAATTCCAGGACGTTTCAAACGATGGACGTCAGCGGCAGCCGCTCCACTGCACGCAAGACGCCGGCGACACAGCATATCAAACGACCGATGAACGCTTTCATGGTCTGGTCAAAGGTAAGATGACTTTCTAACTTCGCTGACGTAAGTTTCACTCTGTTTTACCAGTAGCTTTTATAGCTTTACAATCTGTTTTGTTGTTGGGCCACTCATACGCTTTAGTCAACTTATTCAAAGTTGTTCGCGATAAGAGAAACACGTTCCTGTGTCATTAAGTACAGACAGCGGCTAAAACTTAATCTTAGGTTAGAACTACACCGTGGGGCAGCAGATTATAGCTACAACTTTCAAAAGTCAGAAAACTTTTTTGCACAAATGTTGCTTTGATAACAGTAGTATGGCAAAGTTGCTGGCTGAAAAAAAGTTACTATAAGACATTGCTTTTTTATCGTTCTCTGTCTGTCTCTGTTTTGTATTTGGTTTGCCTGTTAGTCTGTCTGTGTCTATGTGTTTGCTGTTTTGGTGAATAAAGGTTGATCTACTGTGTGGTGCGTGCAGATCGAGCGTCAGAAGATCTCGGCGCGGTGGCCGGACATGCACAACGCGGAGATCAGTCAGAGACTGGGTCGACGCTGGCGACAGCTGACCGAGGCCGAGCAACAGCCGTTCATTGACGAGGCAGAACGACTGCGCCAGCTGCACATCCAGCAGTACCCGGACTACAAATACCGGCCGCGCAAGCGAGTTCCTCGTCGTTCGACTGGCCGCCGCTCGGAGGCGCCACCACGATCGGTCGCTGCTCCACGTCGACGTCTGTTCACTCCCAGCGCCGCCGCTCGACAGTCTGCCACTACACCTGCACCAGGTTCAGATCTCGACTATACTTTCTGTTTGCACGTAGGTCGAAAAACTGTTTGACTTCAACATCGCATCGCTTTTGAAGGAGAACAAAAGCTTAATGTAAAACATGCGACTGACTGCACGCATTAGCAAACTGGCTGCTCACTGCTTACGTTTCCCGCTTCGGTGCCGTTCTGTCTAACTTAGATGTTGCGATCCCAAACGGCAGGTGACGCTCTGTAGCTTTGTGATGAGTTTTTTTAATAAAAAGCTATACACCATCTTTGACAGAAAATAGTCTGAAAGTATGCTTTCGATTGGGTGTAGGTAGGCCTAATTGAAATGCCTCCGTAGGCCTACGGGTATCATGTACTATTAAAGCTATCAGGTCACGATATGCCTACGTAAGTGTGGGTACGTGATTCACTGTCATAAAGCTTTTCGTGTGTGAGAGAGATATGTCTATTTCTATTGCTTTAAGCTACGGTACGCTTACTGGCATTCTTATTTGCTGCAGCGTGTAGGCGTTCTGCATTAGGCGTTCAGCAATGCGACTTCTCACGGTTCAACATTACCACATAGCCTAATTACATTTAAAATTAGTGGTTTGCAGACTGTGTTAGTATTTACTGACTGTTTCACCGCCACATTGTTTTTGAACATGCCTATATTTTACTTCTAAAATTGCATTATGTTTATGCTGTAAAAAAGTTTAGATGTTCATGGTTCGTTTGTTGTGTGCACGTACTGTACAGTCGTAGGCGGCGGCGTTGAGCATGCACGCAATGTGAAGGTGCGCGGTATTCGTGCCACGCTCGGACTGCGCTCGGGTTCCGCCGCGCTAGAGAAGATCTCCTACAGCGGCGGCACCGGCAACCGACTGCGACTGCACCTGACCATCGACCAGTCGTTCAAGGACCGGCTGGCACAGGCGAAGAAGGGCGGCAGTGGACAGTGGTCGCCAATCAGCCTGGCGCCCTGCCTGCCGGGCGTCACGACGGCATCTCACAGCAACAACTGGGACGCAGGCAACAATGACGACATCGGCTGCGCTGACCTTACGTCACTCTTACAGGACGTCGCCGCTGGACCACTTCAGAGTGACGACGGGGGACTGACGATGACGAAAGCTCCTCCTCGTGGCGTGCATGTTGATAGCGGGATGACTCCGGCAGACCTCAGCGACCTGAGCGCCGTCGACCTCCTCCAGCTGCCCGCGGACTGGGCGCTGCAGCTGAGCGACGATTTCGACGTCAATGCCGATTTCACCGCTCTGACCGACGACACTATCAATAGCAGCCTTCCACTACCAGCAGTCAGCACAGCATCATTTCTACCACAGATCTCCAATCACCAAGATCATCACCACCAGTCGCGCTTTCTCGCCGCTCAACCAGCCGCCATGTCGTCGGAATGGGAGTGGGAATCGTTTCCGGTGTACGACGATGACGTCATGAGCAGCGGCGCGTATCCGACGCTTGGCGACATGTTGTTCGACGTCGCGAACGACGACTTCTGGTGGAACGCGTCCAGCATCGGCGCACACCACGCCATCTCCGTCCAGTAGAACTAACTTCAACGCTAACTTTATACTGATATATTATACTTCACGCGTTTGGATGCTGACAAGCCCCCCTTCACTTTGTAGGCGGATTTACACGGCATTTGGCATACAGGTTTTTTTTAGTGCAACGGCGCCATTTTTTTCAATCGGTTTAGGGAAAAGGCTCGCTCTTCTGGCATTTCCGTAGAAACGAGGTGTCTACCGCTAGCACAGGGCTTGAACTACCGTTCAACTTGTGATGACTGTCTCGTGTCGGCGTATGTAACCAGCAATCGTCTCAAACGCTATAGGTAATCTTTATGTGAAATGTTTATATGGGCCCACTACGTAGTAGTCTCACATAAATAATTAACGGCTCACCTGTTCAGCGAGCGTCTGTATATCGCGTCGTGTACGATAAGTTTTGTATATCTTTCTTGACAAGTTTGTATATAAGTACCTGAAAATATATTTCTGAACAGCGTTCGTATAATCCGTATTTGTTAACAATACTGATTTGTAATGTTCGTTGGATATTTTGTATTTTTGTTATGTTTGTATTATAGTTTGATGTACCTTAGATTAATTTCATATACCGTGTTTCTAATATCACACATATACATAATTGTAACCGTGTAATATAGATTCTGACTGTCTGACATTGTAACTTTTGTAATATATACTTACATCATGATGATATATGTGTCATTGTGTCAGTGATATATTGTTAGCCAAAGGTGTAAGACAGGTTAATATTTATTGTCGTATTGTGACTGCAGCTGTGTGAAGACCAGGTGTTTTACAGCCGGCGCTGTTCTAGATCTGCCTTCGTGGTTGTACAGTAGCAAACAAATAGCAGGCTTACATGTACCTGTAGGCCAGACAGGTGATCCGTGTCAACTTTGCAATGAGCTTCAGTCCTCACTAACGCATGCTCTTGCCTCCATGTCACTCATATAGTCACTACGCTATCGCATTGCTATCAGGAAGCCGAAAGTGTGAAAAACGCTTACCACTGTTCCCAGATGATAAGACAAAAACGAACATAAAACGTACAGGCTATCGCTTGCCTTTTGTGAGCTTTGCTAAGCATAACGTAATGATGATGAAAATGGCCATCGCTGTCGTGATACGTCAAGTTCTTCACTGTACAGAAAATTTAATCGTGGTTTAGGTTGTAAGTGTATAGTTTATAATTATGTTGTGATTATTACAATTAGCACGTAATTGTAATTGCATCATTATTTTATTTTATTTCATTTTTTTTCTTATTGATATAGTACCAATTCTGCTATGTTATGTTCTGTTTTGCAATAGCGTTTGACCGTTGCTTAATAAAAGATTACTTACTTACTTACTTACTTACAAAAATTACGTAGAGGTTGAATATTTTGCTACAGTGGCATAGACAAGCGTAAGAGCGACAGGCATGTACTGGTGTCTCTTAGTGTTTGCCTGTCCAAACATCGGCTTGCTAAAAGTCCAAATTGCAGGCAAAATCAATCGGAAGTAAAAAGATTATGCTTTATTACATTGATTTAATTTTGTCTTGACTTTTAATTTTAACTTTTTGTCTTGGTTTTCTAACAGAGATCTCTATATATCTCTATTTGACTTTATTTAAGAAATTGATTCCGACTCTGTTAGCTGATAGGCTGGCTTGCAGAGGCAGTGGTATAGACTATATGCATGCTTGAAGAGATAGGTAAATTTTGTATTCTATTTTTCTTGTTTGCGACGGTATAATTTCATCATATTTGTATCACTAAACCAATATGTATACATAATAACTGTCTGAATTGTATAACTTTTAGCGTCTCAGTTTTTGCAATCATACATGTGTTTACAGTGATTTTTTTGTAACACGAAACATTTTGAAGTGTAAATTTTTTGTACATTATATTTATTCAGTTTTGTTATGTGATTTGTGGACAAAATATAACATATTTTAAAAATGTTCTGTTATGTTTTTTTGCGGAAACGTAGAAATAAAATAAGTTTGCTGAATACCATTTTGTAGAAAAATAAAACAAGTAATCCAATACCGTGTTAACAAACGAAGACAACGGAAGGGGCATGCAAGAGATGAAAATCGACGACAGACGTTTCTTTTCATCATACTCACAGCTGTCTAAAAACAATTCGCTCAAGCGATGAATGAAAAGCAATGATTTATCTGCGAATGTTAGAATAATTTATGTCCGTTTGGTTTAGCCGGTATGGAAATAACAAGAAAATAAATGACTTAAGAAATAAGAATGTAACTGCAGTGCAGTTGTTTAATAGGCCCCTATCAGTGATTGAAAATGTGCTTATGAAAAAACTTCAGTGCTTCTATTATACCAGTTTATATACCACTGATCCGTCGCTGTATTCAAAGTATGTCTTTATCAGACTATACGCTAGAGAGAAACATTCAAAGAACGATCGATGACGGAACTTGTTTGCGTAAAAAAATCACGAGCTTGACGGCTGCATCTACATCTATCAGCGAACGCTGCCTGTCACTCCCGCGGGAGCTATTTCTCGCAGAGATGCAACAGAAAACGGACAAGAACTTGAAAAGGATTCAACTGCAGAGCGATCACTGTGGTACATGGATCAATTTTGTGTGATGAACGACCAAGTCCTCCAAACGACTTTAACAATAAACCACGCATTATTATACTTGAGTAGATCTATGTTACACTTGAGTACCATACGTGCCGTAACGTGCGTGCATCAGTAGGTCTACGTGCAGTAAAAGCTCTCGCCCATTAACTGCCAATCATAAGCCCACTTACAAAGCATTTATCGATGCAGCAAACCCTTGCATACGTGTCCTCAAAGAGATGGAGACATTACGACTACTGAGAAGACCGACAAAAATGACAGCAAAGGTTGGCTCAATCATCCTTCAGATGCTGGGATCTTTGTACCACTGCGATAGCTCGGCAGGCAAATTTCTAATGCGTTTCTTCAGTTTTTTTCTATATGGCGGCCACGACATTCGAGGCGTTTCTCAAACAATGTTTTTCTACGCGCGAGAGCTAGCATAGCTATATTATATTATTATATTATATATTAGCTACGGTAATTCTGTCTGTCCGTCTGTCCGTTTGACACGACCCGGTACCGTTTAAAGACCAGGTGAGATAAAGACTTCGGGTTTTCACCATATGATAGCTTAGAGCCTCTAGTATTTTGTGCCAAAATTTCATGCTACTGGGTAAAGGGGGTCCCTACGAACGAAGGGGCGAAAGAGGGTCACCCCTTAGAATGGCGTTATTCTACCGATATTGGCTCGTATAACGTGGAAATGGCTGCAGATATGCACAGCAATAACGCTTATTATAACAAGCACTGGCGACAAGCTTCTTAGGAATGTCAACATCAATTACCTTGAATAACCTTGAACCCCGAAAATAGGGGTTATAATGAATTTTTCGCGATTTCGGGCTGCGACACGCATTTCAAGTGTAAATTGCGCCGAAATGGCTGGAGATAAACGAAAACAATTTGCATACGAAATTTTTAGCATTGAATGTGGATTTTAGCAGTCCACGTCCGAACCCTGTAAGTTCAAGGAGACTTGCGCACGCGGATGTCAAAGAGGGGTACCCCTCTAAAAAGCGGTTGGCTTGTCTAGCGTGTAAATGATTGCAGATAAGCATAGATATGCTGCTTATCATAACAAGCACTGGTGACAAGCTTTTTAAAAATGTTAACATCAATGACCTTGAATAACCTTGAATTTAACCAGGGGTTTTTTTAGTGATTTTTGGCGATTTTTGGCTGCAAAAGAGTGAATTGTGACGAAATGGATGGAAATAGACCAAGATTACCTGCTATACAGGCTCTCGCGCGTATTATGAGCATTAGCTCAGATTTCTTGCTATCAATTGATATGGCACAGAAATAAGCAATTGTGTTGTGCTGCGTGCGAAAACAAGTAGGCCTATACCTAATGATATCGGAGTCGTAAACAACATAGTAGCCTAGATCTTTAATGACATGCAACGTCAATGTCGTCATCATTTGGTTATTGTAAATGTCGTATACGAAATACGCATACAATACTCTTTATAAAAATAATATTAAAATATTATAAATTTAAAAAGTAGCAAAATAAACCAATGTAACATAAACAGTAGTTTATAGTTTATCAGCCTAGCGTAGCTTCAGTCAAAAGCAAAAGAAAACACGAACAGAAGTAGTTTGGTAAAAAGCAAAATCGCTGATCGATGCTTCCACGTGGTGAAGCATAAGTCATTTTTGTAGGAAGCAATGTCAAAAACAATTACACGTTTTCGTTGAGAGTTTTATTTCAATTTTTTTTTCTCCTGGAGGTCAAGGACTTCATCTAACACAATGCGTCATTAAACTCCATAGGCTTATGTGTATCTACAAAATTATTATTGTTATTATCACACCGTGTCTCAAAAAAACTAAGCAGATTTGTTTTTGTCAGAACTGCGTCAAATTTCCACCGATTTTAATAATTTTCGGCAGAAAGATGGCAAACGATCCAAATATATGCGAGGTGCACTCATTTTCACACCTCACTTAATTTGCGTCATCACCTTACCGTGTTAAACGCAAATGTTCCAAATTGCTA
>Ga0056128_1001138_pt1 | contig 28472 bp, 14 predicted proteins | sample WorMetLIZISLAND2_FD_71113 | JGI IMG/M metagenome (GOLD analysis project Ga0056128, IMG submission 71113) | Marine gutless worms symbiont microbial communities from Max Planck institute for Marine Microbiology, Germany - Olavius geniculatus... ... | reverse complement strand
GACCAAGCATAATACGTGTCAAAATGAATGCAAAAACATCAATAAATTCCATTTATCCTAATCTGCGGGTCCCAACAGCAGGTTTATTACAAGGTTTGACTGTCATGCAGCCTTGATGAAGTTTAGAAATGTTTGTGAAGTCAAGAAGCGACTGGTACAGTTTGGATTGGTCTGGGGCAGAACATTATCGACACTGCTGTCAATGAATGGAGAAAGCGTCTCCTTACCTGTGTTCGCATAGTGGGCCAACACTTCAAGCAATTTTACTGCAGGCAGTTGACAAATGGACCACTGGATGAATTGTCAGCTATGGTGTTAAAAATGTGAACAAAATGTGTTTTTACACGTTATGTTAATTAAGCAATCACATTGCACTGCATAAAAAAGTGATATTTCGCTAGTTGTGTTTTTCCAAGGTAGTGCAGGAACAAACGTTGGGTGAGATGGGAAACTAAATGGTCTTTTGTTGGCAAGTTGTGTCAGAAATATCGCTACCAAAAATTATCAAAATGTGGTCATTGGTTTTCAAGTTACAGTCGAAAATGTCGGGGATGTTTTTTTTTGGAACAGAGTGTACATTACACAGCGCCGGATAATTTTGGCGGCCTTGGGGTAGCGATTTATTTCCAGCGTCGGATATATCTGGCACCTTTGGTATCGAAGGGGTTAATAATCAACATGACTGGCAGTATCAAGCCATTCGATTGATGTTAGGCAAGTGGTGGTGATCTTAACAACCATCAAATGCTTGTCTTCAAGGGGTAAAACCCACAATTTACGAACACAGAGATATGACCTCAGCATGACGTCAGCAATAGCAAAGAATAGCTGACTTTTCCATTGATGGAGTATTTGTTTCCTACAAAACGTTCCCTGAAAATTTTGTGGAAATCTATACATTTTCTACAAAGGTATAAAAAAAGATGTGAGTGGATGTTTTTTACTGAACTTAGGGACTACAGTTTTCCGTGCGGATCTAACTATAATGTGTAGAAAGTTTGTTGTACCCTTGTGGCGCTTTCTGTGATGCACGGTCATGGTCCCTACTGTCTCTTGGGCTTTATGTATGTGCACCCCAATATTGCCCTCTACGTCCCCCCACATGTAGCCTGAGGAGGCAGGAGTTGAGTTGCCAGGTAACGGGGTGGACCTGCGCATAGTTTTTCTATATTTCACTGGCCAGTTTGCCAAATTCTGCAGCTTCCATGGCAAGCTTTCCTAATTTTGCAGCATGCTGTGTTTAGTAAATTATAGAGGATCGTTGTTTGATACATTTGCAGGCGTTCAGTCATTTCACGTTTGAGCGTTCAGGCCATGAGCTGATCATTGTGGACATCCAGGGCGTGGGTGACCTGTGGACCGACCCCCAGGTGCACACGTCAGACGGCGTCGGCTACGGAGACGGTAACCTAGGCGTGCGAGGCATGGCCCTGTTCTTCCACTCACACGTGTGCAATGCGATCTGCGAGTCGCTTGGACTTTCCAAGTTTGACCTAGCTGCGTCAGAGACATCGACTAATGAAAAGCTGCTTCACAGACAGGTTTGATTTTTGGTATTTTTTTTGTGGTTGTGCATGCATGTATAGGTCGATTATTGTACAGGGTGAGCCAAAAAAAACCAGACCTGTTTGAGCATTGATAACTCAGCGGTGGTTAGTGTTAGAAAGACAAGTGATACGTCAAAAGATTCAGAATGCTGTAAAGAATAAACGACAAATTTGCATAGTGAAACATTTAAATATTCTTTGCCTAATTTACATAAATATTTGCCACCCCCGAAATTCTGCCAAATTGACTGTAACACTTGGATTTAGCAAGGATATTTGAGCTTTTATAATTTAGCGATGTTTATTGATGGAAAGGCATGTAATATGCCAAAAGTTTCGAAATTGTGTACAGAAGAAGAGTACAACTTACATGTCACAGCATTTAAATATTCTTTGCCAGATTTACACAAATCTGTCCTACCCTTAAAATGATGCTAAATTGTCAGTAACGTGTGAATTTAAATTGATTTTCATTCAGCATACAGTGAAATATCGACAATCATTAAGACATACGTTGAGTTTAGATGAAATTTGACATAGGCAGTTGCCCAGCTTTTGCATTCATAACTGTCATCGGTCCTTTTAGGCAGGTGATCGATCGCTGGAGTCAATGTGTTCAGGATCAGCTCAGCCCAGCATTCGATTAGCATACGTTTTAGCTGGTCAGTTACTGAAATTTTGTAGCCATGCTATCTGTTACAATGCTCCCACGTTGAATAATTCACAGAACTTAAATCTGGACTTTTTGGCAGCGAGTTTTTGAGTTCAGTGAACTCGGGCACATGGGAGTGCAGGCAAATTCCTAATTTCAGGGGGGTAATAACGATTTATGCAAATTAGGCGAAGAATATTCAAATGCTTCAATATGCAAATTTGTCGTTCATTCTTTACAGCATTCTGAAACTTTTGACGTATTACACGTTTTTCTGCCGCTTACCATCACTGAGTTATCAACGCTCAAACAGGTCCGGGTTTTTTTTGGCCCACCCTGTAATTTAGATTGTTATCGTTGGTTTGTTTGATTCTTTTTTCACTAGTGGAGCAAGTTATTGTCTTTGTGCAGAGTTGCCACAGGTTCTTGAAAATTCTTGAAAATAAAATTTCCTGTTTCCAGGCTGGAAAGCTTACAGTCTGAAAAGTTTTTGAATTTTAGCTGTTCAAAATTTTTGTGGCTGCGATGTGATAATTTTTCATACGATGCCAGAAACCTCTAACGTGATGTGGTAAAATATCATGGGCATGGGTCTGGAAAAGGTAGCTGAAAGTCTTTGAAAAAATATTGAATATTTTCGTCCACCAACTGGGTAACCATCTCGAAAATGAGTGGAACGTACAATTTTTCTTGCTCACTTTTTCACTTACTCACTCATTTTGTATTCAGATTGATTGTTCTGTATGACTTGTGTTGGCAGGTGAGTACGATGACACGTTGCCGTGGCGACGAGGAGCTGTGTGTCGCGGCATCGCCAACGGAACGTTCAAATCTCTGTCAGTTGTTTGAGCGACGTCGCTACGTGTCGGTCTGCTCTCTGTCACGAATGTCGGAAGCTAGTGACGCGAGTCTCGATGATCTCACTCGCAGTGATGACCTGGACACTTCTGATTTGTCACCGTGGTAGGAATCCAGTTTTATTCGTTTTTTTTCTTGTTTCTGGATCGATTTAGTTTACTACCAAGCTACCACTGATTATAGCTGGTAACGGTTAGTTAACTTTCTGAAAATTAGGGTATGGCGACACTCAGTTGCACAACAGTTCATTCGACGACAGTTGATCGCGGTGACAATTAGCCAGAATGACAGTTTACCGCGCGAAACTTAATCGCGCAACATTTAATCGGGCGTATGAGTGAAATGACACAAATGGAGAGACAAAAGATGTTGATGTTGACAAACTATTATTCGCAGCAAACTCAAACAGAAAAATTGCTTAATCTATATTAAGTAGGGTTACTGTTTACGTACTGTTTATATAGTGGATAGTTGCCTACATGTTAGTTAAAGTAAAAAAATGCATAACATGAATACAGCCTGTTATTTTCAGTTTAACGGTTTACGCAATGTTCGTGTAGTTTAGAGTTCTCAAGAATTACAGCACCATAGTTATTGTCATGTGAAACTTCTGGCAACGCCACAACGTTGTTCTGCAGCCATTTTCTTGCTTTCGCGATTAATTGTAGGCTATTCGAAATACTGATAAATAACAGTTTGCTTACTCTTTGTACTAGTACCGAATACGACATCCATGATACGACGTTCATGACTCCTTAGATAACGTTAAATTTTAAATTGAACTTTATATAGTGCTTTAATGATAATTAGTTTATGGTCCGCTGCTAGTCGACCAAGTATAAGGTTAATTACATTTACTTACGGTGCTGAACGCGTGGACCACTGCTCGCCCGATGAAGTGTTGTGTGATGAAATTGCATGCGATTAACTGTTGCCGCGATGAACTGTCACTGATTAAGTGTCGCGCTACGAAGTGTCATGGAACCTTTTAAATTAGTGTTTATTAATCGTTCATTCTGATCCAGACTAACCACGGTTATTGTGCAAGGTATAATACACAGTCTAAGATTTCTGTGCAGTTTCGTGCATTTTTGCCGATTTTTGCACACTTAATAGGTTAGCTAAATGCTGACATCCCTGCCTGTTGCTGTTGGTCAAGTACTAGTGTGTTGCATGTGTAGTAGCAGGGGGTTTGACTAAGGATGTATTATTTGAATTTTTCCTTAACTGATTTTCTAATTTTTGTCATTCAGATATTATTTGATGTTCGGATTTTTGGAGTACCTATAGAACTTGGTACCATACATAATTTGGGCGATCAACCATGGATTTTTGTATCGTGTATGCATTTTTGTAATTTATGTTGTTGTTATGGACTAATAAACGGTTTGTGACATTGTATGTTGTGTTATGTTTCCGCTAAATGTTACTGGTCGGGTTATATGTTGTTTCATTGTGTAGTGGCAGCTGTTCTGGTGGAGGTTTTGACATGGTTGGCAGTCCTGTGATGTTGTCTCCGTTGTTCCAACATCACCAACGTTGTCTGAGTGAGTCGGATTACAGCAGCATGTCGGAGACCTCCAGATCTGAGGTGCATCGATGCTGCTGCTTTTCTTCTTTTTTTTCTTTAATTGAGGTCAAACGAGTGTAAAGTTTTTCTCACATGGTGGTGCTGATCTCTGTTTCTGTAGCTTTCAGCCAGACACCAGTTCACACTGCGAGAACACAGATATGAGGCCAGTGCAGTGCATCGTGCGGTCCCATCTTCTGCCAGCTCCAGATTTTGATTTTACTCGTGAATTTACCCAAAATGGGGGTTTTTGGTGCAAACTTGTCCATTTTTGGATAGCGATTTTCAGACAAGAACAAGTTCTTCTGACATTTTCTGATAGTCGCTGCTTAGTTTGGGCAACTCTAGAGTTTAGTGTGCTTTGCTGTGTCAGGAGGAGGAGAGAATGAGGTTTCACATGGCGGTGAGTTCTCGTGCTCGTCCAGCGTGCTTCTCTCATGAGTTAAGTCTGAGGAACGTTCAGAACATGCGACGAATCAACGACTCTGTTCTTGGACAGGTCTGCACCATCAGCATTCATTGATAATAATACTCACACTGTTATATACAGGGTGACTCAAAAATGAGGGTCACCTTTGTTTTACAGCCCATAACTTTAGAAAGATTGACGACATTAGCACCAAATTTTGCACAAATTAATGTCGTTACATTCATAACAGCACTGCATATTTTTGTACAAACAGCTTCGGAAAATAAAGTGGCGCCATTAATCGAATGACAGTATGTGTAATTGTTGTAGATTTTCATCCTATCAATCAATCAATCAAAACACATTTGTATAGCACCCTATGTCACAAGTAAATTAGAGGAGCGTACGATCTTGCTCTGCAATGTGCCAAACAGATGACAAGTTTGGTATTTTCGGAAATTTCGAGGCGCTAACCCATTACAGGTGGCCATTGTTTTTCAGAAATTTTATCTCACCAGTGGAATTAGTTTTTTCAGCAGCCAGTTCGTGCTTGCTTTGAGTCATTTCTTTTCTGTAATAGTGTTGTGCTGTCTTGTAGAGATGTTAGTTTTGTGTCACTGTGTAGATCCACAATGAGCTGGCCAGGTACCATGAGATGGGTCGTTTCTGTGAGAGAGGCGAGGACGCTGACATGACTGCGGCTCTATTTCATGAGAACTGCGCCGCGGAGCTTGGTATCAAGGAGGCAATTGTCACGCTGGCCAGCATTCACCTCGGCCTGCCCCACGAGCTACTTGTGAACGTGTTCCTGGAGGTTAGCTAAAGTTGGTTTTCTTTTACTAGGAATGTGCGAAAAAACGAAGCTCAGTTTGGTTTTGGCTGCTAAAGAAATGAAGCATCAGAATTTTCATTTCTGGTTAGTCGGTTTTCCACTCAGCACATTACAAATCGCTTTGCCTTTCCAGGCAAGTGACTGCATCGAAAGACTCGTCGCTAAATGTCTAGTGGGACGTATATTAATACCAATTCTCCTGCTCGACCATTAAATCCAGGCTTAAAAATGAATTGTTCACTGGACTACATGACTGATATTACAAGATGCTTGCAACAACCACCTTGATGAGGATCATCCCATCACTTTCATGTTTGACGAACCTGTAGTGGCACTCAGTTACCTGAGGGATGCTGACCTTTCTGAGGCGAGTCTCGTATGATGCTTAAAGATTGATCGCCAGAAGAAAACGAAAACAATTGTTCACTTCAGCGTACACCTCTTAGGATGACGGTTGATACCAACCAGCGCAGTACTTCTGTTTCAATGATAAAGTGATGGTTGCCGATGTTATGCCAGATTGTCTAAGGTTGATTTTAAACTTAGCAGGCCTGTTGTCAGATTTTCACGAAGTGGTGTTCAACTTCTCTTTTTGTGTTGCTTGGTTGCTTTGTGGCTTTTATTAATTTACCTCGGGGCAGTGGGGTGTGCCATAACCCCTCTCCCCCAGTGTGTATCTGGGGCTAAGCTCCAACTGCAAAAACGTTTTAATGAATTTTGAGCTCTAAAATTGCATTTGTTTGTCACGTTCTTGATTATTTTTATGCAGCATTTCCTGATACTGGTTGATGGACAGGAGGAAGGGTAGCCGAACTCATTGAATTCCCTGTGGCTATGGGCTGGTTGCGATTAGGTTAAACGTACAACAAGGAATTGTGATCGTTAACCATTCATGGCCTACTTTGCGCTGATGTGCCATTGAGAAACAGTGATCGTTTTGTCATGCTGTTGTTTGTTTTCTAGAAATGTTCAAATTTTGAAGCTGTAACAGCCGACTGCATTGCTGAGTGTTGATATCTGTTCGTGCAGAAGAGTGCTGAGAACATAAACAAAGGCGTCGGTTACATGATGATGGCTGCGGAGGCGGGTGATCGCAGTGCCATGCTGTACATGGCCAAGGCTTATGAGACTGGGGTTGGACTGGGTGAAAACAGGTAACTGATGAACTGTTTTTCATTTGATCGATTAATTGATTGATTGTTTACTGACTGATTCCTTGACATTTATTTATAATCAGGTTTAGAATGATACGTAGCCCCCCACCCAGTAATCCAGTATTATTGGGTCCTGCCAATGCGAGAACACGATACCAATAACTCATATTGTTGCTCTTGCCTGCCATTTGCCTGTGCAATGTCCAACTGCAACCTTTACTCCTCACCTGGTTATTTGCCATCTCTCATGCATGCCCAGGATCTAGCTTTACTTTATCCTTTTTTCTCAGTTTGACTGCTGTTGTCTGTTGGCAACTGCCACGCTACAGCTGTCATGAGCAGTATTGGTGTTGGGTATGACTACCAGTAAATTATCCCCCAATACTGAATACTACCCAGTATTCAGTGAATATTGGCGAGTACCTCCAATAATAATGTCATTCTAACCCTAGCATAAGTTTTTTTGGTCATTGCTTGTTTTCCATTATATCTACAGCCATCTTTTTTGTTATTTACAATAGGAGCTGGGAAGTTTGTAATCCCTGGATCCCGTTTCGGGATTAGGCTTACAGATTGGTCGTAATTTTGGTATCTACAGTAGACTCATATCATGCATACAATGTGGTAGACTCGTACTGAAATGTCTACAGTGTAGGGAGTGACTGTCGCTGTCAAAATACAAGTTACAAAGCACAGCAAGGAGTAGTACATTATCGTGCATAAAATATTTTATTTATTGGATCTTTAGAATGGATATTTTTAGCTTTTAACACTAAGAGAAGTGCAATTTTAAAGAGTTTTTGTAATCCTGAAATCCCAGAACTGCGACGTCACCAATCCCGGGATTCGGGATTGGCAAAAACGACCGAGATCCCGGGATCCCCTTATTGCAGTCCCTAATCTACGTGTGATTGGACTGAATTTTAGGTATTTGGTTTGCTTTTGTACCATGTGACTTTGAACTTTACTGGTACTGAGTGAAATTGTGAAACCAGTAAGAGGACAGTTTATCTGGTTTATTGCCATGTTTATTCGCAATGATTTAGATCAGCAGCATGCGAGAATGAATGGTTTGTGTGTATTTGTCGATGCAGAACTCGATCGTTCAGCGACGCAGTTTACTGGTACGAGACGGCCGCTAACATGGCCCAGGAGGATGAGTGCGGGGAATTCGATGCCACGATGGATTTTCCCATCTACGAGTTGAAGGCCAAGATGGCGGAACTCTACCTGCTTGGAGGCTTCTGTCTTGACAAGGATGCTTCGTATGCAGGTATCAGCCATTGGAAACTTTTGAAAGTCAGGTTTTAAAATTTGAAACAATTCATATTTTCTTCTTTGTAATGTGATATGTTTGTCACTAGATGCATTTGATCAAATATAGTGAACAAAGTTTCCCCGGTAAGTTCATATTGATGCCAGAGTCATAGTATTAGCTGGAAATACATTCTGTTGAGATTTCTAACAATCCACATGCCTGATTTTGAAACTTTTGTTGTTTTCCTAAGATGTTGCTTTTTTGTTCTTAAGTCAACAATATAAGATTTTGTTTGTAAGTTGTTTTTACTTCAGCTAACTAATTGGCTGAAGATAACATCTTGGTAAAGAGATGCAATCAAGAAGGTTTTCAGTAGAAGTAAGTAAATAAGTAAGTAAAACGTAAATTTATCATTTTATTAATGACTCAGCTATAAAAATATCATGACACGACTGGTATGATATTTTTCATTGTTGTTTCGTTAGTTCTCAGTGAATCTGTTATGGCATGATATCTATGCTGTGTAAATTACTTACTTACTTGAATAATTTATGGTGTACAGGTGACCTTTACACAGAGGCGGCTGAAGCAGCGACTGCAGCGATGAAAGGCCGCATTGCCAGCAAGTACTACGTGCTGGCCGACGACGCTTGGGCTCAACTGTCCGACTAACTGATGTCTTAACACACTACGCATTACTGGCCCACTGGCTGGCCGGCTCCAGCCAGTGCCGAATAATGCACTGGTCCAGTGCTTATCGAGGCATTATCATTAACAGTGTCAGCATTATTCCTTCAGCCGGCAAGGAATGTTCGGCTTTCATAGTTTGCTATCTTACGACATTTGCTTCATTTACTGTTCAGTTGTTAGCGTCAAGTTGTTGTGGCGTACTGCTTATTAAGGCATTATCGGTATCAAATAAGCATTATTTCTTCAGCCAATGTGGAATGTTTGTCTTTTGTTGGTTTTATAACATTGTTCACTTGTTGGTGTCAAGTGGTTGTAGCATATGTTATATTGTTTTCTTTTACCGGTGCATCAAACTATTTACGAACCAACTGGCATTTTATAGTGCAAAATGAGTCAATATTGATACTCTTGAAGATCTTCATTGTGAAAAGGAATTCGTTTTGGTAGTTTGGCACTTTTAGGGATTATCCTTCGAATTTGGCAGCAGAACTTTTTTTTGTCATTGGTTTGACATTAATTTAACAGTAACGAACAGTTTTTGTCATACATTGCTGTTGTTGACAATTTGCCATTTTTAGCTTTGGTGAGAATTGTTGCATTCGGTATTTTTAGCCAAAAAGAGTTGTTTGAATTCCCTGGCTAATAATACAAGGCACGGGCACATTTTAAAGACTTATTTAGACTAGTTATGACTTAGCCGTAGTTGTGATGATAATTTCTTGTTGTTGTTCGACACTGTTTAATGTTGCTGAGACACAGCTGTAAGTTTGGCATTGTTTACTTAAATTGCATAGCAATCTGGCTAGAAAATGTGGCTACACTTTGTTTTTATGTAGTCTTTTTTCGGGCATTAATATGCAATAACAAAGAGCTGCTGTTTATGTCACTTTTTAGAATTTGTAGATTTGAACTGTTCTTGGCTGACGGCATTGGCAGTGTTTTTAGTATGTGTAAAGATGTGCACACATGTGCAACAAAAATTGAACCAGCTGGAGTAAAACGACTCATTTCATTACGTTGCAATGCGTGCGAACCCTGCAACAAAATACATCTTCTCTTAAGTTTGTAGCACTACATTTTGTTTTGTGATAAACAGCAAACAGGGTTCATGGCAAACATCTTTGTTTGTTATTGTCAGGTGTAGCGACGATGATATTTTTGCAGCATCGTCGCTAAGTTTTTTGTGTTTATTTTTTCTTCGTTAACACGATATTGCATGAGCAACTACAGGAACCCTATTGAATTTCAAGGTCGTAGATCAATGTCACAGGACCGGATTTTTGGTTGCTTTATCATTGTGAGATAATAAAAATAATAACATGGTCATTTCTAAGGCACACAATGTCAGTAATCGGAATCTGAGATCGATAGGACCATGCTGCTCTTGGCCGGACCCAGCTAGGTCGATCGCTATTGGCCAACACTAATGTCATTGCTATAAATACTGCAACATGCCACAGCAGCCAACATGGGCGGATTTAACCTTACGCAGGGCTTAACAGTCTAATTTTTTTGGTTATTATTATGTCTTATATTTTTGCACTTTTGTTAACCTCTTTACTGAGCAGTCTACAACAGCTGGAGTTTTTGCGTTGAAAGTTATCAACATGAAGGCTACACTTGTGTATACATGCTAGTTGTGTTGAAAGTGTAATTAGTCATATGTTAGCTTTGTTCATCCGACGTTGGTATCCATTGCTTTACCAGTTTTTTCAGTGGTTTGTTAATTTATATTGTGACATTGAATGGTGAACGTGTGTATAAGCAATTGCTGTGATCTGATGTATTTTGTTGCTGACACCAGTGGCATTGTGGTACGTTGGGAAGTACCTGTTCAAAGTTTTAGCTTGTTAAAAAACATTTTCTTTACAAGTTTTTAGCTGACCATACTTACGTATCGGTCGAGCTATTGGCATATTTGTCATCCATCTGTCCATACGTCTGTAATGGACGTTTTATGGCTAAGCTTTAGATCGTAGTGGAAAACTTTTTACACGAATAATTATCCATGTGTGCGAAACTCCCGTGTGCAAATTTTCAGCCGTCTAGTGCAGAGAGAACATTTTTTAAATTGGGGGTTGAATGGAGGCAGTAGGAAAAATGTGCATTTTTCAACAGATTTCTGCTCACACATCTACCTCGGAAATGGTGAAAGATATGACCAAGGTTACTGTTAGTCATTAATAGGAAGTGGCATACGCCCTGTCAAACGAGACGGAAATCATTGACCTTGAATGGCCTTGAAGGTCACTGACAACCCATATGGTTGGCTATCCTAGTGACAGCTGGGCTTCGTGTCTCCTAAAAATACAAAACTTGGCGATCGAAAATCCTCAATTTTGGGGACATTTAGGGGCAGAATTGATATTTTGGGCACCGCGATGCTGCTTGTTTTGATATGGACATCTGTGTGTGTATTATTGTGCTCCACTGATCAATCGTACTACGAACTGTTGCAAACAGGCATTTTGCTCTCTGCCGTGTTGATGCGTGTCGGATTGCTATTTTAACTTGAAACAACTTGATGTTGTAAGTCATGGAGTGTTACTGTCGTGGTGTGTTACTCAATCCATCGTGTAGTAGTAGCTTTATTTCACTGATGACGATGTAGTTATTGATGCTTGAGTATTCAGCGTATTTGCACTTTGCACAGTGTCAGTATTCTGCCAAACTAGTGAACACTTTCCTTCGTGATTTTGACTGTTGACTTAGTTACATGATGAGTTGCTGAGTCTGGTCAATGTAGAAATTTTCTAGCTTGTATTTTGTCGTAGGAATTTCAGTAACCATACGGATTCCTGTGAGTTTGCTCGTTTTTGTTCCAGTTCTGATTTTGTTGGAGAAACAATACCAGAATGACCAGTGGCTTCTATCTCCCCAAATCTGGAATTGAAATTGGGCGAAACTTTCTTCCCCCTCCCAGTTTTGGGCTGAGGTTTTCCCCAATTTGTGGCTCAAGATTTTCCCTCCATTTTGGGTTTTTTTCCCCTTTAGGGAGAAAGTTTTGTTAAGGGTGTAGATTGCCCAGTGAAAAATAGGGCGGAAGTAAAAATATAGGGACAGTTTTGATCTGCAACCTTATTAAAACTCCCCTCCCTGTTTTTCACTGGGCGCAAGCTGCGCCTACCAAATATAGGGATAGAAGCCACTGGGAATGACTTGTAATCGGATGTACAATATAAAAGACTCATGAAGAAAACTTCACAATGTTTTCAAAAGTGTGAAGTTAGTGAGATTGATGTTTCTGTTTTAGTGATAAATGGCTGGTGTCTTTTTCTGCATTTTAGACAAGTCGGATGTTTAACATATGCTTGAAAGTTGGACGTAGTCTGATTTATGTCTCTGCACAGTTGAAAAAAATCATCTTTTTTATTCAAAGCTGTGACATTTCCAAACAATGAAAGTTGAGATAGAAATTTGCAGCAGTAATGGCAAACTGGGTCGGGAATAATCTCTGAAATTTTTTGAAAAAAAGTATTGAACTGGATCGATTATACTGATATTTGTTTATGGGTTTTTTAGCCACACACTTTACTCCGACGTCAGCTCACTATAGCAAAGATAACAACTTGCAGCCATTGTACATTGTAAGCCTAAATGTCCGCTAACGAACGACTGTATACTGGCTAGATGTTCTAATTACATATTAAATTTCTTGGTGACATTTTAATGCTGTAATGCACGCAATCACAACATCCATTTTCTGGCTAGACCTGGGTCAGCCAGATGTGTATTACAATTTTAACGACATTTAATCTTCTTGTCATGTAACCGATTTACGTTGAAGTCACTGTTAATTAACTATTATTTGCATTTAGCCTTCATTTGTTTCTACCATGTTTATGGTGAATAAAGTTTCGTGTTAATGTACACCCTTCTAATAGACTGCATTATATTCCACATGTTACTACCACAATGTTTTGCTTCAAGTGTATGGAATATTGGACAACTGTGTAGCTGTATTAGTTGTGAATTGCTGGTAAGCGACAGTGTTTGAAATCTTGCTTGGTTCATGTCTGCGTACCCAGATTGCACATTTGTCTAGCGGTTAACGGTTTACACAGTTGTGTCAGTATTTTTGAGTTACATTGATGTGCCATCTAGAAGCTGCCAAGGATTGTTTTGTGTTTTCGTTTGTTTTAGACTATTTTATCTCGTTGTTCGTTCATTCGCGGTGTCAGTTGATGTGTAAAACTCATTCAGTGTAGCTGTTGTCCAATGCTGTTGTCTTTAATTTACCGTAAACCATGAAAAATGCAACACCAAACTTATGTCCATATCTTTGCCAAATATCAACAGATGTCAATAATTCAATGTAGCGTAACGACACAGTTAAAGTGTGTTAGGATGTTTAGTAACTGCGTTGTTGCAGATTTTCCGCGGAGTGTGATGATGAAAGAATTATTTAAATTGGCCGATATATTTGGCAAAGATACGGACAAAAGTTTGATGACGTGGTTCACACTGTATATGATGTGGTTTGGCCTGTTTGACTGCTTGATCGATTTCCCACGAATGTGATGATGATGATGATGAAGTATTATTATTTTTCATGACATGTGATATGCATTGTGATTAAACTTGCGTTCGTTGTATGTATGTGTCTGCGTATATTACATGTTAAGACGGAAAGTATGCTGCTATATCAGTGGTGCTCAACATCAGCCTTTGGCTTTCAGGCCACTTTTAGCTTGCGATGTATAGTATCTGGTTTACATTGTGCAAGAAAAAAAAGCACCAAAAGTATGATGTGGAGTGATATGCGGTGCAGATTATTTTCCATTCTGGAGGGATGGAAAGCTGAGTTGACCTTGGTGTTGGTTATATACCGAGATAGTTTACCCATCGGCAGGCAGTCAGCCATCCAAGTAGTGACCTGACTGTGAGTTGAACGCACATCATGATTGTAAGTCCAACGTTCTAATTATTATGTCATCAAGCCGCTCGCTCTAGGTTGTGCAGTTCTGCACCACTGGCTCTATCCTCTGCGCATGTCTGTTCTTCGGTATTCTTCTTTGGCTGATAGTTTTTTTAAAAACATTTTTGGTCCCATTTTAATTCTGCATATTCCGATCCTGGCTGGTTGCAAGTAGAAAGAAGGTATGTAAAGTAGTGATTGCAATCCCGGGATTGAATTTTCAATCCCGGGATCCGGGATTGAGAAATTTGTTATCCCGTTTCGGGATTAGGCTCACAGATTGGTCGTCATTTCAATATCCTTTATTGACTTATTTCATGCATATGATGTAGTAGCCTAAAGGTCATACGGAAGGTATATCCGAACTGCAGGGAGTGATAATGACTGTCAGAATCCGAATGACAGTGCACAGCAAAGAGTGGAACTCAAACGCACATAAATATTTTATTCACCAGACGGCTAAAAGTCTTATTTCTATCATTTAACACGCGAAAAAGTACGACTTTAACTAATTTTGTAATCCCGGGATTGGGAAGCCGCTAATCCCGAGATTCGGGATTGGCGAAAACGGCCGGGATCCCGCGATTGCAATTGCTAATGTAAAGCATGTAATATGGGTGAAAGGGAATATGGGCTGAAATAGAGTTAATACCTAGTGGATTTCCAGATCTTTTCTCATGAAGTATTAGTTAATGACTTCGATTTGGCTGTGACATAAGGCACACTAAATGAGTCTTGGTGGATTGAATCACTAAAATAACATAACCAATTTTTGCATTTGAGTGAATCTGACGTTGAGCCACACTGGCATCACATGAGATTTCACAGTAAGCTGGTGAGTGAACTTGACGGTAATTTTACTCGTGTTCACGTTGTTTTGAAAGCTTGTTTCCTGTTTCTTTGTTGTGGTTGTTATAACTATTCCGCCAGTTGTGATGAGTTTTCTGATGAACAGTGTGCCAGTGCGTTTACGGTAACTAATTTTTATTCTGTAATATTTAGTGGCATGTTCTGTTTTTGATTATTTCAGCTGTTGCTACTTAGCTGTACATCACATTAGATGTATATGTGATATATGAATTACTATGAGTGACGCACGTGGCATAGTTATTAATCACATTAATTGTCGGTTACATCCAGTTGCGAGTCTTGGCAGCATTTGAAGATCTGGTTGCACTTGATGTCACTCGCTGTTGTAGCTGTAGTCGACTCTTTAAGTACCTATACTCACTGTTTGTGACACTGAGTTTGTCCTGGTGTCAACATTGTAATTGTAACTTGAATGTCTGATGAGTCCACATGCTTCTTACCATAGTTGTAATAAACGTTTATAAACGCTTTTAAAATTTTGTTTAAAAACCCATGTTTATTTTTTATTACTTTTTATTTTCATGCGCTTGCATGGCCAGGATAAAAGTAAAGGTGATCAAAAATATTTAATTACTTAATGAACAGATCGCAAGTTTAGATCTACTAACCAGTAAGTTATGTGCCGTGGCAAAATTTGGTTAATATGAAAATAATGCCATCCTGAAACGTTTTTGAATTATTTCCCTAACGTTTATTGACATCTATGCTTCTTACCATAATTACTAATACTTAAAGCCATGCCAAGTACTTATAATTATTGGCGTAATTTTGCACGTTGTACTTTTTAAGTACAGCTACAAAATACTGCAGTTTAACCTATCATAAAATTTTCTTTCAAAGATACATAATTCGTGGGCTGGATGTCACCTGCATTTGCTAAATTTAGGAGGCACAATTGAAATTTTGAGCACCCGTGTATAATATTCTGTTGTAAATTTGTTGCTATTTGTCAGAAAATGCAATTTCCTGGCCCCACTTTTTGACCCACGACGCCAGTGTTGTATTGCGGGTGTCGCAGCCCGCCAACATATCCATGACTGCTTGCGATAAAGAATGTTGCTTCTTTATTCATTATATTGTGACCATTGTGTGGATTTTGTGTCACGTGCAGCTGCTGTTGTTATTATTACTGATTGTGGTGGCGATAAATTAGTGAATTTACTGTTTATTCACTCTTAAGGCACGCACAAACTACAAAGTGCCATAACTGAACTGACATGCTTTAGTGTTTGACGAACCGACCAATGGGCAAGCAGGGTGAGCTCATTGGTCACTGGTTGACGCGTACGTGTGCGTAGTCGCATAGGCCACTGCTGCCGTTAGACGGTGCCTACTGTAATGCATTACTGCTTGCCTATTGCTCAGTTTGTTAAAAACTAAACCATGTCATTTCAGTTCAGGTACGTCGCTCTGTGTGCACCGTTACTGTTTCAATCACAAGTATGCTAATGATATGTACTGGTGAACCGTTAAGTTTTTAGTTCATGGTGAAGAATGATGGAAGTTGGCAATGGTGTGTAGTGGTGTCAGCAGTGAGTTTTACGTGCTGTGTTATGTTCGCATATTTTACTTCTTCGGTCAAAATTCTTGCCACAATGTTGCTTTCTGCATGAAGGTGACACAGTTTATTTAATTTGACAACGTTCTGTAGAACTGTAGATACACTCTGCAAATGTATCTTGGATTGGATTGGGATTGGATTTTACCGAATTATTTTGTTTCGCTCCCTAACTTCACTGTTGTATTCTAATAAGCTGTGTGAACTTGAATCAGACCTTTGATTTCAAAGATGTTGAAGATTTGGCAACCACTGACGTCTATCCTTGAACCCCATTTGAAATCTTATTAAAGCTCATTGGCTACTGTTTGAACCTGTCATTTTATCAAAATTTCTTGATACCCTGTGGGGTCTGTTTAGCTCTTTTTCTCTCCGTCTTGCTGCAGTGTTGTGAGTTGGACATATTTGTATAAGCAGCCAATGGCTTCTGTCCCTATACCTGGTGGGCGCAGCTTGCGTCCAGTGAAAAATAGGGGGGGGTTTGTTAAGGACGTAGATCAAAACTCCCCCTCCCTGTTTTTCACTGGGCAAACTACACTAACAAAACTTCCCCCCTATTTTTGCTCTCCCCTATTTTTCAATCTACACTATTAACTTCTTCCTTAGAGGGGGAAGAAGCCCAAAATAGATGGGGAAATGAGTTAGAAATTGGGGGGGGACCTGAGCCCAAAACTGGGAGATTTCGATTCCAGATTTGGGGGATAGAAGCTACTGTAAGCAACTGCAGGTTGGCATAGTGATTATCAGTGTTCATGGATGTAATGATGTGGTGACAGAGTGATAGTCATGGTGTCATATTCAGTATTCAGTAATATTGATTGTTGTTATTGATTGATGATGATGCTCATTACTATTACATGTATTTATCTCTGTTCATTCAGTCCAATGCTTTCTGGGGCTACATTCTCGAAACTTTTTAGGAAGATTTGTCTTTGGAATTACTTCGGAAAGGATTCACATTGTCAAAAACACCTTGGAAAAAAGGATCATAAGAAGATGTTGTTAAGTCCCGAATGAGTACGTTAAGTAAAGCAAATTCGCGAGTAGTAAACTTAAAGAATTAAGACATGTTTTCCCTCATGTAGCAAGATAAGTTTTGCAGAGATTTTTCTGAGATTTTTTCTTATATAGGTTCGAAACTCGGTGTGTCACGTGTGACATAAGCATTCGATTGGCTGGCCTGGTTTACAGACTTAAGAAAAGGAGTTGGTAAGAAATGCAAAGACCGCAGTCGAGAATTCTGATAGGAAATGTTCTTTGGAAATCTCAAGTGACCTCTTTTTAGAAAGACATTAGGAAAGTTTCATGAATGTGAGCCCTGCTAGTGATAGATTATAGTCATGGTTTTCAATTGTCTGCAAGTGGCATTAGTGGCATTTACTGTCACTGTATTTCAGCAAACTATAACTAGGCCTATAAACTATAGAAATTATTGTTGAATTAAAGGCACGCATAGGAAGGGACATATAGGTAGATTGCAGCGTGTAATGGGTAAATTGCAATTAAAAGCAGCACCACATAATGCACAAATGGTTTATTTTCACCAAAACATTTTAACAATATGCACAACAAACACGTTGCAAGAGGTAGATGCCGCAGATTGCATTATGATTAACAATAATAATATGTACTGACACAGCGCACAATTATGATATTATTTGCTTAATAAATTAATTAGTACCCCAGAACACTTGCAGTCAGTGCTTATTTATAACAAATTGATTGTCTGCAATCTGCTTTAACAACAAGTGTTAGTTAACAGAAAACAACCGACTGTCAGTTAAACTGAAGCTTTAAAAATTCCTGTGCTTAGATTTTCAGTTTGACAACAATGTAAGGACGGGGAGAAATAACTTCGTCTGCTTTTATTTTATGAAATGTGGTGTAATATTATACAACAATTCATAAAAGCAAATTGACACTGAATAGTAAGAGAACTAAAGTAAATATGCTGCAGTATTACAGACTCGATGCAAACACGTTCATTTCATTAATTCTTCAAAATCAAATGACAAAATGCACCGACGTCTGAGAGAGCTGAATGAAGATTTGGTTTAGAAATAAAAACTTTTCTTAGGGACTGGACGGACGGCAACTGGAAGCACAGGAATTTTCTTAATGCTTAAAGCTGCCATCAGAAGTAAGACAAGTCATTCGCGGCTCAAAAGAGACTGCGGTCTGTATCTGTATCTGCGTAGCGATGAGCAAACTGTGTATGTTACACCACTGTCTGGAGTGGGATAAGTGCAGCGACGTAGTTCTCGAGATAAACAAACCAAAGTCAGTTAATTTTGAGGTGCCTCGAGAACAAAAAGAAACAGTCATCCTTTTCGTGTTCGTCTTGGAAAAAAACAAAAAAGTCTAGGTCTCGGTCTTGAAAAGGTCTTGTTTATATCACAAGAAACGCGAGTCTTAAACTAACTTATACCCCGTTTACACGATCGAGCAAATGTCGAGCAAACATCGAGCAGGCCTGATGGAACCCCCCTGGCTCAAATGTAGGCCTAGGCTTAGCCCACAGCTGATCACGTGTTATATAGGCCTTCCAATTACAACCCGCCCGCCCTCCTAATTAGCATGCTAATTACCATAGCTCTTCGAGCTAGCTGGATAAATGCTAGCAAACATCGAGCAGACGTCGAGCAATTAGGGTTAGACAACCCGAGGTTTAGCCCTAGTTTCAAAAACCGGGCATTATGCTACGGTTGTTTGCTCACGCTTGCGTGGAGTTATCAAACCGTTAAACCACTGCAGGTAGTGGCAGAGATATGAAGTACAAGTGCAACCTTGGAAACAGTGGAATAAGGCACGCAGCACTGTTTTATAGCTGCCCGGTGTGACGATGTCGGTCAGCAACCACAAGCACTTGGAATGAGACAAGTTGTTATCGCTGTATAGGTGGGTGGCAATCGACCGACCAATGGCCAATGAGTGACCAGTGACTGACCACTGCGACCACAGTGAATGACCACAGCGCTTAGACGGCAGACGACGACAGTTGACGTATGGCCGCGCGACGAAACCGCGTCTTTAGAAAACTCACCTACAGTTATCACATACACTACAGGTATAGAGATTCCCTGTCTTAGCGGCAAAGGTGTATATCAGGGGCCTACTGGGGGCGCGTCTTAGCCATCGTCGAGGCGTCCGTCCGTCTGTCCGTCTGCCACATTCTGGTATTGTGTCAACACAACGAAAGTTAGGATCACGAAATTTTCGCCATGGACTGCCACGAAGACTCTAGTTTTAGGATCCGTAAAGCTTTTCCAGAAATTCGAAAGCAGTCACCCCGATCGAGGGCACTGAATGAGAGGGGGTTACAAAAATTGGCCATTCAACATTAATGGTCAACATTAATGACCTTGAATGACCTTGGACCCATAAAATAGGGGGTTTTAGTGATTTTTCTGCAATTTTTGGCTGCAGCGCACACTTCAACAGTGAATTGCAACGAAATGGATGGAGATAGACCAGGACAACCTGCGAACAGGAATTGCTATGCTGTCGCGCGTCTCATGAGCTTTGCTCAAATTACTTGTTTACAGCAGGCGTACGATTTATACGCCATTTTGAAAGAATTTTTCTAGTCAAATATCCAAACCCCAACGGACTATTTTTACAATATTCAAACCCTGACAGTCTGACACAGTGTTGAGTAAAAAATAAGTCTGGGGGCGCAACGGTTACCATCACGAGGTCATGGATTAGTTCGCGGTGGTAACTACCAGGATAGGTGACTGGGGACAGATAAACCATCTCGGTATATAACTAACACAAATGTCAACTCAGCCTTCCATCCCTGCGGGGTAAGTAAATCAAGTACCGGCCTGCCTGGCTGTAGTTAATGCAGGGCGCGTTCACTTGTGTCGGGTGGCCATAAAACAGTACGATCTCATATGGCAGGTAACGCTCCGCAGCTCTGAGACCGGGTCACCATTAAGGACTGTAGACAAACTTCATAAGCCACAGAGCCGTGGTTAGTTAACCTTGGCGTCGCTGAGGTCGTTGATATAAGTCCAGATCAGTTCTCCGACTCTCTCATACAGTTTGACGAGCACGTCGACGCCGGCCTTCCTCACTCGTCTGTCGTCGTCCGCGTACGCCTGCAGCCAAACACACATGCAGCCACACGTCAACTCAGCCTTCTACCCTCACCGGGATCGCAAATGAGTAGTAATTGACAGGGTAGTGGATGAAGGCAAACTGTTGTGGCTGATTAATGATAATTGTCGTTTCTCTGGCTTATGCTAGATATCCCGATATTAGATTTTTGAAATTTGCTGTCTCATTGTATGCGTATTGTACTTGATTTAAACACTGTTCTCATGTGTGTAAGCACATACGTTCAAAATAAAAAAAACATCAAAATACTTTTACTAACAGCAGCAAATACTGTTAAAGGAATGGAAGGTCAGGAGAAATCTGACATCTTATACCATCCCAAACAAGTTACATGCTACATATACAATTTATAAAATCAAGTTCGTTAATCTATTTTTAAAGACATACAGCGATGGTGCTAAGACAATATCACTATCTAAACTGTTCCAAACGTTTGATATTATGTGCAGCAAACTATTACTCAATTACTTAATTATTTATTTATTGACGTGCATACAATTTTAATAATTATTTTGCATCAGACGTGAAACGGAGAAATTTGCAGCAACCATTACAGGTACGGCACTCACAATTTCAATTTTGCCCTAAATTTTCCCACAATGGCAGCTCTTTCGCCCCGAATTTTGAACTTTTGGACAAAAATTAATCGACAAGAAAAAATATTTAATTTTCTGACAGCCAAAAATTTAGGGGAGGGCGGAATTGATTCCTCTTTACTTCCCCTTGTAACGACGCTACTGGCAGAAACCTTGAGCAGGCATGAGACGAGTAAGGTGAGTCGATAGCTGGTGACTTCAAAGTCGTTATCGAGTCGAGAGAGCAGCATCCCGAGTGCAGTCAGGTTGGCGGGAAACACGCATTCAGCTACCAGCTGAGACAGCAGGCGATAAGGACCGTCCGGCACCGGGGCAATGTCCACCAACATAGCGGCACAGTCGCTGGCCAACACAGATACTTCCTGTATACACAAAGACACGTCAACTCAGCCTCCTACTCTTAACGGAATATCCCTAATCCTGACCCTATACATTTGAAACATTACATTATGATAAAAACACTCGTACGTATCGGAGATTATTTGTTTCGTTTTTCACCTCATTATATGTGAAATATTTTATCCCGTGTTTGCTCTAACCAGTAGAATTTAGCTGCAGCGGTCCCTAGCTATAGCGAACCGTCCCCTCGCTGGTGCGGGCAACAGATGGCCGCATAGTGTGCTGCGGTATCATCGGCTCATGCAATATGTTAAGGTAATTTACTTAAAAGTAAACGTAGAGTCTTTCCCGAACCAAAAGACCCACAGGCCGGCGCTGATCTCCGTTTCCTTAGCCAGACACCAGATTACATTGCCGGACCACGAATATAATGCATCGCGCAGTGTGCCTGTTTACGTCTCAGCTTTCGCTGATACTCATTGCGCCTACCCACAAAGGGATGGCCAGGCTGAGTTGACCCGGGTGTCTGGTTACATACCGAGACGGTTTACCCGTTTGCCGACGGTCACTCATCCAAGTGCTAACCGAGATCGGCGTTGATTAACTTCGCTGGTGCGACCAAAGACTCTACCACTAAGCTATAAAATATGCATGACGACGATGTTATGACTGACATCGTTGGCGTGTGTTGCGGAGAGCAAAAGACGAAGCAGAGATTTGACGGCTGGTTGAGAAATGGACGTAGCATCAGCAGGTAGCGCGTCTATCAACAGCTTCATTGCTGCCTTGCGAACGTCCAGTCTAACGATCGCCCAACACAACACAACACGCGCAGCATTATGGGGTGTTTACATGATCCAGCAAACGTCCAGCATTGGCACGTGCATTTTGAATACATATGCTGGAAGTCTGCTAGACGTTTGCTGGATCGTATAAACACCCTATTACTGACCAATTATTCACACCTACGAAGCCGACGCGACTCAACTCAACTCAACTGCTCAGCCGAATGTCTGCGCACAGCAGCGTGACGTCACAATGCTAATGACGTCATTGCACTGTCACTCACAGTCACGACAGTTGAGTTGAGTTGAGTTGCGTCGTAAGTGTAAACTGGCCATAACGTGGGCCTAAAGCGACAAAAGTCAAGTAAACTGAACTAAATTGATGAAATCTCACTTCAGTTCAGTTGCACTGACTGTAAAAAGCAAACGAACTGAGCTAAACTGAAGTGAACTGCAATACATGGTGGCCAAAAAACGGGGACACTTTGTTTCACGGTTTGTAACTGCAGAATTCTTAATCAGATCGGTACCAAATTTGGCACAACAACCACTGGTGAACTCTGGATTGCTTTAGCGCAGAACACTATCGATACTGCTGGCAATTGATGGGGAAAGCGTCTCCGTGCCTCTGTTCGCTGTTGGCGGCGAGTTGTTCCAGAAATATTCGTACCAAAAATTATCGAAATCTGAGTGATAATCCTACTTTAAATTACACTTGAAAATGTCAAGTATGTTTTTGGGGACACAGTATAGTGTGTTGAGCTAAGGGTGAATCTGTGGTGATCAGTGATTAGTAACCTGGCTGCCGGGTCTGATAACGTCGAGGTGACGTACCGCCACTGACGTTCACGCTCCGCCGCGCTGCCTGCGTCAATCAATCAATCAATCAATGCAGGGATTTTTAAATTAAGTAATACCAACTACTCCTAGGTTCACTAGAGAGAAATTAGTTAGAGTGTAGTCCAGGAAATAGTTAGAAATATTATTTGGTAAAAAGTAGGCCTACTCGAGTTTTGAGGCGCTGACGAAAGGTGGATAAACGACTCGGTAGATGTCGCAGCGTCTGCCAGGTCGTTTCAGGTCCATGGACCGACAACGGAGAATACGCTTAACCAGAGGCATTGCCAGACCGTTGGCAGTAGCAGAATGGAAAGGTCGGCGGCCACGGGCCCAATTCGCAAAACATTTTAAGATAATTTTGCACACAATGACCTGATTCACCGAATATTCATGACATAATCTTACGACATAGATTAACATAAAATCTTAGTCACTTTTAGGTGTCTTAAGACAGTTGTCATTTAAATAAAAAAATTAAAAACTGCGGTAATCAACTAAAAACAATTAATACATAATCAAGATAGCATTTGAAAGCACGCCACAAGTAATATTCGTACCTTCAATGCAGAGTTCGTCGGGAATCTCTCTGAATGAGAGTTGAACGAATGTCAGCGCATCGGTCACGTCTTCCAGCTTTGAAGTATAGCACGCACACATATCGCGTATATATACAAATTATACATGTAGTCTATTTCCCAGTGGCGTCATGGCGAGGGAGCGGGGAGGCAATCTCCTTCTCCCCAAATTTTAGTTTGTTGGAGAATTTTTTTTTATTTGAAATACTAAATCTACTGCGTAAAATCCCTCATTTTGCGAATTTAGAGTCAGCATTATAATCTTGAGCACCCACAATTTCCTTTGCCAAAAATTTGCAACGGTCTATGGAAAAACGGCAACTTCCTGTCCCCCAATTTCGTAACCCACGACGCCACTGATCTTTGCTACAAAAAGTGACTATAACAAGTTATTTAAAATTTCTTTGTGAATAACAAAACCAGCAAATCAATGAATATTTGCAATTTCACACATAAATTGAGTACTAACGCTTTCTATTCTATTCCACGTTTTTGTCGTATTCTAACCGTATCTAAGTCTTAAACTTTTTAAAGTTCCACCATGTTCCGAAGAAGAACCGTATCTCAGCTATCCACTCCGTTTACTTAGCAAAATAATAAAGTATTAGTAAGTAGACATACATGTAGGCTCACCGGTGAGGGACTATCTTGATATGCCTCCGCTGCTGATGCTGAAGAGTGGCGGCTGTCAACATCAACGGTTAATGCATCACTGTTCATCATCATCCGCCCAGCCTCTGCGGTCACTGATGCATTGTCACTATCAGCGTAATCGCCATCTCGTGGGCTTCTCTCGCTCACACGACCAGCTGGTTCCTTTATACATACGGTAGAACGTTCACGACTGAAACTAACTTTTTGCGACCAAAGAGATGCCGTAGCTAAAGCCCGCTATAGCTAACCCTAACCTTATCCCTAACCTTAAAACTTAGCTATAACGGGTCGTCAGTAAAGGCGTGTACACTGCGACAGAACTAGGCTAAACCAAACAAAAAAACATCAATAAGAAGTGTACCAAGTGCCAGAACTTAAGGAACTGTTGCTCGTTTCAGAAAAGCAAATAAATTTCTGCCATTGCCCTTGTACGGTTCCATTGGACGAAGAACAACGCTTTTTCCACTCCCAAAGACTGATGGGCAGACATGCTGCTTCCTCCCCAAGCACGGGAAGCCTTTGACGAGGTATACGGCATGCACGGCAAGCCAAAATTTGAATCTAGGCGTATCTGGTTTAGATGCAACGTAGCCCTATTATGTACGACTTGAACATGCACCGTTCCTACGCGCATGTGACAAAGTTGCTCATCAGTGATCATTTTCTATCCCGGTTTGTAGCACAACTGCCAATTTATGCGTCGCTCGATGTTTGCTCGATGATTGCTTGATCGTGTAAACGGGGTATTATAAACCTACAACCGCTGCGCTGCGTTGGAGCATGCGCTGGTTGCACCTATCGTACGCACTACGCACGTTTCTCACTGCACAAACAAATCTAGTCGAACCGACGCAGAAGACAGATTTTTGCATAAAATGGTGTATCAAAGTCATTCAAGGTCACACAATTTAATGTCACTGGAAAGCGGATAATGCAAATACGAATTTACATGACATATGACCATCGTACATCATAGTTCACCGGACAAACGGACGGACGACATACACTGGTGCGGGTAAAAATGGACAACAAAATTTGCTAGTACACGATTTGTAAACGAAAGCTACGACGTGAGAATAACAATTAACGAATTGTGTTATACCTACAGGGTGTGGCAAAAAGTAATTCCCATAGTTGTCATTTTCTGAGCAACCGGGTAGAACTTTAAAGCAAAAATTTGCACACGTGTTACGTATTCACAGTCACGTAAAAGTGCCGAAAACATTTCATTATCTTCAACTGCGACAAAGTTATTGAATTTTTCCTGTAACCACATCATCACTTCTCACGTGTTCGCGTGCAGCGAAATGTGCGCAGAACGAAAGGCGCACCATGTTTGCGCTGCATAAAAAACATTGTCATTCGAACAACATAATAAACAGTTTTCAAATGACTGTGAGAACTCGAAGTGCCACCACCAGTTTTTGCACATGCATTTAATCTTTTATTGACGTTTTTACAGCTTTGTTGATGGCAAGTTGTTCCAGATCACTCGCAGTGCCTCCTTGAGTTGAGCGAGAGATTTTACTTTTAGCGAAACATTGTCAACAAGTACGACAAAACATTGAAATAAAAATCTTTACAAAGTGTGTTTACAATCTCAATGTCACTTCGACTTCAACAACACGATGCATCCAGTTGTTTTCAAGCACATAACTTATAACATCGTTAAGTTTTCGATCGTGCAAGATCGCAATCTTGTCTCACAAAAAGTCCGTAACTTTATAACATAAAGAATATCAAATGCGGAAAATGTCGGGCAGCCTATACATTACGCAGATATAAACAAACAATATTGTGTGAAATTTCACGTTAAAATTCCAAGCGGTTGCCCAGAAAATGGCAAACAACTTTGGTGGATTACTTTTTGCCGCACCCTGTATAACAGTCAGGAAAACAAATCTCATTTTAGACAATATTTTTATTTGCCTTCTCCCGATATTCTTACAAGTTAAAGACTCCAGACTACATTATACAAAAGTATTTTTTCATGAATTACATTTTAGCTATTACTCAAATAACAATGCAAACGAACACGCACATTTACACTTACACAAGCCAAGTGCACTTAACATAAAATATATACAGTGATTTGCTCAAAAACAGAAAAATAATCACGCATTTCATGACTATGTGTTTTCTCTCTTTCACAAATTTTTACGCAATATTATTATTCTGATGATTACGGTGTTAACAAGACCCAAAGTGATTGGATGAGAGGCAGAATCACTGACCGATGCTGCCACCTCGTGAATCATAAATCATCTTTTTTCGAAAGTCGGAAGCAACCTGGTGGTTTGAGTTCAAATGTGCCCTTTTCCAGCGGGTCTGGAACTCCATCTAACACTGTCTGTCGTTGGGCCCGGAAAACGAATCTGTCAAATAGCATCTCAATCCGTCGAAAGACGCGATTCAGCCAAATAATAGTAATCATCCAGTGTAAATTTTGCTAAATAGAAAAGTACCGTGCGTCTCACGGTCATTCGTTTTCTCTATTTTACAACTTTTACGCCCTATTTTTGTTTTGATAATGGTGATAAAATATCCGACAATGACGGAGGCTGTAGCAGAACTGACTGCAGCGCAACAAGATAGAGTCCTACACGTACAATAAACAGATTACACACAGTCAATAGGATAATGTGAGTCATACATTTTTACGCGCGACAGCACGTAGTGCTAAGCGCGTCTTAGCCATCCTCGAGACGTCCGTCCGTATGTCCATCCGTTTGTCTGTACGTCCGTCCGTCACACTGCGGTATTGTGTTAAAGCGACGCAAGCTAGGATCACGAGATCTTCACTGTGGGCTGCCTCAAGGACTCTAGTTTATTGTGACAGAATTTCGTGCCCGTGGGTGAAAAAGTTCCCCTCGACCGAGGGCGTAAAAGTGGGGTATTCCCTATATATAAGTTATTTTGCCGCTATTGGCTTTTATAATGTGAAAACGGTTGCAGATAGGTACAAACTTGCTTTTTAGATTTGTCAACATCGATAACCTTGAATGACCTTGAACCTCCAAAAAATGGGTTTTGTTAAATTTTTCGCAATTTTTGGCTGTAGCGCACATTTCAACACTGAATTGCGACGAAATGGCTGGAGATAGACCAAGACAACTTGTGTATGTAATTTTCAGCACTGAACGTAGATTTTAGCTGTCCAAGTGCCGACCCCATAAGTTCAAGAAGGCCTGCGCAGGTTTGCGTTAGGCTACCTTGCTGAAATTGTTATTTTACCACTATTAGCTGGTGTAGCGTGAAAACGGTTGCAGCTAGGCACAGATATGCTGCTCACCATAACAAGCAATAGTGACAAGTTTTTAGCGGTGTCATCACCGATGACCTTAAACGACCTTAAACCCCCAAAATAGGTGGTTTTGGTGTTATTTGCAATTTGTGGCTGGAGATAGAACAAGACAACCTGAGAACAGGAACTGCTAGGCTGTCGCGCGCATCATGAGCTTTGCTCAAATTACTTGTTAATCCTCGCGCGCTACGTTCCTCACGTAGCGAACAGGAGTGAGATCAGTGTAATATTGATGACCGACCGACTCACCGATCTCCATTCCTGGAAAAGCCTTTCTGGAAGAACTTCAAATGGTTATATCTCGATGACAGTGATAGACGCATGGTAACAATGTACCACCCATAGGAAGTCGACCATCGCGAGTCAAATGGTCACGTGACCGATGACGTCACGTGAACTCAAAAGATCAAGGTCGTGACCCCATTATCTTTGAGGCGCCATATCTTCATAACGGTGCCAGATAGACGGGGAGACAATTTCCAATAACGGCCTCGACGCCAGTCACTCACTATTAGTATAATCATCATCATCACAGGTTTATTTCAGGCAACACGGCCCATAGCAAACACAAATAACACAAAGTTACACAAAAAACACTCACACACACACAAACATATATGATATGTATAATATTAGATCTCGGTCTCAAATAGACGCTCGGTCTCTAATACAAGTTGAAAGGAACGAAAAAGCACTTAGAAAAGTACAGGAGAAAATAATGCGCGCGAGGAGTACTATTATAGATTTGTCACAATCTAATAATAATATTTTTTGTTCAGATTAATAATGTTTTCAGTCTCCACCAAAATGCAACTAATGCATACCACTCCCATTATCGCTCACCTCACCACGCTATCATATCATCATTCATCATGCATCTGCTCGCCTGTCTCATCACCTTTCTCATCATAACGTCATTGTCACATCATCAGGACACGTTA
>Ga0056128_1001137_pt1 | contig 28478 bp, 12 predicted proteins | sample WorMetLIZISLAND2_FD_71113 | JGI IMG/M metagenome (GOLD analysis project Ga0056128, IMG submission 71113) | Marine gutless worms symbiont microbial communities from Max Planck institute for Marine Microbiology, Germany - Olavius geniculatus... ... | reverse complement strand
TCACCATCGATGCAGGGCAGCTATTCAGCAACTTACAGCACCGGTTGTGACAAACCAGTTTGTACTCGCGCCACGCTATGACGTCAGCATTACATCACAACTAGCAAAGAATATTTAACAGCCATATTTTGTCCATATATTTTGAATTAGCATTTCTTCAGCTACATCTGATAAAAATTTCGTGTAAATTGATCATCATTTGAGTGAATTATGAAAGAAATTTTTGAAACACAGTGTATACATCTTCATTTATCGAATATTTGATAAAACAACAGTTTGTAAGCAATGACGCCAGTTGGATATTGGCTATACAACGCTATACTAGCTGGTTTGCCAAAATCTACGATTGCACCACTTCAACGTGCTCAGAACGCTGCAGCCAGACTGATCCGACTTGTCGCTCCTCGCGACCACGTTATAAGTATGCTGCAACAATTACACTGGCTTCCGGTGCAATACTGCATCACCTGTAAACTGTGTTTGTTGATGCACTTAATTCACACGTCACAAACACCGTCTTATCTTACTGACATTGCCACACAAACAGCCAGTGTCACATCACGAACACGACTTCGGTCCGGCAGCAGTCTCCGCTACGAATAACCACGAACACTACTAAAGTTCGGACAACAAGCGTTATCCTACGCTACACCAGCTGCGTGGAACAGTATGCCACCGTCACTTCAAGAACTATCTGACACTTCGTCAGTCAAACGAAACTTAAAAACTTTACTGTTTCAGCTTTTTATCTCTGAGTAGTTTTTACTTTTTGTACATTATCCTTAGGTTTTATTTTAGTTTTTAGGTGTGTTGTACACCACTGGTCACTTTTGTAAGTGGTTATTTTTTGACTCATTGATTGATTAATTAATTGATTGATTGATATACATGTAACTTCGTCAGCTTTATCTCCGCCAAGGTGAACGTAGTGAACATTAGAAAAAATTAAGAGATTGGTCGTTCTGTCCTTCTGTCCGTCGTTCCGTGTGTGTACATGATGTCTCATAACAGCAATGACGTCATTGCATCAACAGCTGTTTAGCCGGCTGTTACTTTTCCCTCCCTTTTTCCTGCAGCGAAGCGGCTCTTCGTTCTCCCTCCCCTTTTCCTTGTTGTAGGTGTAGTAGTAGTAGTAGTAGCAGTACTAGTACTAATGTTTAAATTACTTTACTTGGCGGAGATATGCATTCTCACGAGCGCCGTTTAGTTGCATTATGAACTATTTGTACTTTCATAGACTGAGTCCACTGCATACAGACGCACTTGCGATGTGACAAGTCGCGTTGAAAACGAACATTACGATGACGACGATGACGACAGTGTCCGTGTGTCCGTGTGTAAGTAATTAACCGAGCAGCACGCCAGATGCACGTCTGCTGTGCCGAGTCTCCAACAACCCCCCTCAACAAAACTCCCGTACGACATAACCCCCTGTGACATGACCCCCATCACGCATTCACTCCTCTATTTCGCGTACTTTTTCTCGGTGAATTTATCACAAACTTAAACGCGTATAAACTATATGCGTGTACTGCTAAAACGTGTGTTCTGTTATTTTTCCTGGAGTCAAAATTTAGCAGCTGACAGCACGCAACAAACAGAAATCAAAACATTTGTTTGAAACAATTAAAATTCATCAAGGTACAAAAATATGGCATTGAAGAAAAGAAAATGTCTTATGTAGGACTGGGGGCTTGTCGCTGCGTCGATGCCTATGCGTGCCAGCGCACGTTGTTAATAACGCTCCGTGTTTAGTGTAGTGTAATGTTCAGTCGTTAAATATTGACGAACTTACATCTGTCGCTTGTTCTGTCTCACGCTGAGCAGCTGTGAATTGCCCGTTAGCTACGTGAAAAAAGTTACAATATTGTAATGCATTGCCTAAACTGATCTATTTTTGCAGTATTGCATCTGTTGGTGCAACTTTCAGTTGTACTGGCGACGATAAACGCGTGAAATGACCACGGACCACAATAAAACTTACCATACCAAAATGCGATCAACTATTTATTTTTTTCAGAATAATACATACGTGCCCTCTACGCGTAACTTTTCTTAAATGCGTAAAAACGAACTATTTTAAATAGTCGATTAAATGCTTACAAACTATTTCAATAGTAGGCTCTATTTGAATACTATTGACTAGTTTAACCGTAACAAGAATGGAAGTAGGCTTATACTGACCCTCCGCCAGACTATGGTGGGTATGGGGTCACCCTGAGCGACGCAAGGTAGGTGAACAGTCTGCATCAGCTGACGCTGGTAGACTGGGCGTGGACGAACGACGAAGTATGGAGGATCTGTATGTCGACGAACAGACACACACACACCGCCTCTTAGTACACGTAACTTGAAACATCAACGTAAAAGCAAATTTGTGTCGGGCCATTAATGTGAAAATGCATGCTAATAATTTGACCCTTAATTTACTTTAGGATAAAAAACCGAATTGAAGGAATGTCGGCGGCAAGGAATGTCGGCGGCAAGTGTCGACATGATATGCGGCTATCCGACCAGTTGGCGAGCGTGCCAGGCGTTGTTAGTTCACTGTGTCCCCTAAAAACTGACACACCAAGCTCGATCGATAATTTTGACAATCACAATAGATTTTCACAATTCTTCTGCTGGCAGAGTTTCTAAAAAAATTGCGATAAAAGTGTCGTTAAAGCTCCCATCACACCTGAAATGCGTCGCTAGGTATGCCTAATCTTTAGCAAACAAGTATTAGCAGTTTTTGTTGCAAAACTGCAACAAATCGTTGTAAAGCTATCAAGTAGGCCTACGTTTTGTACACGTAGTGAGAAATTATTAGCATTAGCAGTGGCCGCAGGCCGCATGCAGACGATGTGGCTTTTTCGTGCCGTAGACCATGAGAAGTATAGGCCCCTACATGTAGTAAATCAGGTAGGACATCTGGGCGACGACGAATAAAAGTATAGGTTAGATTCTGGTCGCAACGTGAAAAATAAAATAAAGCTGTCAAAACGATAAATTAATTTTTCGTTTTTAATCCAGACGTAGAAGCCAGCCATAGCCAAAAATTTTTGACAAAATCGCTGTATCATATTAATCATATTGCGTGACATCGAGTAGTCGAAATATGCATCGAGATGCATTTTTCCAATTATTCTTTCTCAAAGCTACCATCAAAGAAGCCATTTTTTAAATGTCGTATAAAAATAAACGCTGTCTTTCTTTGATTGCTCACAGCAATGAGCATTAAATGATTAAAGTAAAGAACCCGTAAACTAAGAAAGGAAAAAGCATATGTAAGTCTGGCTGTGGGGATGCCTCTATTCCCCATTTTCACATCCGATGAGCCGTCCTCCTTTCTGCCTGATTTTTGCGGGTGTTGAGCGAACGGTCAGGCACTGAGTGCCGGTTTCTAATTGCCGACATCGAGAAAACACGACGGATTTGCAACTGTCACCTTTACTTAGTGCTAGGCCTACCTCGCCGAAGCCGACTAAAAGGCGAAAAGCTGCTTACGTATAAAGTCTTTGCGGGATGTAAACAGCGAAATCAGCTGCAGGCCAAAGCTAACTGGATACGTTAAGCAGTTGTTACAGTATAGCCAGAATGCATCTTCCAGTTACGTTAACAAGAGACAAAAATACCGTAACCGTTTTAAGCAGGAAATTAAAAACAGGTATAGTATTGAAAAATTGAGACGTATTTTGTATAGGCTACATCTGTCAGTTTTGCATAAGTTTAATGTGGAGCGTGTATCCTACGTAACGCAGCAGAATGGCTCAACACACACACACACATACATGGCTTACGTGATGTATAAACTTGGCCAAATAAACTTGTTTATTTTTTTCTATTATCTTGTATTTTTTGTGCTGTCAGTGTTCTGACGAATAAAGTTGTATATATAATAATTATTTACTACCGATATATGGGTTTCTCTACATGGACGAATTCCGTGAAACGTACGTCACGCACATGCACTGAGCAGAAATTATTTCCGAAAACTCTGCCATACACTTACTGCATGGTGCAGCTGAAGAAAACCATATTCAAACTAGTGTAAACTGCGTAACAGCTCTTCACGCTTTGTACGAAATTTTCCGAGATTATTAAGGGAAACGTTTTCTACGGACAGAACAAGTTTTGTGCAATATTACGATTTTTTCGTCCTTAATCCGCTATCGTCAAGTAAACGCGCTTTTTCTGTAAGTCAACTTGTTATTGTCTAAATGAAAACTGCAAAAAACGAGTAGTAAATGATATTTCGTTAAGGGTTTTTTATAATTATAAAACCCTGAGAGTGCGAGCTAGAAGAGCACACGAAACTCCTTGCTAGAAGACACACGAAAATTTTCTCCATTTCAACGGCCTGTGCGTAATGCATTTCTTACCGCAAGGCATTTTAACGGTTTAAATGCCAAGTGTTTCTGTCTTGTGCCATTATTTCCAAATTTTCTTTGTTAGAAACAAAGCCTACTTTTGAGATTTGGCATCTAAAAACCAAAACTAATCAAATTTATCGGACAATTGGCACAACTGGTGCGGTAGCATAAAGATGGAGAAGTGTGACACAGATGCATACGCAAAACTCTTAAGAGTCTTTTAAAAAGTGCATTATCGCTATACACAAATTATTACATTGTGACTGTTGGGCTAAAATGTTTTCAGACGTTATTTTAATTTTTAAATATTTTACACTGTAGCAGAATAGCGCACGACTTGGAAGTTGGAAGACAGACCTGAGTTTATGTCAAGTGCAGAACATCGACATAGTAAGGTAACATAGTAACAAATGCTCAGCGAGATGTGCTGAATAAATTAGGTATGTAGTAAATAAATCGTCGACCATATAAGTCTAAAATAGCTCAGGTTTTTTTGACATCTTCCAAGTCCAAGCTGTCGCGGAAGCGTGAAGTCGTTCGAACCAATCAAATCGCATCACTCACAAACATTAGCATCAAACAGCTTAGATTTTTGTCGACCAATAATAACGGCCCAAACACCAATTACTTCTATTTGTTGTGGATGTGTTGTACAAAATGCTATACACAAATCGCAAGACAAATCCACCACGAAAGTACAGTGGGGTTTGGGTTTAAGTCGATGAATTTGCGTCGACAGTTTCAAAGAAAACATGAAACGCGCATGGCTTTTAAGGGTGAGTGCCTTAAGCCTGAAGCTGCCAACGCGAATCGAGCTTTGGTGAATGAAGTGACGCAATTATTATAAAGCCCCTTGTCGAACGTTTGAGCCTAGTTGACACGGTCGAAACAAAAGGTCGATTGTACAAACATTGTTTAGATCGATCAGTGCGAGTCGAATACTCGTTATATTTACCACACTTATTTAACTTATTTTTGCCGTCGTCATCAGTGCCATTTTTGTGAACAAAAAGTGAAAATAAATACTAAAACGATTGCTGATTTCATACAAACTAAATTACAATTAAAATTTTCACTTGCAAGTCAAATAACAAAAACAAAAAAACCTTCAAATTACATGTAAAATTGCACTGCTAGACATCGAAGCTAAAACTGCACGGCACACTCAGCTCATTGCGCCCGTTTTCCGTAGGCCTACCTTGATTTAGAAAATTTTGACTTGATCTTGGTTGATGTTATGTATTAGTAGTGCGTAATACTATTACTTTAGGTCAGCTTTTTTATTATAAAATATAATGTTTTAAATAGTGTTATACTGATTTATTTTCTTCTAAACTTGCCTTGGTGTTACTGCAGAAAAGTGTAAAAAAACATTTTTTTTATTTTTAGCAAAACTACAGGAAAATCTGTTCACTATTTTGAGACATTCGGTTAACTAACGAGCAGACAGGAGTGTTTATTTTCCAGTACACAATAAATGCAATAACAATGCAAATAATTAGTAACTTAGGCTGGCGCATGCTAGAAGATTGTGCGGCGGTGCTAAACATTTGTGCATTATTAATGTGTCAGGCGTGTCGAGCCAGTTCTTCGTATTGCTGCTATTACTACGTCATACAGAAGCCTAGGAAAGACTAATCTAGAGCGCTGGCAGCTGGCATCCCAAATGACTCGTATATATAGGCATACCTGCAGTCACAACTATTAACAAGACGAGATGTAACAGCTGCTTAAATTTTGTCAAACGTTTAAAGCGTAATTCGATGCCGAATATTCAGCAGCTTTTTAAAAATGTTGACAATAATAAAATCGCAGCAAAATGCGCAAAAAAGATACGACGACGTAATACGATTAACGCTGAAAGCTAAGCAGAGAGACTGGCCCAATGTTCCGCATAATAAACCAATAATACATTTTAGTTAGTTAAAAATAAAGGTACAGGATATTTGACCGACAGTCGGTCAAATATTTTATAAACTATATACCCGGTCAAATTTTGTCACCGGTCAAACGCGCCCGGTCATGATCGGTTGACAAGTCATGACCGGTCCAATATCCGTCTCTATGTAGGCTGGATATTTGACCGGTCACCGCTTTGAACAGCTTTAGCCAGTACGTACAAGCACCAAATGCATGATGCTCATAGGTACCGGCTAAGACCGTGTCCTGTGGCAGTACGATGAGCACCCACGGTGGTAGCCGAGCAACTGACGACCTCAACCCTAGCAACTACGGTATCATGGATCCGCCAGTTAGTCAACTAGCATCTCAAGCCTAGCAAGCAGCCTGGCTATGTGCAGTCGGCAAGTTTTTTTGTTTGCAGGAATCTCGAATTTACCACCCGTGTTATACGCTTAGTTTTGGTGTTCATTACTGTCACATAAACCTTTTAAAAACGCTAACCTTAACCCAAACCTCAACTCTAACCCTAATTCTAATCCTAAGCCCTAAACTTTACACTATAACATTCACGCGAATTCTAGTCAATAGCGCGTATACTGTATTTAATGTTATTCGCTATGGCGCGACAGCAATTTTTCGTTTTGACCGGTCAGATAGCCTGTAAGCTATTTGACCGGCTGCCGGTCAAATAGTCAGTGCGAAAAATAAATGTTTGCAGATTTCAACTCAACCCCATTACATATTACTATCGCCTTTCTTCATATTTCCGCAGCTCTATTTTAGAGCTAAAACTTATTTCAGAAATCTTTTGTACAAAAAACCGTTGGAACTCACATTACTAACGTCATAAACTGAAACTGTTTTGTCCAATATCTCCCGCTAATCTTTTTCATTTTCTATCTTTGTTTTTTTCTTTATTTTATGTGTTGGCAACTTGTGATAGTGTACTCTCCCCGTTTGTCTGGTTCTCAGCATACGTTACGCATTGTCGGACCATATGACTGCACGTGCAATTAATATTTTTCGATGTTACTAGACACATTTTGGCTAAAAATTAAAATTGCGATGTTATCGGTTAAAAGCACACATCACTAAGCCGCACACAGTGCATGTAAGTGCAGTTTTCCATCACGTTCGATTTCCCTAGAAAGCATTAACAATAAAACGCTATATTCATTAAACAGGCGCGTTAATATGAGCAGTCGGTTCTGACTTCAGCGACACGTGCGGCACAGTCGCGCGGTGTACGGAGTCATTTAATGACAGATGAAAAGGCCCAGTGTATATTAATGGCTGATACTTGGTAGTAGCCTATAATCGATGCTACTGCAAACCCTTGAGACGTGTCACAATAGCTTAGCCCTAGGTCAGTGTTTTGCTTGTGATGTAAGTAGTGGTAGACCTCCCTAATACTAGAAATATGGGGCAGAACCCAACGTGAGGCCGCCCGGCGCCATAAGTCCGACTGGAGAAAAAGTCTGGGGGTTGAAATTCCTTTCGCAGCAGTCACGTGGCCCGAACTCCAATACGCTGGCGTACACAGAACGCGCATTGTCGACTTAGGGTGGGTCAACATGAGCCCCTATAACTTTTTTGTTAGAGGACCAAAGTTTACCAATTTGTTTGTTCCAACGCAAGCAAAAATGGCAGTCGATCAAGTTTGTTTCGGGTTTCTAATATCTTGATCCATTTCGCTGATATTCGAGACCAAAGTCTAAAGTTGTCTAAAATCGCGCGCACAGTCGATTTGGGTGGGTGTGCATAGGCCAACGGAACTTTGCTGTTAGTAGACGTAAGTTCATCAAGTTTTTTTTGCTCAACTCTGAAGGGATAACTGTCAATTAAATTTGTTTAAGATTGTCGATCTCTGGACCCATTCCAGAGATATCCGCGGTCAAAGTCGACAGTTGTATAAAATCGCGTCAAGTTTTAGACGTTTTTTGTTTTTGCCAAATTTTAGGGGGTGGAGCCCCCAAAAAGTTGTACCTTAGTTTTTAACCCCGACTTGTGATGCGTCACGTGGCAAAGTTTTGCCGGGCTACGCCTCCTTCAGCCAAAGTTATCGAAGCCCAAACGTTAAATATTAAGCAAATTTTTGACCCCACTTTGTAAAAAATTGCTGGGAGAACTCTAGTCCCCGTTGAATGTGCGCTAGCAAGCTTTGGACATTCACTGGCGCGTGTAAAAATTTTCTGGGCGCAGGACCCCCTAAGGCCAAAATATGGTTTTCCGAAAAAGTCGATTTTGTGGGTATGATTGCACTTCTAAATCTCCGTGGTTAGTGGACCAAAGTTTACCAAACGTTTTTCGTTAACGCGAGAGGAAACGCTGTCAATCACCTAGTTTTCCGATTTTGGATATTTATATCCTTTCCGGAGACATTTGCGCTCGAAATGAGAAGGGGTCCAAAATTGCGCCAAATTTAGCGTGTTTTTGGTCTCAAAATTTTTTGAGGGGCAGGCCCCGAAAATTTTAGACCTGCATTGTAAAACTGAACATGCTTCCTACCATGTGGCAAAATTTTGCGACGATCGGCCAAGGGATCTCGGAGATCTCGCTTTGAAAAAAAAACTATAAACTATAAAAACTACCGTTCCGAGCGGCCTAATAAGGGTTGCTGCTTGTTCGACGTCACATCTTGTGGACGGGGACTTCCACGGATCTGCTGACGAAACTGCGGACTGGCAGCGGACAAAATATTCTAAAACCTACCACTCGCCTTCGCACGATGAACACGCGATGTTGCCACGAAAAAACAGCTATAATTCGGTTGCTGAGACTGACGCCCAGGTTACATCGGCTGCATGCATTTCGAGCAAGATGACGACCGGTTAATTCAATAAGGTTCATTTGCACCTTACGCATTTCCGCTGTTTCCTGTCTTTCGGCAGAGTGTACAATGTACAGAAGACCTAGAAAAGTTTTCTGAGACGACTTTTCACTGCTGTCAGTGTCACATTATTTCTGCTTCCAAGCGACAATCTGACACTCAGCGTCTTTTACCCCGCGTCTGCAGAAGCTGTACTTATGCCGTTCATCTTGCCTGTGCGGTACTTACAGACGCTTAAGCCATCGTGCGCTTTGTCAGCAACACATTATTTTTACCCAAATGCTTCGTCCGCGAAATTCATTTGCGAATTCGATGCTAAGCCTACACGTATAAAAAATGTATATGCTATTTATAAACAACTCAAGTGTGCGGGCTTTAGGTTTATAATAAGCATGATAATTATCAGACATTATAAACTTTAACTAATTTAATTTTACTACAGTTATGTTGTGGCATGTTATACTGGCTTCGCCGCTTAAAACTTTTCTCATGTAGTTCAAAATTTATCATGATTAATATTACCTGGGCTAAATAGGTATCATTCGTCTTAGCTTAATGTCGAAAGACTACAATAGGCTAATAATAACGCGGACAATTTCTAACACGCTGTAAGCCTAAGATGGCAAATCATTGCAAGGCCACGACATGCCTACGCGATCAGTGAAACAGAAATGTCTTCAGAGCACTTTTGAAGTTTTTAAAAAGTACTAGGTAGTCATTTAAAGGAGTTGACAGACTCCGTCGCAAGTATAACAATCAGTCTTGTCAGTAAGCTGGACTCTGGCAATATCGCAGAGCTACAACTCGGGTGGGCGTGTAACAGAGCGAACATACCGCGGCGGGGAAGTTACTAACCCATCGCAGTGAGTGATAGAATTTGACGATTGACTGGCATCTCTTCGCCACGGGTCACTGACTCGCAGTGATCGGCAGTGAAAGCGATGTTTGCTGTTCGAATTCTAAGCGGAAATCGATCCGTCCGCCCGACTGTCCGTCTGTCCGTCTGTCTACTAGTGCTGACTACTGTATAGCAGCTCTCCCTGAGGCACGAACAAGACCGACCACATCCGACGGTAGCGGCGCTGTGCAGCAGTGATGGTCGATACCGTTACAAAAATTCGATTTCGTTCGAGTTGATGCGACGCCTGATTTACTATAGTGTTTTATCGATCAACCCGGAACAGCCTGTTAGCGACGACTGGCGCTTCGGGTTACAGGTATTGGCGTGGTTGTTCCACATTCGGTCCGGTTAGTACTGGGATGGGTGATCGACTGTACGTACTATGTAACCAGACACTCAGCTCGACTCAGCTTCCTACCCTCAGCGGAAAACAAACTAAGAGTCAGCTATCATTGTCAATCATTAATAATAAGTGGCAATAGTTCGTGTGGGTATTGGCAGATAAAATTGCGACCGTTCCAGCTCTAGTGTTGGGTAGCACGGTGAGACAATGACAGACAGTGACGCGATCTCTGTGACACATCTGCGAATGCGCGCGTCCCGGTCACGTGCCAAGCACCGACTCAATGACGTCACTCAATGACGTCGTACGACGCATGCTCGGCAAGCACAATGAAACGTAAAAGGCCTATAGGTCGCTAACGGTCGCGCCGGCGGTCAGCAAAAAGTAAATAATGTACAGAACTCGACAAAAAGTCAGCCCAGTGTCGACGTATCGTGCGGCCGTCCGCCTAGCTGCACGTGCACCGATGATAATCTTTTAATCCGCGGACCTCGTCACTGTCACTGCGTTGCGTAACCCTAACCCTGATCCTTATGAACCGAATGCTGACATATCACGGTTATTACTACCCTGGGGAATGTTCACAGTAAGTTTGCTTTTTTCAGCTCAATTTTGTTTCAAAGTTGTGAACTGTAAAAGAGACAAACAAACATACGAAAATACCCGTAATGCAACCTATTGAAACAGCCGCATAATGAACTACAGAAAAGCAGCTTGAGAATCGACTAGCGCCGGATTAACACTTGTCCGCAGATACTTTGCCGGATGTTATCAGATTTAAATCGTAAGCATTATTCAGTAGGGTTTAAAGCTCCTGTAAAGTTACCGGTAACTTACGGTAAATTACGGTAAATTACGGTAAGGTAAAATTGCAAAATTACCGGTAATTTACGGTAACGGTAACATTTCCAATCTTACCGGTAATTTTCGAACACTATTATTCAGTAAAAGCAGAACACGCCTCACCGAGAAGCCATTAACTTTTGGAGTCATTTAAAATTTACTTTTGTATTAAACACCCCGAAACACACATTGGGATTAGCCTACCGGTAAGTGGCCTATACTAGCTTGGATTTTCTCCGTATTAAACCCACGCAATTTGCGAGAGTGCTGCAGCGTGCCACCGTCGCAAAAATCCATCCCAACAAATGTTTATACAGTCGAAAACACGAAAGATATATGGACCTAAACGAAATTGTAGTCGCTCAGTCAACATTTGAAGATAATTATTACGCTCACCAAGAAAGCCGCCGTGCAGTTATCGCTAGAACAGCGCATGATTCATTTCACCGGATATGTATAGGCATCTGACATTCTGTATGCTTCTGTCAGGCTTTCTTCCTGCATCCATTAATTTTGTTTTTCCGCAGCTGTTTTCGAACGCCACGCCTCGGAGCTGTAGATATACTCTGTGAAACCAAAAATGTAACTAAAATGATCAATATGGATCATTTAAAGTCATCTATGAGAATCAGTAAAAACAATATGATAGGCCCTATTATATTAGGCCTACGACAAATTTTTGGCATTAACTTTTAATTTTTTGACACGGGTTTTTAGCTTCACAGTTCCACTTATCCATGCCCCACTCGTATTTCACGTAAAATATGAAAATGTTCTGCTTAAACTAATGTTAGAGCTCCAAAGTGCGAAGACGTTTAGTTAATTATCATCCTCCTATTTGCTTTTTAGGATTGAAGAAACCCAGCCTATGTCACTACGGCGATTTATTGATTAAAATCCAAAATTTGAGGGTGTTCCCTGCACTAGATAGCTGAAGTTACATTAGCGATCAACAAATATCTAGCTAATTATTCGTGTAATAAAATTCAAGGTAGCTCAACTGATATGATCAGCGTACATCAACGTCACGGACAGACAAACGGACGAACGGGCAGACGACATACGATAGCATTACCTACCCATGCAATAACAAGGTGTGAGTAAAAACTGTACTCAAGGTGTTGGACTCCGATTAGTGCGTGGCTCTGTATACTTGGCTCACTGGGCACACATAGTGTTGGCGACGTTCGTGTTTATGGCGAGAGCAAATAATCTCGCAGAAAGCATATTAGGGCCTTGGCTAAAACGCTTTTTTATAGTCGAACGCAGAGAATACAGTCTACAGGCGCCGTTAAGTTTAGTTAAGGCTTTGTGTACTCTGTCATATAGATCACTTTCTCTTACCATAACCGGCAAGCACGCAGTAAAAACGAGCCTAAGGGAGAACATTTGATCATTCAACCACGGACAGAGATGCATTTTCTGCAACTAACGCCAATACCCACGTGTATCGCTGGTTTTGTGCTAATCCGCGAAAGCTTTCGGTAGTCTAGAATGACCGTGTTTGCTTACAAGTTTGTCTCAGTGTTAAATAACAGTAATTTTTAACGTATAAAGTATATGTGTATGGTAAACCCCTGTCTGGAGAGGGACGAACTTCTACGCCCCAGTTCTGGTTTAGCAGACCGTCTTATTCTACAGTTGCCGACCGTCGGCAGTGTAAGCCTACGCCGTCTTTCGTTTGATGGCATTTGAGTGAGCCTGTCAAGTTAAAAACCCGTTATACCACTGCGGACATAGTGCTATATAGATAAACAGTTCGGCTGTAGAATAAGTATAAGGAAACCGTCAAGACCGATTGACTGTCGCTTGTTTAGTGTTAATGGCCGATTGCAATGGCGTAGGTTTTCCACTCATGGACGTATAACCGATAAATTGGCTGCAGGCAAGTGCTGGTTTGTTAAATATTAATGGCGTCGACGCGCCGAGCAGAAGCTAAATCTAACCGGATAGGAAGCTATAGGCGTGAACTGTTTGCAGTTAATCGACGATGGCAAATAACGAGTGACGCCCCTGAACATGCACTATTGTCGCAGAACGTCGAGCGATACTATAGCTGTTTGCAACTTCTCTACCCTGCTTCTGCGCTTCGCGGCACGTTACGCTGATGATAAATACGTAACTGAATGAATTACGCCGCGACAGATTTTGGTGATGTTTTAGTAAAACTAAGTCGCCAATGTCGGGTCTTCGACGAGCGGAAACCCTCAGCTAACGATTTGTGTAGTTAGGCCCAGTTTGCAAGTAGGCCTAGCTCAACATTAAGTCGTTTAGAGCAACACCATTAACTTATACGACCGCCACACACGAACACTGCAGATGCACGGACGGACGAACAGACGGACGATATACGGTGGCGACGAGGTAAAATACAGCAATTTTTGCACCTGATCCAGAGAAAGTTTTTGATCGCAAAACATTTTTGCTCAATAGCTCAATATGTGTCGATACAATCAACAGAAAACCAGACTTAAAAGAACTCGTAAAACGTATCCGCATGAAACGTGGTAAAAATCATAAACTATGAACCACGAAATGAACTTTGAACAATTTTAGCTAAAACACAAAAAGTCCCCTTTTTCCCGCGATCCAGTGATGACGGCCCAAGTCTATTCGGTGTAGCGGGGCTCCCAAATTCGCACTAAACCCCTAAGCCAAATTTTTTTCAGAAGCATCGACTTGCTAACTAAAATTTTCGGCGGCTAACCGGCTTAGCGGCGGTTTCAAAAAAATCGGCGGTTACGGCGGCTAGCCGAAAATTTGACTGAAACTAATCATATCAACTGCCAGTTATAGCAATGTACATTCGATAACTGTGCGAAATAATTTAAATTAATAATTCGGAAATGGCTAATTAAGCCTTATTAACTGTGCAGGAAATAGTTTATTTATTGTTAATTCTATAACTAAAAAAATTGTAATTCGGTACAGGATTAACCAGGCCTATATGTGACTGACGTAGGCCTATTACGAAGCTTTAGTTAGCCTATAGCCTATAGGCTAGAGTCTAGAGGTGAATGAATTACCAACTCACAAACTCAAATGTTACACACACGTTGTTGTTACAACTAAGCTATTAGGCGACTTTTTAATCCAACTTCATTGTTGTTATACACCGTGTTTCAAAAACTGCTTTTAACTAATTTTAACCATATATGGCACTGAATGGCCTATTTTGTGCTGATGTGCCGTTAAGAAACTACTCACTCACTCACTAAAAACAGTCAAAATTGTTTTTTGTCATAACTTCGTCAAATGTTTACCAAATTTAATTATTTTTGGCACAAAAATGGCCAAGACTAAAATTATGTAAGGTTTACTCATTTACCACCTCACCTAATTTATGTCAATGCACTACCATGTAAAACACAGACGCTCCAAATTGTTACATTACGCGGTGGGTATTTGTATCGGGTTGCTTACATTTGCGTCATCAATTCAACAGAAGGTGCCACGTGTTTAATAATTTTGTGGTATTAAATATTTTATGGTAGAAACAGCAGACAACAAAATAGCTGACTGATGAGTTTAAAACACGTTTAATCGATAAGTAAATGCCATTTGATGAGTCAGTTGTTGATTGCGCTATCAACCAGTGGCGTTGCATTTAAGCCATTGTCTTTGTATGCGGGGCCCACTTTGGACATAAATTCTGATGATTTGCAAGCGATTTGTTACGCAAACTTAGAATTTTGCTAAATAATTTACACTAAAATTTATTTTGTGCTTAATTAAGTCGTTACAGCGTTTACTTGAAAAATAACTCAGGGTTATACAAGTGTTTGAAACATTTATGTTTCACACGGTAGTGCGTTGACATAAAATTAATGAGGTGAAAAATGAGTGCACACCGCATGATTTCATCGTCTTGGCCATCTTCTTACCAAAAATTATCAAATTTAGTAACATTTGACAAAGTTGTAGGAAAAACAACTTTGACTGTTTTTTTCTGAGACACGGTGTATAAGCACGACTACCATAGCTCATGCTGCACTTTTCTAGTTACTTAGACCAATTTAACCTAACAAAAAACATAAAAAAGCTTTTCCTGTTTTGTAGTCGTCCATCAGGTTACGTTAAATAACAAAAACCCCAGCTGTCGCTATGATAGCCGACCGTACTACACTGTGTCTCAAAAAAACATTTCCGACATTTTCGACTGTAATTTGAAAACCACTCATCAAATTTTGATAATTTTTGGTAAAAATATTTTCGATACTACTTGCCATCAATTGACTATGTAGTTTCCCACCTTGCCTAACGTTTGTTTTTGCATTACCTGGGGAAAACACAACGAGCAAAATATCACTTTTTATCCAATGCGATATGATTGCTTAATTAACATAATCCGTAAAAACACATTTTGTCCACATTTCTGACACTTTGGCTGACATTTCATCTAGTTAGCCATTTTTAATTGCCTGCAGTAAAATTGCTTAAAGTGTTGGCCCACTATACGAACACAGGCAAGGAGACGCTTTCTCCACTCATTGACAGCAGTATCGATAATGTTCTGCTCCAGACCAAGTCAGGCTGTACCAGTCGCTACTTGACTTCACAAACATTCCTAAACTTCATCTGGTAGACACGCTGCTGCATGACAGTCAAATTTTGTAACAGACCGGCTGTTGCGGCCCACAGATTAAAATAGACAAAATTTATTGACGTTTTGTCATTCATTTTAACACTTATTATGCTTGGTCTGCCACAGATTAGGATAGATGGAATTTATAGCCATGTTATTTCATACAGTCTAGCACGTATTATGCTTGGTCGGCTTTTCCCAGGTAGTACAAAAGCAGATGTTAGGTGAGGTGGAAACTAGAACATTTATTAAATAGACAGTTGTGTGAAAAATATTTATGCCAAAAAATATTAAAATCTGCTAATCTTTGTTCAAGTTACGATCGATAATATCGGGGATGTTTTTTCAGGTTTTCTGTTTATTTCAACACATATTGCGCTTAACCTGCTTTTTCTAGGTAGTGCAGAAGCATACATTGGGTGAAGTGAGAAACTAAACAGTAATTTGATGGCAAGTTGTGTCAGAAATATTTGTACCCAAAACTATCAAAATTTGATAATTGGTTTTCAAGTTACAGTCGAAAATGTCGGGGATGTTTTTTGAGACAGTGTAGTTGTCAGTGACCTTCAAGATCATCCAAGGTAGATGATTTTTTTGTTATCTGAAAGGGCGTATGCCATTTCCTATTAGTGATTAATAGTAACCTTGGCTCTATTTCTTACCGTTTCCGAGATATGGCCACTTATATCTTAAAATATTTTATTGAAAATTGCGGCAAAACGGCTGCAGACGGAAACATGGTTACCATTGACAGCCTATAGAAAGTCGCCAGCGCCCCATCCGACGGTACTATCGCCGATTCCCTAAGAGTTACCGTTTAGTCACAATACCACATGATTTGCATATCAAAGTGCGTTATGAACCTTCAAGGTCGTTCAAAGTCATCGATTTCCATGTCACTTAAAAGCCAACATGCGACTTGACTTCCTATTAGTGATCAATAGCAACTATAGGCCCTATCTTGCACCGTTTAGTCAGAATACATCCGTGTCAGCCAGACAGACGGACGGACGGACGACAGCTATGCCAATAGTTCGACCGTTACTTTAGTACAGTCGGTTAAAAATTAACGCAATCCACTATATGTAGAAAAATGCAAGACTAAAGAAATGTCCGCTGTTCTTAGGTCGAAAAGTTACAGCATTACGCGCATAGCACTGTTAAATGTTCTGCAGCTTCTGCTACATTGCTTAACGTAGTACTCAATTATAGGCACTAGTCATAGAGTGGTAGAGTCCATTGTAACAAACTGGAAGTTTTCATGTATGAACAAGAACAACACTTGTTTCGGTTTTTCCCCCGGCCTGATACAAGTCCGGTAGTGCTAAACATGCACCTGATGAGCTCATTTTTAAGTAGGCCTATATACGTACACTTAAGCGACTTTATTCAGTATGGCAAATGACTTTCTAATATTGCCAGTATCCTCTAGAATTTTCATTAAACTTTTCCGGGATACGTTAACTCAGATAGTAGTAAACATCAAACGACGTCTCTGCAATGCTTGGAAGCAGTAAAATGACTAATCCGCGTTAGGTCATTTTGACAGAATTCGGCTAGCCGAATTTTTTTTTCGGCGGTTAGGCGTAAAGTCTTATATCGGCTAGGCCGGCTTAGCCAAAAACTTGTTCGGCGGCGTCGGCTAACCGAAAAAAATATGTGGTTATGGCGGCGGCTTAGGAGTTTAATTCAGACTCCGGGCAGCAGTTGCGTTGAATATAATAATGATACGCGTTTGTCCTGCATAATGACGGCGATGTTTTGAAACGATGCGAATATAGTGTCGATACTCGTGCATAATTTAATGAGCGAATTAGTCGAGGGAATCGCACAGCTGAAAATGATTGCCGTATCGGTGATCAAATATATTGACTTACGCATTGTAGATACAGTCCATTATTTTGCGCCATGGGCACGCCAACGAGTGTAGGCTAGCTAAACTGCAAGAAAACTTTAAATACGACACACGTGACGTTCGGCTCCAATGGAAACGGAGTCTATGCGGCACTACTCTCCGCCTTCCCCTTCATCAGAAGAAGGAAAGATTTTCCAGCTACAATTTGCCAAAAGACTTCTGCTCCAGTTGTTATCATCAACTAGGCCAAGGCAGCATATACAGTAGAATTTTAACGGTTAAGTACTAAACATTAAAAACAAAGAATATTAAACTGCGCTAATGAGGTACGGCTGTCTATTATTATTATCACGAAATAATGTTCGATCAGCACAGTGTTAACTTAGCTCTCAACAAGACCCAGCAAAAGCAGTCTTGCAAGTCCGTACGGCAACATGTGAGTGATGTGAGTGAAGCTTCATGCCGTAGAGTTGAGCACCATGGCGACCACGAACAGGGCTTCAGTAGCACGGACGAGAGAAACATGGCTCCGTGCGTATGAGTTTATGGGCGCTCGAGACCTTTATATCATAAGACCAAGCACTGACGAAGTGACGATTCGTGAAAGCTTTTCCCACCGGTACAGTATACAGCGTCGTCGAAATTTAATCCGCTTATGATGTATCGCGCCTATGCGCTGAGTTGTTTTGGCGCCGTTTAAACGACACGTGGTTTTTACACTGTGTCTCAAAAAACATCCCCGACATTATCGATCGTAACTTAAAGAATAATTAGCCAATTTTAGTAATTTTTGGCAAAAATATTTCTCACACAACTGGCTAATTAATACGTGTTTTACTTTTTACTTCACTCAACGTCTGCTTTTGCACTACCTGGGAAAACCAGACCAAGCAAAATACGTGTTAAAATAAATGAAATTACATCAATAAATTTTATCTATCCTAATCTGTGGGCTAGTCTATTACAAGATTTGACTGTCATGCAGCAATGTGACTACCAGATGAAGTTTAGGAATGTTTGTGAAGTCAAGAAGCGACTAGTATAGCCTGGATTGATCTGGAGCAGAACATTATCGATACTGCTGTCAATGAATGGAGAAAGCGTCTCCTTGCCTGTGTTCGCATAGTGGGCCAACACTTTAAGCAATTTTACTACAAACAGTTGAAAAATAAACAACTGGATAAAATGTCAGACAAAGTGTCAAAAATGTGAACAAAATATGTTTTTACGCGTTATGTTAATTAAGCAATCATATCGTATTGGATAAAAAAGTGATATTTTGCTGGTTGTGTTTTCCCTAGATACTGCAGAAACAAACATTGCGTGAAGTGGGAAGCTAAATAATCATTTGATGGCAAGTTGTGTCAAAAATATTTCTACCAAAATTATCAAAATCTGATAATTGGTTTTTAAGTTACGGTCGAAAATGTCGGGGATGTTTTTTTGAGACACAGTGTAGAAAAGAGTTCGACCAATATGATGTGCCGGGTATTAAGAGAAGCTGTACAATGTATTATTGCCTTATTCGCTGTAACTCTTCGCTTTTAAAAGCCGCCGCGAAGTTAGATGGCAGCAATATAGTACCACAGACACCTCGGCAAAGGTTTGTGCACTCTGAGCGCTTTTAGTTTCTTGCACCTCTCTGACTATTCGTTTTTGTGTTGATCTTTACAGTGGCTTACCCGCTCCACGTGCCAATGGCCCGGGTAATGTCATCGTATGATGTCCGTCCGTCCGTCTGTTTGCTTGTCTGCAAGCCGCTGCTGATGCTAAACGGTGGTGACGCAATTGAAGGGCGTGATGGATGCGATAGGAACATCAAGACGACAAACTGGCAGATTGACCGACAGACAGACAGAGACTAATAGCGAATGAAACGGCACCGCAGGACATAGTCCAAGTCGCTTACACCAACTCAGCCTTCACTCCATCAGCGGTTCACAGATGAGACCAGTCTCGGTAAATGTATATATGGTTACTCAAACAGTAAAAATCGGCGCTTTACAGCATGGTTCCGTCTGTCAAGGCAACAGCGTCCTATTGTCATAGGGAACGGAGTACGGACCGCTCGATGGGTTATCGCCGCATTGCCGTACATCGGGACAATGCAGGGGAAAACATTGCAGACCACGCTATCGTTTAATGCGCTGGTAAACTGGATATATGGATGCAGGTTAGCTCAACTGTGAATTGCTTATTAATCATACCCACATGGGAGAGTCCGCGATACAGTCAGGACTTTCATGTCTTGGACAAAATTAAACCAGGTGCGCTTTTCAGCTATAGAAATAAGCTGCCATAATGTCTAAATCTAAACGTATATAGTAAAAGTTCGAATCTACTGTTTTAATATATCGCGCTGCTTAAGTCGACAAATTCGAGACTGGGAAAGCTTTACAATCTCGGTTGTGGGTAGCAATTGCTTTAGTCAGGCCGCATTTCAAATTTTGGAAAACGTGACTTTTAGATACATTCTTGGATAAAAACTCGGAACATGATTTGTAGGAACCAATAGGAGGGACATATGTCGTGGTAGGGTGTTTTTTGCTGCAATATTCAGGATCGCGACAACGGCGCGACCCTCTCTCGAAATTAGTTGAGAACCTTCAGCTGCAAATTTACTGTCACTGTTCGCTGTTCATCTCTCGGAAGTCGGAGTTAGTAATTGAGGTTCTTCGCGATCGCGGATAGACCTCGATATGTCAGTGGCAAATATAAGCTGCTGTCCATGTGGCACAGAAATTACAAGCGTGTGTCTCAAATAGTAACTCCCAATCCCAAAAATTGTACTATTATTACTTATCCCACTTTCAGCTTGCATCGTGCTTATAACTTAGTCTTCTCGACCAGGTCTTTTCTGCTGTAAGGATTCTTATACTATGTACAGCAGAACCACAACGCAAACGGTAAAAGCTCATCGTGTTGCGATGAAGTGGCATTAGAAACGACGGAAGCCGACGAAGACGATGCATGCAATGACGTCATTTGACGGTCCGTTAAGTTCGGCGACATTTGCGCTTAATATCAGCGTACTGCAGACGGGAGACTGCGTCTTGTCCGTGGACACCGCAGTGTCTGGCTGACCAGACAGGACCGAGATATCCAGTGTCCAACAAAAAAAACCACAACAAAATCACTATATGACAAAATCCCCCGCTGCAAAAAGCCCTGCAACGACAAAAATTTTTCCATGGCAACCCCTCCCCCACAGTAATTTTTTTTCATTTCTTTTGCAATGCTTTAACAACGAACGGTTTCGGTTGATCGCTTTTAGGTAGACTGGTGACGAAAAATATTATGAACAGCATAGAATAAGGCAAGGAAATATAACATGTAGACGGTAGCATTAAACAGCGCGTATGTAAGTTCCTATGTTTCCTATGTCAATAGTAACTACGCCATTAACTGAAGCGGTTGGCCGCAATTCACAACGCAAGTATTTGGGGGCGAGGTCAGTAGTCAGTACCTCCGTTTGAGAAATGAAGGTTGTAGACGGTTTAAAGTAATACCACGAGGTAGCGGTCAAGCAACCCTATCTGCCTCCTCAGACAGTAATTTTTTCCAGTAAGCACAATACACACGTTACAGACGACAGACAGACGGACACAACATCGTACCATAAACGCGACCATTAGTGCAGTGAAGTTTCGTTGTAGGTAAGTCGGGCCTATCACAAAGAGTTGTCGTGGAGAGGAAGGTTGTCACAGAAAGACCGAGAGATCTGCTCGTTATATAATGACACGGCCGGCGTCTGGCGTCACGGAGTCAGAGATGAGTGACTGAAGCGATGCGGGAACTCGACGGTGCGTCAAACAGCAGTGTATGTACACGAGCGCCGCCCGACAGAAGGGTATCTGGGAGTCGGGAGAAGTCTGGGAAAAGTGCTTTTCGGAAAAAAAATTCTGGCATAAAGGTGCCACGGTAAAATTATTGAAAGCCACAAGAATTTGCTTGAAAATAGGCTCAGATTTTATTGCATTTTGGTCTACCCAGCTATTTTAGGGGCACGGTATGCCGTGCGTCTCTGATTTCTGTTGGAATATTATGACACACGTACATTGGTCGTAACAGGTTGTTTAGTTGGACCATCATGCGCCCGCAGATGGTGCGTACTCCAATGCATTACTGCTTTCCCATTGGCCAGTTCGTCAAAAACTAAACCATGCCAGTTTGATTCAGTTCGGTTCAGATGTGTTGCTCTGTACGCGCCTTAACACTGTAGTGAACAGACCGAACGATGCGTTTATTTACGTCCACAATCGTGCTTCTGCCTGACGTCACACTTTTCGATAGTAATAAACGAGTAACTGAATTATATCGTAGGCGATGCGTTTCACGAGCAATCCATTGAGAATTGACAAAGTTGTCGATCGAGTTTGTTGCACGCTGCAGTATTTTTGAGACACAGTGTACATGACCACGATACGACAGATGAACAACTTACGAATCGGACTATCGGTACTTGGCAATACCGCTCTTCATGCTATAATTACATTGTGCGGTAACAGAAGTATATACGGTACTTACATAACCACTGCCAGGCATCGACCATTTTCCTGGTGGGACATTTTTCGCCGATAGATATGACATTTTTATTTCTCCGGTAGGCTACTGCAGTTTCAACTCGCATGATAGCGCTTAACGCCTTCTACTGTTGAGTTTCAACATTCGCTTCAAAGCACGCAGATAAGTTAAGTTCTTAGAAATGTTTAATCTTAGGAAATGCTCCAGTGGTCGACTGGCGTATATAATTGCTTTGATGAAATAATGCGCATTCGACCAGTGCGTTGAGGGGATGTGAAAAAGACGTACAAATTTATTGACGGGTCACAATTAGCTCTATCGCTTACAAACTTAACTAGTGCGAGACAAGTTGGTATCGAAGGCGCCATTTTCGTGCCATCCTTCGTTCACGTTAACGCACGACGCATCAAAGTGTTACGCAACAGTCGAATCACCCCCATAATGTGCATTTTAGGCGACGTTACTGGTCACCCGAGATGTCCATAATGGTAGATTTCTTCGTATCCGCGTCTGCAGTTACTCTGTGCATTTATTTCTATGTCCCTTCCCATTCCACTATACGTGCCGTATGTCTGCAGACGCCCGCCAATCCAGATGAAGCGGACTATGCGGTGACGTGTGGACACCAGTCTGACGAACCATCGAATGCTAACTATTGCAGCGACTGCTGATGGACCTTCCGATCTTCGACGCGTTTCTACTTTCTTTCGATCTGCGGAACGATTCGGTGTCTGGCAAAAATAGAAACACAGCTACTGCAATGTCAACATGCAAAAGCAGTAATTTGTAGTTAAAGTAATTCGAGTAATTAAAGTTTTACAACAAATTTTTGTTTAGTTTTTCTTGTGTTCAGTGGACTGTCTTACGTATATTTAATTACTGATTTCTGAACACTTTGCTCTGCCAATTCAATTTCTGGGAAAGTTTTGAATATGTGTGTTAGTTCCTGTGCTTATTAGTGTTCGACATATTGTCACTGACCGACTGTTTTATTGTCACCTTTCAACAATTCATGGCTGCATTTCAATAAGTATATCTTTTCTTATTACTTAATTCGAGCTACCTTACATCTCTCTGTTGGTCAGTGCTGCGGTCACATGGCGGGTATGCCGTTGCGTCTCAAACAGAGGGCGGGTCGTCTGGGCGTAAAGAACTGAGGGAGGTAAGTAAGTAAGTAAGAAAACTGGCGAGGGAGGTGAAGTAATCTGCAACTGTCGGTTGCGAATCAATTCTCATAGTCGCTCGGCACTCGTAGATCTATCTGCTGCGTGACGCCGTCACTGTTCTGCGCGCGTTGACCACGATTCCGCCGAGATGAACGTACACATGTACAAACATCTATTCCAGAGATTGGCACAGAAAAACTGTGCTGGTGTGGTCTAGTGGCTAACCTGTTGTGTTTGATCAACGAATAGTTTGTCCTGCTTCTGGCCCGCTTAGTAGATAGACGGTTGACCGACTTTGGGCAGTAAAGTCGTCTAAAGTATATAGCTAACCACCCAAATTAACTCGGCATTTCATCCCTCGTAAATCGAATACCTGTCTGTCTGATTAAAGTTAGAGCGGGTGTCGAATGTGTCGAATGGCAGGTAACTGCTGCGTGATCGATCCCACATGACAGGAATAGTTCCGTAGCTTTGAGATGGGATCTCTCTCTCTCTCACACACACCTTATTATGCGTTTAAATTAAAGACAAGTACCGACCAAACAACGCCGCACGTTTTTGATAATCAAACGTTTTATCGGCTAATCGGTTTAATGACTTGCGACCGAAAGGTTAATAATTGTTTTTCGGTTTGCCGGTTCGTATGCAAGACAGTTAAAAAGCTACAGATAAAGTAGTTGTTTTGGTCCACCTTGTATACTGAACATGTCGATACCGAGCGAAGAGAATCTGGCCGATGGGTGACGTCGGTTTGAGCGTTTCCGCCCTCGACCGTCATCGGGATATGTACCAGCCAGGCAGGCAGGCACCGTACTCTCCGTGTCCGCACCCAATCGAACTCTCTCGCCGCTAATCTTGTTTGCCTGGTCGCCTTTCCATTAAAGACTTAATGATGTTTCGACAGTAATGAAGACAGATGACAAATAACGCTGAAAGTTATGTGCGCATAATACCGAATTTTGGCCAGTCTGCTCAGGGAACAAAATATTATCGTTTCGAAGAAGCCGCTTTTTTATGAGAATTTGTCGACAGACATTTTGTTGACGAAATAAAAAATACTGTAAAGGTCAGTTCGGTTTAGTGATACTTTCGCTTTTGTTTTACATTTTAAAATTCTACAATTGCTCACTCCATTGACGGCAATCTTAACCCGTCGAGAACTGTGGGCTTCGGTCCACGAAGTTTCTCAGCTGTTGGTTCATCAGCATAAAACAATCTGCCGTCAAAGTTAAAGGACACGTCATTGACATGCGTCTACTTGACAGGTAAAGAGGAAATGATCCTCGCAGCTATTTATCAGGGCAGCTGCCGTCATCATTTTATTATTATTAGACTAGGTTAAAGGCCTAAGTGTTCCTGCAGCACTAAGCTGATCTGAGGTGAAAAAAATAAACTTTAATTAATGAAATACGGCTGGAGCTGCAACTTTTCAGTTCCTGCGAATAGTTATTATTGACTGGTAGCAGTCGGGCAACTCTATATCTTTTTGTCCCAATGCATGCGTCCCCAGACGACAGACACAACAGTATGCCATAAACGCGACCGTTAATACGGTCGGCTAAAATCGGTTAATATTTGGCAACCGGTCAATAAAACGTGAGACGTTTTTTGGACACAGTGTATTGTCAGGGGACCGTTAGAATACGTTCGACATTGCTTAAGACGCCAGTGTAAGTTTTTGTTCGTGGCGACGACGTGTTTCTTTATTTCTGATCAGTAGGCCTAAAATGTCCATACAACGACAGCGACAACACATTCGCTGTCCCTCATAGATATGATTTTCACTACAATTCGGCGAATTGTGGCAATTGTTTCGTGCTTTACGGTGGTCGAGTCTGAACCCGATTCAGCGCCGCTATAGCACGGGGCTGCACAATGAGTTATGTTGATATCAGAGCGCGGCAACGGTTGTTAATAGCTGGCGAGTGGCGTCAATAGCGGAGTGATGATCGAATGATGTTTCGAGGAAGACGGATCGTTCCGTCGACATCGATCGAAAACCGAATCGCCACGAAATGATGCTAATTTCTGCGCAAACAAAAGACTACTTTACGCTAACTGCGCTGAAGTAGTCCAGTGCACCGACAGACGACAAGAAAAATAGCAACAAAAAAGTCGAGTCGCAAAGCCTTGCCAGTCTTTGTAGCGACTCATAAAATAAACGACAGAAAGGAAGCAAATTAACATAAACTATGCGTTATGTTACAGCGGCAAAATAGTGATCTTCGATAGTCTCCGAAGTCGTTCTTTTTATCATGGGCGACCCATTTTAAATATTAGAAATTTAGAGGCAATGCAATAAATGCACCAAAAAAATGTCCGCACACAGAAGAATATGACAGCATATAACAGGGACAGAAAACGCGAGACCTGACACTGCGATACCATCAAAATGCAGGGACTAAGTTAAGTTAACTATCTATTTATTCTCTAAAACAGAAACTATAGAAATAAAGGTTTACGTCGGTACGTCGGTAAGTCGGTACCAGGGACGTCTAGACTCTAGATTACTTATTATGGAGTAGTCCTTGGTCGGTACCCTACCCGTAGTCGTTATTGGGCCACACTACGCAGAATACGCGTAGGCATAACTGACGGGTCACAGCAGAACAGTGAGTTGCTGGCGTGGAATAGCTAGGTCTACTCGCGCCACGAACGTGGTAGTTTGCACACGAAAAAAACAACAGAAAAATCGACTCTTGTTGGCCCTTGACATTTGTACTTCGCTTTACTTACTTAGTCACGCCAGTCGCTGGACAACGCTACGCTTGCTGGCGAGACAAATTTATGAGCACTTCCGGTTATACGAACTGCAGCAACAACCGTTTCACCACAGTCCTACACCTAAGTACCGTAACTGAAAAATGGGATCGATATGAAATAATGTTATTGGTCGAGATTGCGGCCCATTACTGCAGCCCTGGGGCGAACATGGCTACCGGTATACTCGACGCTAATAAACAGCGTGTCTGCAATAAAGAGCGCGTTCCGCATCATTTCTCGTATGCCATCAAGTCTTTCTTGCTATCATTAGCCACCAGCTATAGCGATTAAGCAAACAAGACGTTAAATGTTGCGACGGCTTTATGTTTATCGCATATATACGTGCTTATCATCCACCGTAAAAGTCTACATACATAGTCACATACATAACGTACATGTGCGTTATATGAATAACTTGTAACATGCAGCACAGACGAACACTGCTCAATTCGAAAACTCGGGCTGTCTCTAAGTGGCAGAAATTAAAAGACAGAAAAACAAACGTACATTTCAACTAACAAGTAATCTGAGCAAAGCTTACGTGACGCAGGACAGCATCGATCCTGCCACTTAAGCAATCAGCGTACAGCGTGTAATGAAGTAATACGTTTAATGCTAAAAATTTCATACGCAGATTGTCCGAGAATATATCAAGTAATTTCGGCGCAGTTCACTTTTAAAATGTGCGCCGCAGCCAAAAATAAAAAAGAACACTAAAACCCCTTATTTTGGGGATTCAAGTTCATTCAAGGTCATCGATGTTGACACCACTAAAAGCTCGTCACTAGCGTTTTTATAATAAGCAGCATGTCTATGCTATCTGCAACAGTTTTCGCGCTAGACAAGTCAATAGCAATAAAATAACCACTTTTCAGAAAGGTTCACCTTTTTGACGCCCGTATGCGAAGGCCTCCTTAAACATAAGAAGTCGAGACTTAAACTGCTAAAATCTACGTTTAATGGCCAATATTTCGCACGTTAGGGCCTGATGGTCTAGGTCTATTTCTAGCCTTTTCCGCTCAATACACTTTTAAATGGTGTATGAATAGTTTTGAATAATTCATTAAAACCCCTTATTTTGGGGGTTCACTGTCGTTCAAAGTCATCGGTGTTGATACCACTAAAATTACCATGACTGTTTGTTATGGTAAGCAGCATGTCCGTGCCCATCTGTAACCGTTTTCATGCTACACAAGCCAACAGTGGTAAAACAAGAACATGTTAGGGGATACCCTACTTTCACGCTTTTGTTCGAGTGGAACCCTTTCACCTACAGGGTGGCCCCAAAAAATAAGCTATTGTTTTGTACTTTGTCTATATTTTAGCTACATATTGACTGATTTATTTTACAATTTTCCACCAGTAGACTCTGTAGAAAATTTGCTATTCAGTGGCATGCACAACACACCTATTATGTCGCTGCACTACCTTGTCAGACATTAGTATCCAGAAATCAACAATATCTACAGATGAGCAGAAGGTTTAGTAGTAACTTTTTAAAGTATTAAACTTAAATGTTAAAATATGTTATAACAAGTGTTAACAACAATTGAGGACATATTCAATATTTTTTCAAATAATTTGAACGATTTTACTGTGCACTAATTTTTAATGTACACTAATGTTTGTTCATGGTTGTAATCATGTTCATTTAACTGCATGAGCATACAGAGCAATGCATTTTAATAGTGCAGCCCTATAAACTGTGCACTATTTTTTGAAAAATAAAAACTCACTCTGCAGCTACACGTAAACTTGTTTTACATTTATTATAATACACATTTAACACTTTACTCAATACTCCAAAAAATTATTACTCGACCTTGTGACCATTTGCAGATATTGTAGGTTTTTGGATATTTCTACTTTACAAAGTAATGTAGCAACATAATAAGCATAATGTGCATGCCATTGAGTAGCAAATTTTTTTACAAAATCTACTGGTAAAACATTGTAAAAATTGGTCAATATTTAGCAAAGATATAGACCAAGTACAATAGCTTATTTTTTGGGCCAACCCTGTAGACACGAAATTTTGTTTCGATAAACTAGAATTTTTGAAACAGCTTAAAGTGAAAATTTCGTAATTCTAGCTTGCACCGTTTTGACACAATACCAAAGCGTAAAGGACAGACGAAGAGACGGACGGACGCCTTGACGATGGCTTAGACGCGCGAAGCATTCTGCTGTCGCGCGTAAAAACAATGAGAGATCTCAGATTTCCGTCAAGAATAATGCTGGCGCCCGACGAACACAACTGACTTTATACAGCTGAGCTAATATGCTTCTATTAACAATAAATGTACAAAACATCAGTTTATACACTTGTTAACGGCAACATTTAAGGACTTGCACATCGAAAACAGCAAAAATTACAAAAGGTGATATTGCCCGCATCACACTGACTGTGT
>Ga0056128_1001136_pt1 | contig 28479 bp, 9 predicted proteins | sample WorMetLIZISLAND2_FD_71113 | JGI IMG/M metagenome (GOLD analysis project Ga0056128, IMG submission 71113) | Marine gutless worms symbiont microbial communities from Max Planck institute for Marine Microbiology, Germany - Olavius geniculatus... ... | reverse complement strand
CGCTGTGGGTGGTCTATATGTACTTACGAATTGACCTGCTGAGGTCACCAGTTGCAGGACAATATATATATATATATATATATATATAGGACGCGTACTTTGGTCAATACAAATGCTAATGCGTGCATAGGCCTGTTATTTGCATGCATTCGGTGATTGCTTTTTAAATTTTAAACCGGAATTGCTGCCTTACGGTGTATATTGTGTTGTCATGTCGTAGGCCTACGACTGCGTAAATTACTACTTTGTGGTCAGATCGTTAGCATTCGCCGATCATGTCAGATAAATAGCTCAGCTGGAGGCGTGCCGTCTGCCCAATCCAAATACTCAATTAACCTATCTCATCGGCTGGTAGCCTGGCTAGACAGCAATTGTATGCCGCAACATGTTTATAATACATTCGTGCATGCGATACCGTCGTTTGCGAACACACGTTAGCGATGTAGCCGGACATTGCTCGAATTGGCTGGCATTAACTGCGCGATTTATAGCCGATGACTTGGTAGAAATTGACCCATGTCCTGTGGATTGTGGTCTGTACGGCCATGACTTGGGTTGACGATTTGATGCATATCTATCTGCATAGTTACGTAGCCTAGAAATGACCTATACTGTGTCGGGCAGGACGTTAAACCCTACTCACTCACTTACGTAGCCTAGTCACTGTCAACTGCTGAAGTGGGTCAAAACCGAATTTATCTGCCGTACAAAACCACTTGTGGTCGACACTTTGACGTTGTCTAGCAAACGAGTGAGTATAAGTACACAAACGTAAGTAGGGTCACAAAATGGCGCACGCAATGCGCGACACAGCGGTCTGTAGGAACACGAAAGTGTTCTCGGCTGGCGTTTGATATCGTCGTACCGTAGCTAATGTCCGATTGCCACAAGTGAGGTGTCAGGCGGTTCAACACACTGTGGTTGTTGCTATTGCTGCAGAGAAAACCTCTCGAGCCAAAAGCTCTAACTGTTTTGCGTAGGCCTACAACTGTTGTACATGCGTGGAATGATGCGTGTCTATAGCAAAAGACAAGCGAATCTGGCGACGATCAGCTTCATACAGAAGGTTAATGATGTCAGCCAAGTACTCTTAGGACAGCATGTGGCTTGACAACGAATAGAGCACCAGGAACGTTGAAGTTTGAAGGTCACTAGCCTAGTTGGCGGACATCCCGTTTTTCACGCAGCACAGGTGTGAGGTGCTCACGACGCTTGGATTCAGCGACGAGTCATTCTGCACTAAACTTTCTGCGCGGAAGTTCGTGCCCCGTGAAACACATGCACCTTAAACAGCTTGAGTTGTAAAGGGCAGAAATATACGGAAAATTATGGGATTCATTCATGGGAAACTAGAGCACGAAAGATATTCTCGACACCGACCTGTTTTAATAGTAGGTAATACCCCGTTTGCACGATCAAGCTGGCTCGACGAGCTGGCTATATGTTAGCTAGACGAGCCAGCTTGATATTTGCTCGATGTTTGCTCGATCGTGTAAACGGGGTATAAGTGGTTGCGGGTGTAAACGCTGCAGCAATCTACCATCAGTGCATATGCGATCACGGCCAAAGTCAGTTGACCATCGTTTGGCGCCGTTTTTTATTCACTCATTAAATGTACCTGATTGAACTTACGCAATAACTTCGTCACGAAGGTATTACAACAGCGAGCTTATCTCGTGTTTGCTAATTAGTAGCCATGCACGTCAGCAATCGGTAGAACACCTATAGCAACGGTGATGTCGGTTTGTTAGTCTGAAGTCTGTGGTAGCGCAGTTCAAAAGACTATCTATAAATATACGGGGCGGCTGAGTAGTGCGGTGGTATGTCTGCTGGCTGGCCTGCAGGTCTAGTTGCTTTAGTGTTTAGATTCTATCAGCCGACCTATGTTCTCAATGACCTATGACTTTAACAGGTAGACATATCAGGTTCATAAAATGCTCAGTAAACTAAAACATCTCAGATTAATAGACAGGGCGTTTTACACCCTAACTTCCGACCCACTGTCCCTTTTATGTCTTGTCGCTAGCGCTTTTTTGACGCGCTACAGCCATGCTATAGGCGTCTATGGCACGATTGTCGTCTGTCTGTCTGTCTCTCTGTCTGTCTTTCGTTTGTCAAGAATATATTGTGGCTAAACGTTAGGTCTTACAGGAAAACGTTTTGCACGAGTAATTATTTAATTCGCCTTATGTCGAAGCTCTCTGCGTACATCTTGAGGCTGTATTGCTAAGGAAACATTTTCAAATTTGGGGTTGAATGGAGGGTGTAGGAAAATGTGCGTTTTTTCGATGGAAAACTGGCCATATCTTGGAAATGGTGAGATATAGGGCCAAGGTTACTATTAGTCACTAATAGGAAGTGGCGCACACTCTTTCAGATGAGACGAAAATCATCGACGTTGGATGACCTTGAAGGTCAGTACTGCTGCAGGAACTGCATAGGCTGTAGCACTGTAGCGCGTCTTTCCTAGCGACAGCTGGGTCTTTTTTGTATTGATTGCTAGAGCAAGCACGTGCGTGTCCGTATCGACGAGCAAACGCCGTTCGAAAGTGACCGACCCGGTGAATATTGGATCGGTCAGCCGCGAACTTTGCCATTCCGCCGAGTGAGATAGATATATACGTGCTGCTGTCCTTTCCAGTCGCTGGATGTCAGTCACACGCGGTCGGTCAGTCAGTCTGAGTCGGGAATATCTTATGCAATTATCGGCTGCTTTTCGCTCCGGTTGTCAAGTCCGACAAGCCGTCGTCGGGGAACGATTGCGGCATTGCCACCATGCTCTCTCTACGTTAATCTTACCACCACTCTGCGCTCTGTTACGCCGTAGTATACACTGTGGCCGGTAAAAAATAAACCCCCTATAGACATTGTACAACAGAAGTGTCAAATCAGAACTAATCTAAATAAAATTCAGTACACTTAATCCCATATAAAGTGTTGAGATGGTCGTAGTGGACTCACCGACCGTTTTCTCGCTCGCTTGTAGGTAAATCTCGCTCGCTTTTCTCGCTCAGCAATTGCTAAGTTTCGTCGGAAAATTCTTATGTGGTTTGCTTAAAATTTTGCAATAGGCTACGACAGAAAATTACTCTTTTGTCTCAGCTTGTAGATTAAGTAGATTTCTATTTAATAGTTTTTCTCAGGAGATGTGATCTCCAAAGAATCACGGGGAAGTCGATTTCATATAGTTGGCGTACTTTACATTTAAATGTGTGATACCCAAGGTGAAAGTGATGGAAGTCTTCTTAAACCTAGGGGTTGATACTTAAACTGCCAAATCTATGTTTAATGCTGAAAATTTCATAACTTACGCATGTTGCCATCGGCGAAATTTACTTTTGATATGTGCGCCGGAGCCCATAAAGACGCAAAAAGCACCAAGGGTCGACTGTTGCATGCACGGGTTACGGTTGGCCACGAGGTTAACTCGGAACGCAGGGAATTACCCGAGTTAACTCGTGGTGCAGTGGACTAAGTTCAGTTTTAGCCAATGACAGTTTATTGTATTTTATCCTGCTACAGCGTTTGTCGATGTCCTAGCTGGAAATGGAATCTCGTTGGAAATCCTTCCTGTAGCTGATACTATTTCGCACCTACTGGCCCACTTTCTTCCGTCGAGTAATCCGATTTCGTGACGTCGTGGTTTTCAGCGGATCGCACAGTGTAGGACGTGTTGGACAGTTTTTTTCGGTCTGGATTGGTCACGGTAGATTGCGTAATCTGGAATGGAAAATAACTTAGACATCGATGCAATATTTGCTTTTACTCTGACCTGGTATGGCGACAATAATGACCTCGCTTTGGCGTGGTTTGGGAAGGAACTTGGTGCCGCCAATTAAATTGGATTAAATTAAGTGTTGCTGCTACTATTGCCGCTGCTGATGATGATGACGTCTAATCTGTTTTTTTTTATTCTGATTTTGTCTATGTTCGGCGCAAATCAGCGCAGTCTTATTTTGATGTATGATCCCTACGCATTACCGGAGCTTTCTGGGCGACGATGTGTCTTATAAACCAGTGTTTTGCTTAATATTAGGCCTCTTTGTTTATAATAAAAGTGTCGGATAAAACTACCCGCCATCTTACTGGCGTGCGACCCACCCAAGCGAGGTAACGGAACGACGCCGATGTTGCTGCACAATATCCGGTCTTGTAATGGTATTTTCAACCTTTAAGTCGACCAACCAGCTGTCGCCAATGCTGGGACGCGGTCCATGGGAGATGCCGTCTGCGCTGGATGGCATAATCTATTATTGTCAAGTCAATAACGATGAAGTGAGTACTTCGAGAAAACGTGATGGAAGAAAAAGGCGGAGGGGCTCTGATTGTGAGTTTTTTTGTCACTGTGCGACGCATTACGGGCAGGCGACTTATACCCGTCCGTTTGTTCGTCACACTCGCGAGCTCGCTGAAAACGTGTAAACGGGTTGGTGGTTTTTTAAACAAACGTTTAAAATGTTCCTTTTATTGCATTTTGTGAAAAGTGTGATGAATTTTGTCGACTGCTACTTAACGCCACACCGTTTCTGACGTTTAGGCTTATATTTCACAAAGTAGTGTAACGACGTGCTTAAAATGCCATTACTGCAAAATGTCTGTAGACAGTATAGGCGCCTATAGGTGCAAATGGTTTATGTTCGATAAAATTATGACAAGACTCGGTTGTCTATATTTTGGCTCGTGGTGTAGGTAATAGGGTGTTTACACGATCCAGCAAACGTCCAGCATTAGCACGTGTATTTTGAATACATTTGCTGGAAGTTTGCTGGACGTTTGCTGGATCGTGTAAACACCCCATAACATTGAGAACAGATCAGCCGATTTATTGCGTTACGGGATAAATTTTCTTTTGTGCTGCAAAAACTTATATTGTTGCACGCGTTGCTAAAATCAGACAGCATTATCGTTTCTCAGAAGTGGCGGATTCAAAAAGAGAAGGGCGGGGCCATCTCCCTTCTTTAGTAACTAGATGCGTTTTAAAACAAATAAAAATTTTGTACAAAAAGGCATTATTTATACATAAAATTTTGAAGACATTTTTGGTCAGGGAGCACTGCTTTTTCCCCAGACCCCATCTCTACTTTTCCGCCCCCTTTATTCCAAACTTTTGGATCCGCCACTGTTTTCCGATTTAGTTTATTGCTTGTTTTGTTGAGTGAACAGCAGAGAAAATTAACTAGTTCTAATTCTTGCTGTGCACAGGTTATTCAGAGTTATCTGTACGTCACCCAAGACGATCACAAGTCATTGCTGACGTCAGAAAAGGTAAGAAATGTTTTATAAGTTAATAGCAGCGACATTGAGAAAAACACTGCATTTTTCGTTGCACTTGCGAGGTTGCTAAAAAAAGGATCAAAAGCGCCATGTTCTTCGAATTATAAGCTTGGCCTTTTCTTTAGCCGCGATTTGAGTTGCATAAATGCCAAGGGAACTGATTTTGTAAATTCAACGTATGATAAGTCTTCCTTTACAAAAATATAAGCCACGCTTTCGCCTGTCCTTGCAAAAATGCTTCTTCCAGCACCGGTTCGGTGACCGACTTAGGTCTAATCACCGGCCCTGGAGCTAGGAATGCTATCGCTTATGGAGCAGCGCAGCAGGTTGAGATTAGAGTGGGATTGGAACGACGCTTTTGCCACGTCGCGGATAAGCCTAAGCGTCGAGCTCTGAACCCATCAAGTTATAGAACACGGGACTGCACTATAGGACTCTGATTATCGACACCGGCATACGGTGGCGTAGACATGAAAAAGGAGGTCAGGCGGCCCAGTCCACCGACCCCCAATTCCCAAACAAGACATAAGCGCACACTTAGGCCTAAAGTGCAATAAATTTGTTTAGTTGATTTTCATAAAAACAATTTCACATACAGATCTCATATTTTAGAGCTATAATGTACAAATGATTTGCTCCCAAAGATCCCCTAGCTGGATTTCAGGTGACCTACTTCCAAGAGTAGGAAAAATAGGATAAGGAAAAAAAGGAAAAAAGGGGTTGAAGGGAAGGGAGAGTAGAAGCGAAAAAAATAAGGGGGGAAAAGAAAGGAAGGGGAAAGGAGGATAGCCCCTTTCCTCAATTTACATTTCTGCCATACGCCACTGCCGGCATACCGCTGAACAGTAGCTTCGACCGCGCGGCGGAAGCGGAAACGGAAAGGCTGGCGGGCTGATGGAAGTTGCGGCTTATTGATGCTTATTGATCCGGGTTGTCTGCGGAGGCTGAGCAAGCATGGACAACTGGCTACATGTAGATGGATGCTTCAGATGAGCCTTGATATAGAAACATGGCGAGTCAGCCACCCAGTGCTGTAATGTCGCTGTAATTAAAGCCCACAACGCGCTAGAGCGACAAAGTAAAAAATTTGTCGATCGTTGTATTTGAACACATCGCCGTATAGGTGGTCTACGTAGACTACAGCCACTTCATGCAGCCTACGATTCGAACTTCTGTTTTGACATATGACGCGTTACAGATGCAGACTACTTACTTACTTACTTACTTCATGCAGCTGCTTGCTTAGCCCTACGAAAGACCAATACATTTTGCGTAATGAACAGCTGGGAAGAGACAGCACATCGGGCCAAATTATTGTGCCATACTTGGCCAGGAAAGCTATGGCCGACAGAATACAAATTGTTCAGTGGGCAGTGTTTGAATTGCCGGGGGGTTGGGGGTTGAACCCCCCAACTGTTTTCTCAACCTCCCTAACACACTGTCAAATTATGTAGGCCTACAGGGAGGTCAGCTATATGGTATATATACATACGATTTACATCACAATTTTGGTCGGTCTCCGACCGTCCAAAAATTCAACCCCACAGCTATTTTTTACAATTTAAACGCTGTCAGTGGGTAACAACATACATGCCTAAGCACAACAAAACGTAACACGCGAGATTTAGCGCAGTTACTGTTTGACCTACAAATTACTTGAAATTAGGCTACATCTGTACCCGAACCAGGAATAAAACTCGATATGATAAGCTTTTTTGGTAAACTACAGTCGTGTCGTTATCATGAACCGTTTCAACGTGGGTGGGCCGACAGACAGCTTATTGCAACGGAATCGATCGGATGACAGCATGACAGGCGTTGTCATGGTAACTGAACGCGCAACTAGATCCGAGGCAGGTCAAATTACTTTGTGTTGCCAGTAGGCGTGTGCGGTAGGTGAATGCAATATGGCTTGGAAGCAGTTGTGTCATGGTAAAGGGCAAGGGCATGAAGAGTTGTCCCTCTTCCTTAATTTTAACCTGTCGGAACATTTTATTACAAAAATACAAAATTTTGGGTCCGAAAGGTTATTATTTGTAGGAATTTAGGGACCGACTTGAAACTTTTAGCACTTATATCTCTTCCGTGGAAAATTTGAAGCTGTCTTTTGGGAAAACTGCAACTTCGTGCTCCCAATTTTTTTGCCTCCGACGCCGCTGCTTGAATGTAATATTATGAAACACCAGCAGCTGTTGGACTGTGATGTTACTGCTTAAGTCTCTGTCGTTGCCTAACAAGACGGCGTTACCCTATATAGTCGTTTTTTCTCTATACGGTACTTCAGAAAAATATAGAATCATCTTTACTGATCGTCACGGTCGGCGGATAAAACAGTCATGCAGTAAAGTCAGTATTGTGAGAAGAATGAAATATTTGAGAAGCTACACGTGCATCCAAATAACCGAGATGGTTTGGGCATGTACAACGTCGAGAAGAGGATGACTGTGCCAAGCGAATCCCTGAGGCAGACCTTAGTGGACAACGGAGCAGGGGAAGACGGAGAAAAGGTGGATCGACGTCGACATGGAGGACATGGGGCTTGACTTGGTGGGCGTGGAGAATGGAGCCGAGTGGAGACGGAGAACCCGTGTGGCTGACCCCCCCCTCCTGAGGGATCCGCAGCCCGAAGGAGAAATCGAGACATGCGTCCAAATAGCTACAAATCTACTTGTGTCATATAAGTCAAAATTTATCAAAACCTAGTATAATTTAGCTAGCGAATGCAAAATGAGCTTATTTTTCTGCTGTATTTCGTCGATTCGATATTGCGTGCAAATCCGGATCAGCGAGCAATCTGATGTACAAATGTAATTACTCTGTATATAGGCCACGTGACACAGCTGTGTCCATAGCGACATGCTTTTTTTACCAAAGATTTCTCCATTTTCTGTGCCTTATATCCCTTTTACACGATCAAGCAAACATCGAGCAAATGCATTTAAAATACATGTGCATGACGTGTGCTCTAATTGCTCGACGTTTGCTCGATGTCTGCTCGATGTTTGCTTAATGACCGCTTGATCGTGTAAACGGGGTATTAGTGCTTTTTGTCGTTTTTCAGAACTATGTGTAAAGAATCGAGTTTTAGCGGTATGATATTCGCTTGTTAATTTTTTTTTATTTTGACACCTTAGAATGTGTAAATAAGTAAAAATATAAACAAAAAGGAAAACTTGAAGCAGAACGTTCGCGAACGTCGATTGTTTGTCAGTTTTTGAGTGCAAATTTTCTATTGTATGGGTGCAGTATGATGTTAGCATTTCTGTTTTTATCGGCTTTTTTGCTTACGAGTTTTTTATGTCTTTCGGTTTATCGTCAGCCTCTGTTGTTTACGTGACCAAGAAAACACAGTTTATTTTTAGTTTTACGTCTGGCTCACCAGCTTTGAATATTTTTATACGAAACAGACGAATCCAGCCGCGCACAATTACATCGCAGTCTGACTTAATTGCTTCTTCTTTATTACTCTGTTGGCGAACTGGTATACTGGATCATAGCGGTTTCGACCAGTTGACGTTATGCACCGCTAGCGATCTGTAGCACGCTGCTAGGCCGAGTAGACGCCGATGTGTTAATTTTTAGCATAAAATTATTTTAAAAAAACATTTCTTGTGTTTTTGGTTGCCCTGCGTTCCATAAAAACCTCTGTTCCTAAATTTTTTTTATTCGACTCGCAACATATTGATGCAATTTTTACTTTGCTTTCAAAGTTTTCCTGAGAAAAACGAACGTTCCATTTAGTCCGTTATGGTGGAATATTTTATTTCAGTTTTTATGGAAACTAATGTAAGGATATTGCAGCATATAAGAGAGAACGGCAGAGTAGATGCAAGTTTTTAAAGTAAAATTTTGAAAAAACAAACTAAATTACATTAATAGTTGGTGTGTCAAATAAAAATTTTAAGGATAAAGGTCGCCAGTTTTTTTTCAGTTGTTCGGTAATATAAAAATAAAAAAATGCATTTTTCCAAGTTATTCTTTTTCGGCAGACTGCAACTGAGAACACTCGATTTTTAGACCTGATGGAAAAAAGGTGCCACGAGGATGTGGTGTTTTTCGCCTTTTCTGGCCGGTTATTCGTTGCGCCTGTTGCGGTTTGTCCTATTTCTATTTTTTCCCTTTGATTGCAGTAGCTCACTAAATCAACTTTATTAGGGACAGGCAGTTTGCACGACAAACGCTGCACTATACAGGTGTGTACCTTGGTATGGCTTGAATGTTTATTAGCTGCAGGTAAGATAAAGCTATTATCTCTCGCCAAGCGTATAGCACGTTTTGCGGTGGATAGGCCGTAACTCACGGGTCTGCGATTTATCTTGCCGTCAAAGTGGCAGGTAAGTTGGATACAGTCCAGCTATAGGCTACTCGCGTAGTGGTGCGAGCTGATTAGGGAAGGATAGATAGGCAAAGGGAGTGGCGTAACCAGGATCTAGTTGTAGTGGGGGCACTTGAGGGGTAGAGTATGGGGAGTGGTGTCTCCTCCCCACTGGGAAAGAGTCTGCAAAGGGGCCGTGCCCCCTCCCCCCAAAATTTCGGATTTTTGGTATGAAAATGACGTGTTTTGGTGCACTTTTGACACTATTTTTAGTAACTGAGTAGGCTCTTAAGGAGGCACGTGCCCCCAGTGTCCCCATGGCTACGCCAGTGAGCCAAGGCAGCGATAAACCAGTTTCAACAGTTACTACCGTTGCCAGTCTTTTCCATTTAATTTTGTGTCTTGCCGTCTTATTTTAGTAAGAGGGTCAACTAAAATGCTTTTGGCCCTATCAGAAAATTTGCGACCGAACTCGGCTTGTAAAATTACGTTACTCGTTCATTTTAGCGACATCAAATGACGCTATTCTTTAGGCCTGTAATTCGGCTGGCCCTAAGAGAAACATCGCCGATGATAAGAAAGGCAGAAATTTCAGAAGTTTAGTATTGCACAGATGGGATGCACATGCAAACTAGAAAGCAGTCAAAGCCCGCAGGTACCTCCGCCAGTGCAACATTAATTCGCCAGGTGGCGTCACCATATTCACTTTGCCAGCGGTTCCCTTACTTTAACGCAATGGTAACGAAATTTTCAAAGTGATCCAGAAAGGATTCCTTCCGGATCACCCCCAAAATTGAATCACTGGTAGCTTCTGCTATGCCCGACATACCCTCAAAATTTCAGAAAGATCCGTCCATAACTTTTTGAGTTATGTTGCTGACAAACAAACAAACAAACAAACAAAAACCGGCAAAAACATTACCTCCTTGGCGGAGGTAACAAGGCAGGAATATTTTCTTCTTCTTATTTCTGTAAAGTACCCCCACCTAGTTTATACCAATAATGTTAAACGAAACCAAACTCCGATCGACGCCAGGGCCAATTGTTCAAGGTCAAGGCCAAGACCGAGATTAAAGTTAGAACTGTAAAAGTAGGCTATAGGTGAGTGACCATGATATCGAAAGTTACACTTTTATGCTGTTGACAAGGCCATAGCACTACGACCGTGGCCGAGGTGAAGTGGAGACCGAGACCAAGACCAAAATTTTGGTTTTGAGACCACTTTGACCTCAAGGATGCAGGGAGACGTCGAGAGTCACAGCGGGGCCCGGAAAAACATTCTCGCGGGCCCCTCTGGGGGGAATTTTTCATTTTTTAAAATGGCGCATTCTGGTGAACTGTACATTTTTCAGCGACGGCGGGGCCCCTCAAAGATCGCGGGGTCCGGGCCGAGGTAACTTACCCCTTACCCCTTCCTCTCGACGGGCCTGGTCCGAGGCCAGACTTTTGGCCTTGAGACCAGTTTTACCTCGAGGACGTGTAATTACCGAAATAGGCTAAAGAAAAGTCTGTCCAGCGAGGGACGTACGGCTTTTAATGTAGTCTGTAGGCCTACTTGCAGAGTGTACGTCGTACGACACTGTAATAAGTAAGACGTCGCTCGGGTCAGCACGTGCTAGGTGTCTCAACACAGTCTGATTGATGTCTTGTCTTCAGGGAGGTCTTACATCGATCAGTAGTAGCTATTGATCGGCAGTGAGTGCGCGCGCCGTCCGTCTCCCGTCTTCACCGCGTGTTGCGTGTGTGTGTGCGCGAACCGACCGCGCCCGCTGACCGCTGTGCACTCCAGATTAGAGCTGGGTTGATATCGGTATTTCACGTCGGTATCGGTATTCGGTATTTTCCGACCTTTACTAATCATCAGTCAATCAATCAATCAACTAATCAATTACTTATTCGTCACACAAACATATTACACGCGAGACACTGGTAATTGGCATTACACTGACAGAAGCATCCAGGCATAAAGCTCTCGAGGAAGTCCATAATAACAAACGTGCGTAATTCGAACACAAAAAATCGTGATTTTAACTTCCCTTCTCTGCGCTCGTTGTTCGTCGTCCCCGCATTTCCAAAATGGTCAGCAACACTTGTTCTGTTCAGCTGCTCGTGTACGGATTTTCGTAGGGAATATATTCGCGCCAATATATCATTTATTATTTCCTCATTGCGAAATTTGTGTAATCCACCGTTACGCTTCACGAATTTCTACAAACGATGATCGTTTATAACGGCATTGATTATTACCCAAAAGGCTGAGACGATCGAAAGACAACGACTAGTGAACAGTGAGAGTGGTAGTAGTAGTAGTAGTAGTAGTAGTAGTAGGCAGAAGTTATAGTGCAGTTCTTACTATACTGGTAACAAAGTGAATTCGTAAATGCAGAAGCTAACACTTTACCATGCTACTGCAGTGTACAGCCTCACCGGACTGAGATCATTGATGGATTGGACGGAATTTTATGCTTACTTAGGCCTAATTTAAAGTGCGTGGGCTGTACTTACTTTACGGTATAACTACTTGCTAAACAGTGGCCACAGCAGAAAAATAACAGTCAAAGTACGCCTAATTATCGTGAAAATAATCTAACCGAGATCGGAAATACCGACCGTTTGGTATTTTAGGTATCGGCATTCGGCTTTTTTCGGTATTTGTAATACCGACGTCTGTATCGGTATCGGTATGACTGACCCAGCCCAACTCCAATCCGTCCACCTACGCTTAGCCGATCTCAAGATGCCTAGGAGACGCGCCTTTCTGTACATAAGATGCATGTCGTAATGAGTCGTCGATATTTGCAATTATTTTAACGTGCATTTCTGCACTTTGGCTGACGTCACATGAATATGCATTAGCTGCAGGTAAGGCTTCCCGCTGTTATCAAGTCTCTGAATTTATCATCAGCAAATTGCGCTACTAAAGAACGAAATTAGCCCACGCAAAATCTCAGATAAACGTAATAAGTCGTCTTCATACGAGACTCGAGACATGAGACTTTAAGTTGAACAGTTATTATTTATTTTTTTTTTATTTTTGCAGTAAAACATTTCGATACGCCGAGTATACGGCGTACGCTAATTAGCAGAAAATCGTTGATTGCAGCTTTGGCCAGGGCAAAACTGCCGTCTATTTGCAATCAATAATTTTACAAAAAAAGTTGCACTTGTCCGCGTTGGTTTAGTGACCTGACTGGTTTTGATAAACCGGAAGAATTTCGTCGCGTTAAAACGATGGAAACCTGTTGGAACCGGGCCAACATATGTGACCTGGGAGCTGTACTCAATAACCTGGTGATTCGGTGACTCGACCGGTTCTAACCCGGCATAAATCGCTGACCCATTGACCCATTTCCAATTCTCATAAAAACTAATGCTGCAGGCCTACTGCTGTTCGCACCAAAGCCATGGTTACATGTGAAAACGTTTTGCTTTTATTTTACACGTAACCAGCCTAAAGCATTTGCATTTCCAATAAACCTATGCATTTGCGAAAAACGTTTGACGCAAAAACACGTGGAAAGAAAATACATTTTACCACTATTACTCACGGCTTGAAAATAAGAGATTGTTACGTGTCGGTCCGAAATGAAACCGCCGATTTTTCGTAGTTTATACGACTTCTCTAGCGAAGATGTTTACAACTAACAACGTATAGGACATTTTAAAAATGTTTTCTAAAACATTAGTAAAATGTTCTATTACATTTCAAGACGAACGCGCACTGCTTAAAGATAGAAAGTGGTTTCATGTAAATTAAAATATTTTCAACATTATCCGGTATTATTGAAGCTAAAATACTGTGATTCCGTGAAGCACATTGCATTTGTGTTTGATATTAGTATTGTCTCGAATTTTTGGTGATTTGAGAAATTAAAAGGCTGTAGGGCTTTAAACCAATTATTAGATTTTTGTTACTATTATTGTTATAACTATTATAGGTAGCCAAAAGGGAATGTTTAAACCCCCCATAGCGCAGAGCATGATGTTTTTTTTTAGTTTCGGCCGTCTTCCAAACACAAATTCGTGAATATGTTGCAGATTCATGCACGGATTTCATGAACAGACGCGTTTACATACAGAAAAAATGTCCCATTCTGTGCTGAGCAGGCGGTGCCACATGTATAGAAAAACTAATAAACAATCATAACAAGAAGTCCAGCTGTCGCTATGATAGCCGACCGTACTAGTTGTCAGTTGATAATTTTTATCTAATTTGATTTGAAAGAGCGTATTAATTTCCTATTAGTGATTAATAGCACCGTTTAGCCACGCTACATTCGTAACGGACGACGACGGACGACAGACAGACGACAACCGTACTATAAGCGCGACCGTTACTTAAGTACGGTCGGCTAAAAACCTAAAACAGTTTACATTCATTAATTATGCCTACAACCGCATTTTATGCAGTTCAGTCCAGTGTCTCTTAACGTTATCGTGCATGTGTAGATAGCACTGTTTTAATTTTACGGTTTTGAGTTTATCGCATGCGATTTTGTTTTGGTTTCGTTGCAGTTTTGTTGCACGTGTTGACACAGCTTTATGAGCATATTTGCTGGTTACACGTATACATGTAGTTCAATCCAATCGGGCGCATTTTCGTTGAGCTAACGCGATTGAACTATGTTCCCTCAAGGCGCCATTTACAACTGCTTGGCTGGAGTTTATGTGTCGGTGTGATTATATGCGCTGGACAATGCAGCGTGGCAGTTTTACGGGAACCGTGCGGCCACAGTGGCAGACAGTGATTTTAACGATGCCAGACACAATAATGGCAATGTCGACTTTTGTAAGTTGGGACGTTAGGCCAAGACAGGGCATGGCGGTGGCGGGCAGTTTTGTTGGCTTTTAAATGCAGAAAATAAGTTTCTTTATACTGTTTGTGGGCAATAGGCATAGGCCTAAGGAGAAGCCGAGTTTACAATATACACCGTCGGCCATAAAAACGTGCCGATTTACTTTTGTCTATATCTTCGCCAATTATTGCAATTTTCAAATTTTTTTCACTGGCCCACTCTGCAGACAATTTGCAATAATGCGATTATTATATATCCCACAACACGGTAAATGCGTTTCTACACTACCTTGTTAAATACAAATGTAAGCACAAACTAACGATAATAACAAAAATTTAGGTAAATGGAAAAAAACGCCTCAGACCAACATTGCGATGAATGATTCGTATGACACTAGACTGTGTTATACCCACACAGTCTACATATAGTGTCATACAGACCATTCACTGCAATGTTGGTCTGAAGTGTTTTTTCACTTTTACCAAAAGGTTTGTTTGTTATTATCGTTATGTATGCATATTTCATTGATATTTCACAAGGTAATGTAAAAACGCATTTACGGTGTGGTTGGATCTATAATAATCACATTATCGCAAATTGTTTGCAGAGTGAGCCAGTGAAAGAGTTTTGAAAATCGTCAATTGGCGAAGATATGGACAAAAGTAAAGTGGCACTTTTTTGGCCCACCATGTATAGAGCGTAGGGCTTAATGACTGACTTGGTAATGTAACGATAAGACGTTGGACTTTCAATCATGAGATCGTGGGTTCAACTCCCGGTCGAGTCGCTGTCAAGTGGACTGTGGTTACTACCTGGGTGGGTGGCTTTCTGCGGACAGATAAACCATCGCGGTATATAAGCAACCGCTAAGGTCAACTCAGCCTTCCATCTCTCCGGAGTAGGTAACTCGAGTACCAGCTTGTCTGGCTGGGGTTTTATGGAGGGGCGCATTCACCTGTGTGGGGTGGCAGGTAACACTGTGTGATCCCATATGGCAGGTGACGCTCGGTAGCTTTGAGATGGGTTTTGCACGAAGAGCTATACCATTTGACTATTTTAATTTTGTATAGGTATTAGAAGCGGCGCTGGCTGACACGACAGGGTAATAAAACAAAAGGACGACAGGCCTGGAGTTGTACGTGTGTTCCTACACGGGACGTGAGGACAGCTGATCAATAGTTGATTCGTGACAAGCGTGCAGCACGCACGCCATGCCAATCATTTCTTAGTTTTGCTCGCCGTCGATTCGGCGTCAGCTCAAAGAAATCGTGACGTAGGTTAGCGTCAGACGTAAAAAGTCTGGAAAGTTTGTACGTAGTAGGCTGTCTAATGTACGGAAGACGTTGCGAAGAGTGCAACGTTGTCTGTCGCTTCGCGGAAAATGTTATTCGTATACGTATCAATAAAGATTTTAAATCAAAATGTGATCTGCGCAAAATAGGTGCCCTCGCTGGCATATAGCTTACTATAGCCTGCTCGCGTTCTATTTCTAACTCGCAAAAAACGCTGCTGCTGCCACCGCGCGGTGCTAGGCCGCGGGAACTGATGATAAAAAGGTATGCGACTGGCCGACTGTAAGGTGTTTTTGAAGGCGCCGCAGCTATTTGGAGCAACAGATTGCGTGACTGATGGATTGCAGGCGCTTATTGCTTCTTCACCTGTCAGTCAATGGCGCTGTCCAAGCTCGTTGTTTTCTGGCCGCAGAATGATAAGATAGCATTTGGCATTTCACGGCGCGCAGGCGCTGTCGCCACTGACTGACGCTGGCTGGCGTATTGGCGTCTTTCGTCGCAATTCGGCAAAGCGTTTCCGTCGTGTTCTGCTGCGTGGTCGCAACAACAGCAACGTAAACACGCCAGACAGACTCGTGGCTATAAATATCCGATCTGTCACTTCCGATGCCCGTCCGTCGATTCCATTCCAACGGAAAGGAGTACTGACTATATGGACGATCCGGAAGCCAGATCCGTTGCAACGTGAAGATTTGCTTTAAAGTTTGTGTGTTGTTCTTTCTCATTTTTACTCCTCGCGCGCTACGTTCCTAACGTAGCGAAGAGGAGTATGTGAGATCAGTGTAATATATAGAGAACCGACCGACGACGACCACTGTTCCTGGAAGAGCCTTCCTGGAAGAACTTCAAACAGCCATATCTCGATAACTGTGCTAGATAGACGCATGGTCACTATGGATCACCCATAGGAAGTCGACCGCCGCGAGTCGAATGGTCAGGTGACCGATGACGTCACGTGACCCCAAAAAGTCAAGGTCGTGACCCTATTATCTTCGAGGCGTCATATATCCATAACGGTGCCAGATAGACGCATGCGTTGAGGTATAACACGACAAATGGCTACTAGCCTCATCGACCATTATTGGAAATTTTTTCCTGTCAGTTCCTTAGATCGTGCAATATTGTGTGACCATTTCCAATAACGACCTCGACGCCAGTCATTGTTAGTATAATATTAAACGGGTCTCAATTAGACGCCGGGTTTTTAATACAAGCCGAAAGGAACGAAAAAGCTTTTAGAAGTATACAAAAGAAAATGTTGCGCGCTAGGAGTACATTAGATTGGTGGTCACAATTTAATAATATTTTTTGTTGAAGATTGAAGACCAGTGATGACAACACGAATGATCTCCATGCTATTCGGTCTTTAGCCAACATGATGCAATCCGAAATCGATAAATCAGTCCAGTCCTTCACATCATCCGAAGAGTGGTTTTGGTCTGCTTCTAGATCTGCTATCGATGATGCGAATGTGTATTCCCTCTCCGTTATGATGTGTTGATGTGTTGTCATGTCACATTTAATTAATTCTTTGACCAAAATTCAGTGATGACATCAAGACGTTGATACCTTTGAAGCGTACTTGAATGGTCGTAGTTTTAAGAAAAAAGTCGTGGTCTTGGTGTTGAAAATTACAAATTTTTTTTACGTCGCTAGTGGGAAATGGGCTATATCACCTGCAAAGCGACATGTAGCACGCCTCTGATTTGCTAGTGAGATATGACGCTAAACAGCCTAAATGCGTTTCGATCGATTGATCAATTGATTTATTGAACCCATGCTCATACTTCGAGTTGACGTCCAGTCTACAGTAGATGATTGTGTCAATCGATAGCACGTGATAGTAACTCAGTGCTATGACAAGCGTTGAACAGAGGCTGTCACAGAAAATTGCATGTGTGTTTTTATTTGTCGGCAGTCATCTCTGCTGTTAAGACTCGGATAATTTAACCACTTTTCGCGGCGTAATGTCACAAGACCATCATAGGATGTTAGTATTTTATCAGGTACGTTTTTTGTATAGAACTAGTACACTTTGTTCGTGTTTTAGTTTTATTTTTAATGTTACCAGATATTTCAGAACGATTAAACCTAGCTTTTTGACACGCTACAGCTATGCTGTAAACGTCTTTGGCACGGTTGTCGTTGTCGTCGTCTGTCACGGATGTATTATTGCTAAACGGTGCGAGATATGGCCTAGGTTGCTATTGATCAGTAATAGGAAGTCGCATATTAATTCTGAAGTGGCATGATAATCATTGATCTTGGATGACCTTGAAGGGACGAACTATGGTATGCCAATCGTGTGGTATTGTGGCTAAACGGCAAGTCGTAAGGGTCGGCGATGGTAGCATCGGATAAGGCGCTGGCGACTTCCTATAGGATGTCAATATGTCTCCATTGCAGCGGTTTGGCTGCAATTTTCAGTGGAGAGTTTTAAGCTATAAGTTGCCATATTTCGGAAACGGTGAGAGATAAGGCCAAAGTTACTATTACTCACTAATAAGAAGTGGCATAAACCTTTTCAGATGAGGTGGAAATTATCGACCTTGGATGACCTTGAAGATCATTACTGCAACAGGAACTGTATAGGCTGTAGCGCGTCTTCTCTAGCGACAGCCGGGTTTTCTTGTTTTATTCGTGAGCGTTATGTCATAGTAGCCTGCCATTTTTGTAATGCATCCTTCTAGCTGACGCTCAGTCACAGCGCGAGATGTTTCTTTCGTAATGGAAGACTTTAATCTTTGGAACGTAGCTCATATGAGTAAGCCTATACAGTATCCAGCAAACAGAACTGCGTGGACCGATCATTGTCAAACTTACGTCGAGATAGAGTAAGCAAGTTGCGCCAGAGGAGCATTTGAGCAAAGGACGTCTATTACAACCAAATAAACGAGACAACCGTGATACTTCCTGTTACGTTTTTTTGATAATATAGCTTTAGCTTTTGGTGCGACTTACTCAGTTGACTGTATAAAATGCCATTAAAGTCAATTATTTCCTTTTTGACCGCTCGTGCATAATTTGACACAAACAAACAAACGGACAGATGTAAACACTTAACCTTCTTTTTTCGGTAGAAGTAAAAAGCATCCAGTATTCAGACACATATAATTGAGATAATTATAGATACAATGCCTTTTATCGTCGCACGAATTACCGTATGATACGAAAGTCGTTGACATGATTCGAAATTGCACGCTCGAATATCGTGTGTTCATCCAAATTAATCGCCTCCTTCATTCAGCGTACGATATATTTGATCGTAGACTTATACAATGTGGTACGTACGCACTCATGCTGTTGTCAATGGCGATTGGCGATTGCTATAAGCCTGCTAGTACTGAATGTCTACCAATTACTCACTGCAGCCGACCGCTTTCCGCTTGTTACCAATTATTGTCCGAAAATATCGCGAGTAACAGCTTTTTCTGCATTAGCTCTACGTATATCGACATAGCGCAGAATTTACGGTTCACGTTACAGTGATGTTGACCATACGTAGAAAATTGCAAGTCTAATGGTCACATAGCCTAACCGTTAATGTCAGATGACGAAATGGTGACAGGTTTAAGGCTGGTAGTTCTTGCTCGGGACCAAGAAGGCCTATAAAAATCTCAAGGCCTGTGCGCAACAGGCATATAGCATAAATTGGTTCAGATATAACTGCGAGTAGGCCCTATCTCGTTCCATACCATCAGTGGCGTCATTTCAGTACTAAATCGTTGGGCTTCTCAACGATCCTTGCAGGTGTAAGTCTACGTGATGACGTAACGTATTGTGTTTGCAGTAGTACACTGTTTCAAAGGTAGGCTACGATTTACAGGGGAAAAAATTAAAATCGTAAATCCTTGAGAGGGGGGAGTCCGTAGACCCCTCCAGCCCCTCAAATGACGCCTCTGCAACCTACTAAAAGCAAAAACGTCTGTGTGTTTGTTGTACGCAGGTGCGATAACGGCAGCGGTGGGCGTCAGTTGTCGGTTTCCATGGACACGGGCCTAGGATCACCGCGCTCGTCCAGTGGATATGGTTCGTCGGAGGAGGATCATCACCAAGCCTGTAGCACTGCGGGGCTGCGACGCAGACGACGGAACAGCCTCGTCAGAACACCCACCCCTCAGACGCCGCAGTCGCTCAGTCCATCCGACACCGCAAGTAAGGCGTAACGAAATATAGGGAGGTGGAATTTTTAACAATTATTTTGTAACATTTTATATCATGACATGACGATTGTCATATATACAATGTTATGCAACAACTCATAAAAACAAACTCATGACATGCGGCTAGTCCTCCAGCTTTCCAACGTTCTGTAAACTAAACTATCGTAGTTTTCTATAGGCCTAGAGGCTAGTGTTTTTGATTTGCGTATATCCTAGGCAGCTGTTCTTCTTAAAAGCTTTGCTGACGGATCACCGGTTCATGTTTGTAGCTGTTTACTTCTCTCTGGTGAATAAATAAGTGATTTGCTTTGATTTGAGCACAAACGTTGTATTATTGAACTGTCCATATAGAACTTTTTCCATTGTGCTGGTAGGTCATCTCAGCTCGCCGGCGCCTTTGTCGCTCCTCGACTTCCGGTCTTCCTTCGACGATTCAACTCCTCCGGACTTCTCCGATCTGACGAGCGCCTTCTTCGAGTCCTCAGAGGAGCTGCCGGCTGTCGACCTGATGGGCTACTGGTCCAACGACGAGTTCGAAGTCCTCCAGCCGTTGTCCAGGCCGACTGCCGTTGACGCGGCTCGATCGTCTTTGGCGCCGACGAGGGCCGGCGAGAAACGTACACTTCGAGACGACAGCCACATCCTAGTCTCTCTGCTCAAGCGTCCGAAAGCCGAGCTTGACTGGATAACGACCGGCCAGCAGCCCCCGCCTGCCGTCGACCACGGTAGCGGGACGGTCTGCGGGGGCAGCGACGTGGTAGGAGGACTGACGTTAGATGTTGACAGAGCGGCAAGCGGTGCCTCGCCGCTGCAGAGGCTGAAGGCTCTGACGCACAGTGACGTCGTCAACCACTACCACATCTCAGAGCCCGCGACGTCGACGAGGACGCCAACGGTCATTGTCTCGCTGCCGGCCGCTGTGCCTGTCGGGATGGTGAACGGACTGCTTCACGACGCACGGTCGCTGGTGGTACGCCGGCAGACTTCAGCATCACAGCCTGGAATTCTACCGGCACCACCGCCGCCGGTGTCTCAGATCCGCTCGGCGCCGGTGACGGTGATCTCCCCGCGGCAAGGATCGGTTCACCACGGGGCGATTTCTCAGACGATGACTGGCGGCAACGGTCATGAACGGCGAAGGTCTAGCGCCTCAGCGGGACAGGTCGTGCATGCGTGCTTACATCCTGCTAGTAAAAGTAGCAACGTTGGTCCTACAAACAAACCCGTCGAGAGGGGGGAGTGGGAAAAATTATTTCCGGGCCCCGCTACGTTTGGGGCGTCCCGCCGTCACTCAAAAAATATAAAGTACACCATAGTGCTCCATTTAAAATAACCAACATTCGAAAATTTTTTCCACAGACACCACCTCATTAAGGGCCCCGCGAGAGTTTTTCCCGGGCCTCGCTGTGGCTCTCGATTTCCCTACCGACAAACGGAACAGAAACTAGAATTTTATGGCCGGGTCCAACGTTAGGCCACCCAGCCGGCACGGTTCACAGTAGCTGATTCACCAAACTGTCAATTATAAATGTGGTAAAATGTACCTCTTGCAAAACCTCTCAGCAGATTTTGCTGAAATTTGGCCTTAATTTCTTCTAGATAACGGTCGCCCTTCCCTTAATTTTCGTCTTGGTTCGCTCTCCGGTTTCGAAGGAGAAGCACTTAATAAAAAATAAATAAGTAAAGTAGAAGAAACGAGGCGAAAACACGACTTCCGGTTACTATGCAAGGCCGGCTTACTAAGCTGACTAAGTCGTAGTTTATGTCATTGACTATCATTGTATTGGAAATTTATTCGCGGCTTTAGTTAAGCAAATTCCGATTTCGTGATAAAGTTTCTTTCTATCGCAAGTAAACTACACGACGCTTAATGGACAACGATCTAATCGTAATTATAATCATAATAATTAATTTTATAGTGCCCTTTCTACTACCGCAGTTAGGCCGATAGTTCATGTACACCGTGTCTCAAAAAATTTACAAGGTAGTGTAGCGACAGCATTAAGGTGAGATGGGCTATACTACCGTCCGTCATTTACGTCATTTCTTTGCAATGTCGTCTGCCAAAAATTATCACAAAATCGGCCAACGTTTCACAGTGTTATTTAAGAAATAAAAGTGGCACGTTTTCTCTGAGACACGGAGTAGATGGTCTACCGATGTTTATGATGAACAATAATTCTGTGCAGGTCGCTGCAGTGCGTCCTCGGGTCTGCTGGGAGCTTGATGATCATCGCTACTCGACGCCGCTGCCGCCCCAGCGCCCGTCCCAGACGTCATCATCCCACCCGAAGCCTTCACGGTCACGCCGATCCTCCGCCCCACCGCCTCGAGCACGACTGTCCGCCAGCAAGTGCTCCAGAACAACGCCATTATCGTCGCCGTCGTCGTCCGTGTTGGAGACGTTGTTGCGTACGTCGCGTCCGCTGCGGCCGAACGACGGGTCGGACGTAACGCTGGCGACGTGCCGCGGCGGAACTGTGTCCGTCAAACGACCGACAACTTTGCGGCGGCCTGCTGCTGAACCGCCAGCTAAGACCAACACCGGCAAGAGCCACCAGGTCTTCAAATCCACCCCCATTGCTACCGGGGTTACAGCGGCAAACTCTCAGGACTCGCTGGCGGTCTTCCTGGACGCTCTGCTGTCTGATCGGGTGGTCACGGATGATGTCGGTCCAGCTGGTACGGCCACAACGAGCTCGACGTGCGTCGATCCACTTGTTTCGTCGTCTGTAGCCGCCCCTGCTGCTGCGCCGGACGGTTTCTGCCTGTTCAGCGAGCACCTGCTCTGTGACTCGCAAGGCGTCATCGACGTCGGCCTGCTTGCGGACGATCAACCGACCTGGATACCGTCCAGACTTGACGACAAGGTAAAAGCGCGTACAGAGCGACGTAACTGAACTGACAAGGTTTTGTTTTCGACGAACTGACGTCACATGCGTCAATGCACGAGTCATTGGCGACGAGGCGTGGCCTAAAATTGGTTCAAGCAATCGGAAAACTACACCTTTAATTAGCGTGGTGTTACGGCTCTGTTGCAAAATTTCAGCGACTCAGTGCAAGGGGAACATTTTAAAATTTGGGGTTGAACAAGGGAAAAATGTGCGATTTTAACCGACATGACGCCGTATTTCAGAACCAGTGAGAGATGGCCAAGATTGGTATTGATCACGAATAAGAAGCTATGTCAATCATGCGGTATTATGGCTAAATACCGTCATTACCATATTATGGCTAAATACCATAAATAAATAAGTCGTAGGGTATCGTTGATGGTACCGTTGGATTCGGCGATGACGATTTCATTTCCTATAGGCCGTCAGTAGTAAAGATGTTTTATTTGCAGCAGTTTGGCCGCAATTTTGAACGCAATGTTTCTGCTTGCAGCCATCGTCGTCTATGTGCGCCAAATTACCGTATCGTATTTTAGCGTTGATCGTAGCATTCGATATAGCAGAGTCGCCATAGCGTGTATGGACCGTAGTCATTCTGAGAAATCGCTTTTTTTGCGACAGGAAGTCCCTGGGCTTCGGATATAGGCGGTACGGTCGGCCCACCCTAGCGACAGCTGGGTTTTTTGTTTTGTCTTCGTTATATCAAGTCACTTGTGATGTGTTCTAAGGAAGCTAATCTCGTCTCGTTTTTTGTAGGCTATAATGTGTTTGTGAGTTTGCGGTCTGTCAATAAAACTCTTATATAAACGAACATGATGATGATGATGAGATGTTGTTGTTGTTTATACTGTTGAAGGTGATGTCGACCGAGTTGGAGGCAATAATGCAGGAACATGTGCGGCAGGATGACACCTGGCTTCAGCAATATCTCAGCGATCTTCTGTGATGATGACTCTAACTAATACCCCGTTTACACGATCGAACAAACATCGAGCAAACTTCATCAGGCTTGATGGAACCCCGCCCCTAGCGCAAATGTAGGCCTAGGCTTAACACACAGCTGATCACGTGTTATATAGGCCTTCCAATTACAACCCGCCCGCCCACCTAATTAGCATGCTAATTACCATAGCTCGTCGAACTAGCTGGATAAATGCTAGCAAACATCTAGCAGTCGTCGAGCAATTAACACGTGCATTTTGAATAGATTTGCTCGACGTTTGCTCGATGTTTGCTCGATCGTGTAAACGGGGTATAACTCAACGCTGTTATACCCCGCCCCTCATTTACCTCGCCGAGCACCAATTTTCGAACAGTTTCTTCTGAACTCAGTTGTTCTGAACCCTTTTCTGCCAGAACCACATTTACGGGTACGAAAGGATGTTGCATATCTCTTTTTCGTAGTTTATACACGAGGCACATGCACTATTGCAGTGATGTAGGCTCTACAGTGTAAAATCTGTACTGTTTTCTACTATTTCAACTACTGATTTTATTTATAAAAATATTCAGGCTGTCACTACACGTGGTCTTTTAATAGACTAGTGCTTTAGAAGCAATATAGGACCTTCAACTCATAAGTAGGCTATTATTCGTCAGACGAAAAATTTTTATCACATAGACCCCGGCTTGAGCATTGAATTCAATGTGGTTCTGGCAGCTCGAATACTCAACTGCGATTACGGGCATTGCAGCGCGACAGTGTTTGGTTGGTCAAAATATGACAAGTGAATTGAAATAATGTTATTTTGTACCCGTATGTAGAGCAGCATTTTTCCAGGGGAACAAAATAGTATGTTGTATAGAAGTACCGGCACTTTTTTGGAGGCGGTACATCCTACCAGCGGTTCTGGATGATGTCATTGGTACGCTGTGCAACCGATGCGGTTGATTTTGTGAACCGCTACATACCAGATGTATCTCTGAAGCTCAAAGTGCACCGTCACTTGTTTTCGGCTGGATCTTTCCCCGAACCCCGCTGGGGGAGCTAACGACGCTCCCCTAGATCCCCTTAGTGCGCTAAAAAGAAGAACGCCCCATCGTCATTGCATTTTTTCGGCGCTTCGATCGACAGTAACGCCATTTCTTTTTCTACAGGGTGCGGCAAAAAATCGGTAAACGGTCATGTTGAAAAGTCTATAACTTCGTCGTTTTTTAGCAGAATCAAATTTTATTTGGCAGTTAGATGTGAAAGGTTCTAATAAATAAAACTGTAAAAAAATTTTAATTAAATTTTTAAACGGTTGCTAAGAAAACAGCAATAAAACTTTAGCGAGCTACTTTTTTGTCGCACCCTTTACAAAATAAGCGCTGGCGGAAAGGGGGGGGCGTCAAAACTAGGCAGTTTGGCCCCAACTTAAACAAGATACAATCATGTCGTCCGCGATGTGCACTCTTGCGGAAAGTAGTTTTATAAATAGTTTTGTGTTATAGCAGCTAAGACGTGTGGCCACTGGCCAGCAATTAGACAGTATATGGAGATATTCTGTGCATGGAAAGACGTCATTATCGTAGGCTTATAGCTTCCGTCATTAGTCTCCAAGTCGTCTCACTCCCATACGTTTTAACTTTCTTGCAGTTAACTGTCGCGTAAACATACCTTTTGATATCTGTATATTCGTAGTACATTTGTACACCGGGTTATATAGATAGTTTTATAATGACAGTATCGACGTGGATAAATGTGAATTTTGTAACGTTTTGAGCTGACCGTTATATTGCGTACATAGTATTGTTCGTTTGAATTAGCTTTCTTAGAATTCCAGCTTATAGCATCTTTTGTTCGGTTAGTTTTTGCATATTGTGTATTTTCATTTTTTGTATAGAATTGTTTATAAACGTCAGTACAGAATCGATCTACGTCGGTGTTCATAAACGTCGTAGTTTACTCGTGATTGCAACTCTCACGAAATCGGAATGTTGCTTAATTAGAGTCACGAATAAATTCTTAAATTGATATTAACATACCATAGTTTACTGCATTTTATTTTTGCTTAATTTGTAAGACCAACTTTGTTACTTTTGCTAACAACATGTTGCTTACGCGCTTTAGGCTGGTACCAAAATCAACGACCTTGAATGACCTTGAACGGCCATTGCACACTACTGCACAAAGCATGCATCTGTCTGAGCGCAGCAGGGAAATGTGAATGAACATAAATTTGCGCTGTCAGCGACAAAAATGTAGCTTATGGGTGCTTCTACATCGTGTTCGGAAAAAAACATCCCGAACATTATCAATTGTCACTTGAAGAAAGGATATCTATTTTTCATAATTTTTGGTACGAATATTTCTGGCACAACTGGCCTTTAAATGATCGTTCAGTACTTTACCTCACTCAATGTCGGTGTTTCTGCACTACCTGGGGGAAACAGAATCAACGAAATATGAGTTGAAGTGAACGAAAATACGTCAAAAGCATCTCCAACATTATCGATTGTGACTTGAAGAAGGATTGACAGATTTTAATAATTTTTGGTGCAAACATTTTTGACACTACTTGCCATCAAATGACCGTTTTCTTTAAGTTCCCACCTCTCCAAATGTTTGCTTTTGCACTACCCGGCAAAACCCGAACAGGCGAAATAAGATAAAAATGCAATATTTCGTTTATTTTGTTTCCCCAGGTGATGCAGAAGCAGACAATGGGTGCGGTGGACAATCATTTGATCGCAAGTTGTGTCAGAAATATTGGTGTCAAAAATTATTTAAATCAGATGATCTTTCTTACTAACTTACAGTCGAAAATGTCCGGGATGTATTTTTTCGGACACGGTGTAGAGCCAGAATAGATGCATTTTCAGACTATCGTAGGCCAAAACCTATAGCAAAAATGACTGCAGCATCGCGCCGTTTCCTTGCTACAATACGGCATTTTTCTGCTAACAAACGTGATTAAACACATGTTGCAAAGTTCGAAACTATTCAGTAACGAGCCTTTTGGTCATTTTTTGAGATAAACAACTGCTATTCTCGACTTTTCGCTGAACTGTTTTGACTTCATATCATCCACGCATGTCGTCTACTTTCGGCCGTGTTTTTAGTCGGTGCTTTGTATTTACGTATACGTTCTAGGCATTTGCGATATAATATGCGCCAGCCTAAGTAAATAACTTGCCTGATCGTTTTTATAATGATTATTCGTTTAATTTTTTGGCAATTTTTGTGCGCCAGAGATTTTTTTGTTGCTGAAGCTACATAGTGCAAATATTATTCGGCAAGATACAGCGCGCATTGTTTCGTTTTAAAACTGTTATCCAGTGATTTTTCACGATCTACTGCGCTGTGTGTCATTGGCATCGCTTATCCGGCAGGCCAAAGGGGCACTTTCTCGTGCACTGCACTTGCAAACAAGGTCCAAAGTAATTTGGTAAATGCGGAATCGCTCTGGCAAGTCCACTCAACGCCTTGTTTGTATTCGTTAGGTGGCGGCACAGGAATGTAACGGTTTGGCTGTAATTTGTAGTTGCAAGTTTTGGCTGAAGGTTCAACCTCCCCCTTCAGGGATTTTCATCTGACATAAGTGTAGGCCTATCTGCCAAATGACATTTAAATTCGCAGAACGGTTTAAGCAGGGTGTACATTTGTGACGGTCAGACCAAGCTACGGAGAAATGTGCAGAAACAGTCGAAACCCTGCAAACTATTCCGCCTAAAATTGAGTTCATTTGCTTTCGTGGAACTCAAACGAGGCTATATACTCGTATGCCCAAACTAAAATTGGAATTCCTCGTAAATAAATAAGTAAGTAATAATATACGGGTGCCCGTGGCCATCAGTGGTTTTGGTCCCCCTCTGGAGTCGAAATCGGGCGCAAGTTCCCACCACTTTCGGGTTCAAGCCCCTTCCCCTTTCGGGCTCGTTGTTAAGAGTGTTGATTGCCCAGTGAAAAATAGGGAGAAAAAGTTTAGATCTACACCCTCAACAAAACTTCCGCCCTATTTTTTCACGAGGTATATGGACTGAAGCCACTGGTGACCGTCACTCCCTGTCTTAAATGTTGGCGCTGAATAATAAGCGATTTAATTAGGCCCAACGATCTGCAGGTTGTGCTTGTTAATATGATTTGAGTTGCGTATTCGACTTACGTGTTTTGTGCCTTTACCGAGATATTAGACGTTTTATAGAGTTAGACGCCCGATTTGTCGGTCTATAAAGTTGTCATCATTGCATGTGATATTAAAGTGTTTTGTGATAGGTATATCAACGTTGTGATCGTCTTGTCTGTGTTAGGCCGAAATCGATCAACGTCTAGTTTTAGAACTTATACATAGTTAGGCATGGGAAAATTTCTGTGCTTACGCTTGCCGTCCATCGCTGAAAAATCTCCGTCTCGAAAAATATTGGTGCAGTTTTTAGTTTGTTTTTAATTTTTTACTGAAAGAAAACAGTTTGCATCCAGTCTGCCGAGCTGCAGTATATTAAATTTCTTCTCATGGGTACAATATTCAACGTGTCGGTTTGTTTTCTCGCGAGCTGTTGTGTGATAAATATTACACGTAAGTCGTCACGTCATTAAGTAAAAAAATACTTTTTCCCGTGCCTATTTTTTCGCCGAACTAAAACCCAAAGCACAGAAATTTTTAGGCTTAATTCAGCATAGGGTCTACGGTATCTTGTCGTTTCGTGTGTGGTAGCTTGACAGAATCGGTTTCGACACGCCGCCTATTCTGACACGTAATCAGTGGCGTCATTTCAGTAGATCTTTGGGGGTCTCGGTCTTCCCTATCCCTCTCTTCCCCTTCC
>Ga0056128_1001135_pt1 | contig 28480 bp, 7 predicted proteins | sample WorMetLIZISLAND2_FD_71113 | JGI IMG/M metagenome (GOLD analysis project Ga0056128, IMG submission 71113) | Marine gutless worms symbiont microbial communities from Max Planck institute for Marine Microbiology, Germany - Olavius geniculatus... ... | reverse complement strand
TTGAACGGAGATCAACGCTTGAACCGCTTTGGTGCAACGCAATTTACGGCTGAACTAGGTTCAAATTCAGATTTGACCCGGGTTCAAAGTTGAACGACGTTGGTGCAACGCGCCCTTAGTATTGAACACTAGGCGGTCAAATACAAGTAAGTAAATCATACTGTAATCACTCTTTGATTATCTGGTTGTTATCAGAACTTGTCTTAAAATTGGTTTTACTTTTGCATGCGTTTTAAGTTTTAACGAGGCCAGGACAACCAGACTGAGGCCAAGCTGAGGCCAAAAGTTTGAAGCCAAGGCCAAATCTTCGAGGCCGAGGTCGAGGCCAAAACTTTGAGGCCGAGACCGAGGCCGAGGCCAAAATTTTGCTCTTAACATCTCTGAGAAAGAATGTAATGTTTTAATCTATTTTCCATGTGTTTATTTGCTTGCCTGTTTCTGTGTTTGTTTGTTTGCCCACGGCATTATTCAAAAACTTATGAACTGACTGATAAATTCCTGGAGCGGTGGGGGTGTCCCGAGTAGTAAGTGGTTAGAGTTGTGTGATCATCTGGATCAGAATCCTAATTTAAGAATTTTTTTGAAGGCAGGCAGGTTATTCAAAGTCGTAGATGGCAGCACCATTTATTGTCGGCGGAGATTTGTGGTGTCCGAGCGCTTGCAGTTAATGACATACTTTCAAACTTGTTTGTAAGAAAATATATTTTGAACAAACAGCTGCTTGTTGAAACGTTAAAGAGCGGTGCATTGTAAAAGATGCATTAACATTCTTGGCTGAATGTTTCATTATTATTCGTGATTGATTTTGTTTGGCCGATGGCAGAATTTCTATTGTGTGCGTGAGACCGCGCTTTTTCCGTGGTGATTTTCTATTTATGTAGCATTGTCACATTATTGCAGAATTTGTTAAACGTAGAATTGTGACAGTCTTGATGCAGTGCATGTACTGCAATGCTGGCAGACATGCCTAGTGTGTTTGAATTTTTGTCTACAAATTTTTTATAAAATCTGCCATGACATGTAACCAAAGTTCTTATATTTGCCATAGATAAGCAAGGTTACAAATGTTAAATTGACTTTACATCAAAAACTTGAAATAATGGGCAGCAATTTTTACTCCTCAAATTATGGTTCTCGGCAGACGGCAGCCTAATAATGTTCCCAAGTTCGATCACTGTTTGCTGCTTATTGCTTGTTGTCTGTTAAACACACAGAAAATAATGTGCTTATTATTTTAGACATATTTTATGTTAAAAAAGCACTGCACGCTACTACTGTTACTGCTGCTGCTCATGCTGCTGCTACAGCTAATACTATGATTAGTTTTTACAGTGTAAGTCCCCCTTTGAAGAGTAGTCCAGGACTTTTGTCGGTCGAATGCTTTTTTTAATTAAGTGAAATCATTTATTTTAAGACAAACGACACATCGTATAAAACATCGCATGGTAGTTTTCAACGGCAGGTATATTTAACTGCGCCTTGAAGACGTTTTTCTGTTCTGTTGTTTTGTGGACGTTGTTTATTTTCTGTTTAGGTGGAACGAATTCCGCGCAGTGGGAAGACATCACAGGAACGACTCAGCTGGTTTTCACCAACGACTGCGTTTCATTCACAACTACCGTATCTGCAAGGTCACGTTCGTTATTCAGCGTATAATGTACACTTTTCTCTATTCTACGTCGTACGAAACATTTTAAAAATATGTTTTCTGTTGCCAGTTTGACTCTGAATGTGAGATACGTTCAGACCGTCTTTGCTGAACTGACATTAAGCAATTCTAGCCATTGCGATTCTGTCTGTCCGTCTGTCCGTCACACGGGTGGATCAGTCAAAAACGGTGCAAGCTAGGATGCAAATTTTTACCGTCGGCAGCCCGAAAGACTCTAGTTTCAGAATCCGTAAAGCAATGTTTTATGTTATGATAGAAGAATTGAATCTGCGCTTAAAATTTCTTAGTATTTATGATACCAGTCACAAAATTAACACATAAAAACTAAAAAATGGGAAGGCTGACGAGTTAGCAAATTTGATAAACAGCACAATAATCTGCGCATTCTAAGATGAGAAAAATTTGTGATAAGGATACGTTTCAGTGTTATAGCGATGAAATGTTGGCAGTTACTGTCACTTTTCCAACCGCTCGTATTGCTGTCAGTATTCGGAGGAAAATGCGTCCGGCCAGCAGCTAAGCTCTGTTTGGTAATCATGTTAGCTGTGTACGTGTAGGTTTTGGCTGATGGATTGCCAGAGCATCGGCGAGGCGTCCAGGATGGCTACGGATCTGTACCGCGAGGCGATACTGGTGCCGTTCATGTCCAAGTTCGTCGTGTTCGCGAAGCGCCACGACCACGCCGAGGCCAGACTGCGCGTGTTCTGCGTCACTGATGACAAGGTCGACAAGACCCTCGAAACGCAGGAACACTTCACCGAGATCGCACGCAGTCGAGACGTCGAGGTCACAATATTCCGCCTTATTGTCGATCGTTGGCTTTCGTACTTGTGGCTTGGTTCGCAGTGTAATATTCCGTTCACACGATCGAGCAAACATCGAGCAAACGTCGAGCAACTAAGTGTATTCAAAATACACGTGCTATTGCTCGACGTCTGCTTGATGTTTGCTCGATCGTGTAAACGGGGTATAACAGTTAGGACCTTCGATTTGCGATCGCGGGGTAGTTAGTTCGACTCCTGGTTAAATCACTATCAAGTTGTTGAACCCGCCGAGAGGGTGGCGGAGCGGGGGGTAGGGGAAGTAAGTTACCCCAGGCCCCGCGACGTTTGGGGGTCCCGCCGTCGCTCAGAAATATAAAGTACACCAGAATGCGCCACTTTAAAAAAATCAAATCAATTTTTTTACTCTCAGAGTAGTTCTGCGAGATTGTTTTTCCGGGCCCCGCTGTGGCTCTCGACTGACCTGCAAGTTGTTAGTTATTACTTGGATTGGTGACTGTCCGAAGACAGGTTAAACATCTTGGTATATAAACAACGCTGTGGTCAACTCAGTCTTTTATCCTTCCGGAATAGGTAAATCAAGTACCGGTCAGTTTGGCTGGGGTTATGGCGTGTGGAACGATCTTTCTTTGGAGCTGAAAAGCAGTGACATTAGCAGACAATGTTTCATGCGAGGTTTTAAGGCGGGGCTTTTTGATTGTGTTTACCGTATTTGTAGCAGGCATTTCTGACATTTGTTTAAGGGGTACCGCACTGATGGACTGAGTAAGCGAGCGCCATCGTAATTATACTACGCTTAGGTTGCATATCTACGCCGTCGTTTGGTTTACGACGCATGACTGCAGCTCGAAATTGAGAAAAAGTACCAGTGCAAGCTAAGTGTGGTTAAATAAAAAAAATAACGTGTTGATTGATTGATTGATTGATTGAAATAAACGCGTTGATCAATGAATTGATTGGCTGATAGCTTGCCGTCTGTGCATAGGTGCTGGATGGCAAGCCACAGTACGTCGAGCTTGCCGGTAACCTGGCTCCAGTGAGTAAGTCCGGCGAGCAGCCGAGCGTGGTGTTCCGAGCATTCCGTGAGAACCGGCTTCCGTTCGTCGTCCGGGTACGTGACGTTACGCAGGACGCCGGCGGCCGGCTCGCCTTCGTGCCGGAGTCCCGGGGGTCGGCCAGGCTGAGTGCGGCGGCTAGCGACGTGGTCGTCGCGCCGACGTGTACGCTCAACATCGCTCTGCCGGACTATTCGCCCGGCAGTGCAGGCGCCCAGCTGGACGACGAAGAACTGCTGCACGGAGAGGCCTACACGCTCACCGCTGACAGACCGGGTACGCTCCGTCGGCACGAATAACTTTCACTGATGTAATCAGTCGCTGTTGATGTGGTCGTGAAAATTTCTCGTTTTTTGTATCCTGTGGAATTGCTTACAGACAACAGGTAGCTCAGCCCACATGAAGAAGAAAAACAGTAAAAAAAACTACGTACAAGAGAACAGTAAACACTAGACAGAGAAGCGTAAAATACGAAACATCCCAAATTTGCTCTTGCTTGCAACCTGCGTATCCGCTGTCACCTTTAGCTTTGCACAGCTATTTGCTATGGACGCGATTTGGTGCCATACTGCATTTCTAAGAGGTTTCAGTGTTCATGATATTTTTATTTAATATTTGTGTCGGCGTTTGTGTTTTGTAGTGTTTGACTGACTGTCGGTATTTGATTCTTGCATTTGCTGTATTGTGACACTTCGACCATTTCTAGTTCAATTCTGATAAACATAATATTGCGTCTTATCTTATTTGCTAGTTTGTAGAGTTTATTTTACTGGTTGTGAGCAGGTATCATACAGATGCCGGTCTCGGAGACGTGGCTGACCGACGTGGCCGAGCGCGTCGACGACGATTGGCCACGCTTGGCCATAGCGCTCGGACTCAGCGAGGCCGACGTCGCGCACATCGGCGGCACGATCGACACCGGTACGCAGGCGCACGCGACGATCAACTCGTGGCTGTGCGGCGGCGATCGGCCGGCCACCCACGCCGAGTTGCAGCGAGCCCTGAGACTGATAGGACGAGAGGACATCATTGCGCAGTGCGTGCCGCCGACGACGACGACGTCCGATGCAGAACTGATCGACAACGCACCTGCTCGACCGATACCTAGCACTACGTCACGGACTAGCTTCGACTCGTGTACGTTCAATACTGCGTTTTTATAGACACGATCCAGCAAACGTCCACCATTACGGTTGCTGGAAGTTTGCTGGACGTTTGCTGGATCGTGTAAACATCCCATTACTGGCTCGACAAGCACACGACGAGCGCTAGATGTGCGCTCGTCGAGCTAGCTTCGTCGTGTAAACGGGGTATACCAGACAACAAGACGACTGCAAAGTAATTGAGAGGAAATGCATGACAGCGTTGTTCTTTTAAACTATTTTTTGCAGGAGAATAGTTGAGAGTTAAAGACACAAATTTGTGCTGTAGTACCATTGTTGGTAATTGTTTAAAACACTGTCTAAACAATGAATTTGGAGTTTTCGTTTAAAGTTTTTCATATTCTTAACTACATTTCGCACAGTTTTATCCCATTGCTGGATACTAAATAGCTGTTTAGTGTATTTTGTTTACTAATTTTGTTGTACATTGAACACCAAAAGTGTCGTTTGAGAAAGTTGTCTGTGTTATTGTGACAGCTGGATTTGACGCATTGAGAGATGAATTGGGTTCTTCCCGGGCGTCATCGGTACACCAAGGTCTCTCTCTAGACCACGACGAACAAGATATGGTTAAAGTAAGCATTCGAGTTTCGTTTATAAATTATTATATTAATGGCAGTGCCAGTTCTTATCTGTAATTTATTTCCTAACAAATGTAAACTAATAATGAATGTAGAGTAAGTTTTGTTATTTTCGTTTTACATAGACAGTGCCGTTTTTATTTGATGTATAGTTTTCTGTGAATTTTTTGCAATTTTTGGCTGCACGCACATTTCAAGTGTGAATTGCGATTGGCTAGTGTTTTTTTTTAAATTTACGGCTGTGGCGCACATTTCAAGCGTGAATTATGCTGAAATGACCGGCGATAGACTAGGACAACCTGCAGATGACCTTTTTAGCATAGGATGCACATTTTTAACCATCTAAGTTTCGATCTTTCAAACTCAAGGAGTCTTCTGTATGGCGGCTTCAAATTTGGGTAATTCTTCAAGACGCATTGTTGTTTTATTGCATGCTGTACACTGATTGCCCAGGTGGCAGGACGTCACGTGAGCTTTGCTGAAATTACTTGTTCTTATTTTCAGTGCTAACTTGTGCTGCAATATTTGCACTAACGTTTTGTTCAGAATTAACACCCGTTAGGCTAATAAAACAACATTATTGCTGTGTTGCAGGAATCTGAATCGATTGCAGAGGATTCAGGAACAGAAGCTGGATCAGTTGTTGAAGGTTAATTTGGCATGGTTTACATTTGTAATAACGCAATATTTCAATTTCATCTCATTTAACTTTCTTGTACTAGTTGGATGCCGATGCACTGGCTGACTGCTGCTTTCTGTGGCTATTGCTTACTGCGTGATGCGTTGTTGACCTGTGGTTGTTGGTACTCTGCTGAATGAAGAAACGGAAGGAATTAAATAATTTGAGTATTTTCTTAGTATTGTCAGAAGACTAAAAGTTAGTTAAAAGCTTTGAGCAAACGGTGGTGACATGTTTCGCGGTGGGGAGAGGTGGCGTGTGGTGTGGCCCATGTAACAGTGGTTAGATTTTGGTGACAATGCGAGTCACAATGAAACTGGTGAATGGCGCTGTATAAGTTGGTAGGCCTACTTACGTACTGCATCTGGCAGTGACGTAAGGATTTAGAAATGATTCGGGTCCGCTATTCCAAAGGTCATTCCGAAAGTCTACTATTTCCACTAACCCTAAGCCTAACTTCAAAGCTGACCCTAACTCTAATGCTAACCCTAACCCTAACCCTAACCATAACCCTATTCCTAACCTTAACTTTATCCCAAACCCTAGCACTGTAACGCGTATCTGCACAGTGGACTTTCGGAATAGCGGGCCGGTACCCCAGAAATTACACGTTTGATGGAGTGTGGCACTGTCGGAGTGCTTATGTTTGTTTGAAGTATTGTGTTTGTTGCTAAACAGAAGGCCAGAGAACGCCGACAGCTGTGGAAGAAATAATTGAAAGGTCGGAAAATCTGATTGTCGAAGGCATGGACGATCGACTGGCCTCTGAAGGTTTGCGGTTGTTTTTTTTTGACATACCTGTATTTTATAACCAGCAATTATGAGCAATTGAATCGTTTATTTTAATTTTCTTCACTGAGGGCTGTTCAGCACTGTTAGAGCGCTTCTGAGTCACGCATGTAACAGTGATGCTATGTCAAATGGTAATAGATTTGGATTTAAAATTTATTTTAAGGAAAATTTGTTGAATTACTGAAATCTGTGCTGAGTGGCCTTTTTCGATGGAGCTCTACGAGCAAAAGTTGCTGAATTATTGGACTTACTGCTGTACTTTATAGTTTGGCATTTTTGAATGCATGAATAAATGACAGGATAAAATAAATTCATCCAGTTGGCGACTGCAGTGGTTTTTCAGATATATTTAGCATTGCAGTGTATGTGTGTAAACCAGATGCGGAGTATGAATTGGAGGAAGTCTGGGACGGCAAACAGTGGCACGTCACAAAGAAGCTCATCTCTAAGAAGCCCGCGTCACCCAAAGATTCCAAAAAACCAGGTGCGCTAAAACCATAATTTTTGTTGTAATATTTCACATTTTTATAGTACACATAAACGAATTATGTCATCATGTTTAGTAAGTCAGTTAGTGCTCGAATAAGGAAAACAAAAATGGATGTAATCATGTAGCCAGTATTCAGAAAAACGGGCCTGCCATGCTTCGGTACTATAGAATTTGAATAATAAAGATTTTTTTTGACAAACTGCTTGTCATGCATAATTATGGAGAAAATTGTCAGATGTTTGTTGATTAAGTTGGCGTATCAATGTTGATTATCTTTTGTTTACGTTTATTAAACATGCATTTAAAAGCAACAATCCAGTGAAACTAAAAAATAACTAGCAGCTGGTCTATGCATGACGTGCACGTGACGTATCAGCTGTTCTAATCACGGCTTGTGCAATAGCTCCCACATTTTTCAACCGAACTTAATGAAACTAGAAACCATGAAAGATATCCGGGATACGACCCCACGTGCAAAATTTGGTTGATGTGGGACGACGGGAAGGGGGTCTGCATACGGAGGGCATTTTCCGTTACTTTTTGTGTTTTATCCTTTTGTATTCTTGCTCACGCCTACAGGTCACACCAGAAGACTGATCACGACCATTTATGGCTCAAAACGCGTGTTTCCGCGTACGGTAGGGCCTTTTGGGGATCTTGATGATAAAAAATAATCTTTGGGGTCAAAACTCCCCAAAAACATGATTTTTGGGGGCCTGAATAGGCTTTTTACACCAAATTTGTGAAATTTTCGAATTGCGATGTCTTGAGAAATACGCACTTGATCAACACGAAATTTGAAGGGGAATTTTAAGTGCACAAATGGACTTCCTGGGTGGTCCAGCATTACAAAATTATAATTCAGGATGGCGGCAGCCGCCATCTTGGATTTTTGCACAAACAGCAATAACTCAGCCACCGATTGACGTAGATGAATGAAATTTTGCAGTAATGTAGACGGCTTCCACTTAAAATTCAAGATGGCGGCGGCCGCCATTTTTAATTTTATTTATCGTTTACAATTCGTTTACTATTGCACATATTTGCACGAAATTTGGCATGTGTTGAAGGTCCTACATACAAGAATACCAAAATATTGAACAAAAATAAAATTTAAGATGGCGGCAGCCAACATCTTGGATTTTTGTACAAACAGCAATAACTCAGCCGCCGATTGACGTAGATGAATGAAATTTTGCAGTAATGTGGACGGCTGCCACCGGAAATAAACCATTTGACCAAAATGGACAAAAATAATAAATTCAAGATGGCGGCGGCCGCCATGTTGAATTTCATCTATCGTTCACAACTCGTTTACTATATCTGGCTACTGAGAACAGATTTAATGTCTAAGCTAATACATTAGTTCAGGCTTATAATTTTTGATTTTTGCCGTTTTACCTCAGCACTTATACAACATAAATAAATTGCTTGCAGTTTTTTTTATATATAATACGCCATATTGGTGACATCGTGGATTCTGCCTGGCTATCCGTTTGTCCGTCCATCTGTTTCTGGCTCTTAACTCAAAAATTAAAAGCGTCGGGAAACATAATAGGTGTGAACGTTAACCACGATAGAAGTGAGATTGTTGTCATTTTTTACCCACAGTGTCAAAGGTCGGGAAGACGGCTTCCCGGCGGAGGGAGTTGCATAATATGATTGCACTAGGCCGATGCATATTTTTAGTATTCTACAAGATGCACGTTTCTGTTAATATTATGATGCAGTTGGCAAGCAGCCTGTGGAAGAAGCAATTGCCAAGCAGCAAACAACGTCAACCATGCATTCAATGTTGCCTTCATCATATGGTGTGTACCAACATGTTAGCTTTGAGATGCACAACTTGCTTTTCACTATTGCAGTCATAAGTAGAATAATGTGGTAGTTGTGTTATTATTACAGCAAATACAGCTGAATAGACTTGTAATTTACGTGTAGATAATCAGCTTAAGTTAATGTATTGAGCTTTATACTATTTGCATTGTACCTGTTTTAAATTGTCAGATATATTTAGCACTTAAATTTGTGGCTATTTTGTAAGTTGGCATTGCCTTAAGTGCTTTAGTTTTGTTTTGACTGAGCTTTAGCAAGGGCGTTTTGCTGGACAGAAAAGTACTATTTTGGATATCTTCAGAGGTTTTCTTAGAGACATTTTGAGAACCATATACTAACCAACGTAGATGTAAAAAAGGTTATACACATAGGTTTGTGTAGGTGTATGTGTTATGTACATGACTAACACACTAATGCTCTAATGATGTAAGTGTGAAAATGCTACTAATTTATATACTTTAGAAAATACATTTTTAAAACCAGAAAGTGTTATTTTTAGGAATAATTTAGATTTGTTACATTAATTTTTATTGTATGTTAATTTTATCAGTAAAATGCATGTTTTGATGTGTAGCTTTTAACATAATTTTTCTTGCTTATTAACTGCTGTTGGTATGTTGCACGTTGTGTTTTAACACAGTACTTTGTGTCTGTTTTATGTCATTACTTTGTCTTTACTAATTATGTCTAACATGCTGAAGTGAAATGCTGAGATATTGCTGGAATAGTGGCAGTATTACAGCAAGTGCTTTGAAGATGTGTGGTTTACTAACATCATTGACTGGTGCACGAAAGTGAATAACTGAAGCTTATTAACGGCACTGCAATGGAGTAAGTTTGTTTGGAGTTATTCATCTGTTACGTGAGCTTAAGGATTTGTATATAACTCTGTTCCGAGCCTTGCATGCATGTACTAATACACTGGTTGAAAGCGTGAAGCATGAAGTACGCTGGAACTGAAAAAAGTTAATCAACTGAGCAGTTTTGTCATGTGTGACATTTTAGACAACGGCGAAGATCAGATGAGAAATAGATCCACAACGGACTCCTCAGCACCAGAAGCAGTTACTGAGCCTTTTGTGTGGTTTGCAACGGCGTCAGCAGACAGCTTTCCAGCAAACTCTTACAACGAAATGCAGTTTTTCACTGATGCTTTTTTGCAGAGACACAGTTATGATGCAGCTGAAAAGCGGCAGAGTCAGTACGCAGATTCGGTCGTTCCTGTTGAAACATTTCAAACTATTGCTTTGAGTGAACACGGTGATGTTATGCCTGAACAGCATTCCGTCGCTGAAACAACCAATCGCTTGCACTTTTCGCTTATCCCAACATTAGCCGTTGAAGAGAGTGTTAGTGATTTATATTCAGAAGCGGACTGGCCGTCAATGCCACCTGACAGAGATAATAAAGACGTTACGTTAGATTTATCGTATGATTTAGAGTATGGCGGTGTTATGTACAGAGAAAATGTAGAGAACAATATTTGTGATAACACGTTTGATTCCACCAAAGATCTGGAAACAACCAGAGAAGTGACACAGAAGGAATGTGTGCTTGATGACGGTACAGTTAAAAAGTCACATTGCACTACAACAAAGCAATTTAGACCAAGACTGTCCAGTGAACTAGCAGCAGCAGAACAAACCCTGGACACAAACCGAGTGTTAATCGGCGTCGATGTTGATGAACAAATTACACTTATATCTCCAGACATTAGTAATGTTAACGATCCTAACGTCATTAGTGATGAGCGAGTAGAGTACTATGAAGATGTCCTTGATGGAAATGTGCTGTACAAAAAGAAAACTACTACTGTCAGATTTAATGCGTCGATTGTGACGTCAGATGACACACGACAAGAATTCACCGTCAGCGGAAAGCCTGCAGACACTGGACAAATCATTGACTTAGAATGCACAACTAAGGCAGCGGCAGCAGACGAGGTTTTGAGCCAAGAGACTTTGCCACTTGCTGATGATATTATACAGTCGAGATGTGAAGAACAAGAAGAACAACAGACGCTCGATGATGGTAGTACTGTGAAACGACATGTCACCATAACCACCTTTTTTAAGCCAAAGCCAGAAAAGATAAATTCTCAGCCATCTGCAGATGGCGTAGGTACGCAAGAAATTATACTGGTTGAAGAGATTCTGAAAATAGTGATAGAAGAGCGAATTACACAGCTGCCCAAAGGCGTGATTGTTGATTCTGCAAAGAAGATTGATATGAAGACAACAGTAGAAGAATTGGAGGAATTCACGACATCAGGCGTACCAGTGAATAAAACAATTATTCGAATAAGCCCAGTTACTTTTCCAGATGTTTTGACTTTAGGCAGTCACAAGGTAGCCACAAGTCAGCAGGTAGCGACTGAATGTGATAAAACTATGGTTGTGCCTGATATATCAGCTGAGAATGAAATTACTGAAAATAGCCATCAGGTTAGATTAGAACTGTTTGACGTTGACATGCCGTCTCTTGATAATGTAAGAGTAGACGCTATTGGCGATATGGAGACAATCAGAGAAGTGACAGGGAAAGAACGTGTGCTTGACGACGGTACTGTTGAAAAGTCACATTGCACTACAACAAAGCGGTTCAGATCAAAATCTCCCAGTGAATTAGAAGCAGTAGAGCATGCCTCAGACGCAGACCGAGTGTTGGTCAGCGTCGATGTTGAGGAACAGATTACACTTATATCTCCAAACGTTAATAATGTTAACGATCCTAACGTCATTAGTGATGAACGAGTAGAGTACTGTGAAGATGTTCTTGATGGAAATGTGCCGTACAGAAAGAAAACTACTTCTGTCAGATTTAGTGCGTCGATTGTAACGTTAGATGACACAGGGCAAGAATTCGCTATCAGCGGAAAGCCTGCAGCAATTGGACAAATCATTGACTTAGAACGTACAACTGAGGCAGCGGCAGCAGCTGAAGTTATGAGCCAAGAGACTTTGCCTTTCGCTAATGATATACAGTCGAGATGTGAAGAACAAGAAGAACAACAGACGCTCGATGATGGTAGTACTGTGAAACGACATGTCATCACAACCACCTTCTTCAAGCCAGCAAAGCCAGACTTTCAACCATCTGCAGATAAAACTGGTGCACAAAAAATTAAACTGGATGAAGAAATTGTGAGGATGACAATAGAAGAGCGAATTACACGGATGCCCAAAGGCGTGACTGATGATTCTGCAAAGGACATTGATACGACAACTACTGTGGAGGAATTAGATGCATTGTCGTCGTCAGGCGTACCAGTAAAGAAAAAAATTATTAGAATATGTTCAGTTCTGTTGGACAACGTTTCAGATTTAGACAGACACGAAGTAACTACAGAGCAGGTAGCGCTGGAAAATGACACAAATATCATTGTGCCTGACGTATTAACTGAGAGTGAAATTACTGAAAGTAGCCAACAGGTCAGGGCAGAAATGTTTGATCTTGATCAACATTTAGTTGACAGTAGTATAATTGACGTATATGGTGATCTAGAGACGACCAGAAAAGTGACAGAGAAAGAAATTGTGCTTGACGACGGTACAGTTGAAAAGTCACATTGCACTATAACGAAACACTTTAGACCAAGATCTCCCAGTGAACCAACAGCAGTAGAACAAGCCTCGGACACAGACCGAATGTTAGTCAGCGTCGATGTTGATGAACAGATTACACTTATACCTCCAGATGTTAGTAACGTTAACGATCCTAACATCACTAGCGATGAGCGAGTAGAGTACTTCGAAGATGTCCTTGATGGAAGTGTGCCATACAGAAAGAAAACTACCACAGTTAGATTTAATGTGTCAGTGATAACGCCTAGGGAAAGACAGCAGGAATTTGCTGCGAATGGGGAGTCTGCTGCAATTGAACGAGTCAGTGACTTGGAACGTACAACTGAGGCGGCAGTAGCATATGAAGTTATCAGCCAAGAGACTGTGCCACTTACTGATGATTTGATACAGTCGAGATGTGAAGAACACGAAGAACAACGGACGCTCGATGATGGTAGTACTGTGAATCGACAAATAACCACAACCACCTTCTTCAAGCCAGCAAAGCCAGACTCTCAGCTATCTGCAGATGACGTCGGTACTGGAGAAAGTGAAGTGGTTGAAGATATTGTCAGGATGGCGATAGAAGAGCGAATTACACGGCTGCCCAAAGGCGTGACTGTTGATTCTGCAAAGGACATTGATACGACGACAACAGTGGAGGAATTAGAGGAATTTACACCATCAGGCATACCAGTGAAGAAAACAGTTATTAGTATATGCCCAGCTACTCTGTCAGATGTTACGACATTGTCTAGTCGTGAAATAGTCCAGGAGCAAATAGCACCTGAAAACGACAAAAGGCCAGTTACTCTGTCGGGTGATGTTACAAATTTAGATATTCGGGATGTAATTACTGAGCAGGTATCGCTTGAAAGCGACGCAACTATTATTGTGCCTGATATATCAATGGAAAGTGAAATCACCGAAGGAAGCAGTCAGCTAGAATCGGAAATGTTTGATATTGATGCTCCTGTTGTCGACAGTCACGAAATAGTTAGGGAAGTAACGTCGCAACCACTTTCTGAGTCAGTAAATTTTGAAAACGACAGGGTGTCTGAAGTAAGACCGGGCGAAACGGAAGTTGCTGTTTGTCAACCTAAGGACGGCACCAATGAGCTGGTCACAACCAGAGATGTAACGGAAAATGAATGTGTGCTTGATGACGGCACAGTCCAGAGGACAGTCAGTGCCATAACAAAGCAGTTTAGACCCAGATTAGCCGCTGAAGTAATTGCTGGCGATGACACTGACAGAAACCGAGTGTTAGTCGGCATCGATATTAACGAACGAGTTACGCTTATACCTTCAAACGTTAGTAATATTGACAATTCTAACATCACTAGTGATGAGCGAGTGGAATACCATGAAGATATTGTGGATGGCGGAATTCCTTGCAGAAAGACGTCTACCATCACAGAATATCGACTGTTGACATCGATCGCAAATGACGTGCCAGAAATACCGCCAGATGTAGCGGTGATTGAAGCCAATTCTGTTGAGCGCTTGGACACAGAATATTCGTCCGTCAAACCCGGTCTTGCACTAAGCCACGACTACAGGTTTGATATTGGTGATGCAGCCGATCAGAACGACGAGAAAGTAGACTTTAATATGGAACTTACGCCGGAAGTTAGTGTCATAAACAAGCCATCTGTAAGTGTCAAAGTATCTCAGAAGATTCGTCGGATTGGTTCTGATGGAGCTATCGAAGAAACCTACACAACCGATCAGTCTCTATCAAGTGAATATGATCCGTCTGATAGCATTCTAAGGCACGATGTCGATGCCGCGTTGGCTCCCCACGATGTCATGCATTGTCGCTTTTTGTCTGTAGCGGATGTCGACGGGGATTCGCCCGCGGCTGGATACGGAGTGCAAGTGTATGCTAAGACGCTGGAAGACGAGCCGGTCGTCGAACACACGGTGCAAGAGTATGACGACGTTCAGGAAGACGGCACGCTGGTACATCGCCGGGTGACGAAGACCACCCAGAAGAAGACCATCGTACAGCAGGTATTCGTCCAGGGAGGGGACGACGGAGGGGACGCCGACGTGACTCTGAGTGGGCCGACGCTCAGAGAGTACACGGATGTGAGCGTCACCGGTCCCGAGGAGACTCAGAGCCAGGTAGAAGAGACGGAAGAAGTCGGTGCCGATGGTAGCATAGTGCGGCGAAAAGTAACCACCACGAGTCACCATCAACTTGTCACCGAGCGTCACATGGTAGCCGGCAGGACGGACGACGATCAGCTTGCTCCAGGTGGAGACAGCGATGTCAGCCTGGAGCCGGTTAACGGGAAGCAGAGTCCGCAGTCCTACATCCCGGAGCTGATGAAACTTTCAGGCACCGAGTCGGACAGCACCAAAGAACCAGGTGAACACGCTCGTCCATTTTAGGGTTGGGCTAGACTTTCTAGTAATTTCGACCAAACCGGAAAACGGTGTGGTTATCGCTATGAAATATGTTAAAAGTGATTATAAGTGATGCAATCTCACACTGTCGGATTTATCGGGCCTTAAATGTTCTCAGAATTTTTGGTATTTTGGGTCAACAAAGCTAAAAGAGTTTGGGCTCCCTGCCTCTGTAGGACTTAAGTTACACCTTTCAAAGTACCATAAATTGAGATTTTTTGTACAAGATAACGAATTTTATGCATTTTGTGTGTGACTTAAACTGGATTTCGTGTTCAAAAACGTTGTTATTATTAGCATAATAATTAGAGACTTCTAACTTTGCTGCATTTGTTGTATGTCGTTTATTACGACCATGGCAAATGTATTGTCAGCAAGACTGTCACAGTGTATAGAATACTCTAATTTTTCTGAAATTAATAGGCCGATTTTACACAGTACTATAGCGGCACGTTTTATGTAAGGTGATATTTTGATTGATTACTTTATTTCACAATTTTGTAGTGCCCGTGCAAGAATTTAAAAGATCGGTTCATATTTACCGAAGTCACTACAGAAACGCAGTACTGTTGCATATTACTTTTTACTTGTGTGTAATACTGTACAGTTACTGTCATATACACCGTGGGCCGTAAAAAACGTGCCACTTTACCTATGTCCATATTTTTGCCAATTATTGACCGATTTTCACAATTCTTTCACTGGCACACTCTGCAGACAATTTGTGATAATGTAATTATTATATATCCCACCACAGGGTAAATGCGTTTCTGCACTACTTTGTGAAATATAAATGTAAGCAAAAACTAACGATAATAACAAAAATTTAGGCAAATGAAAAAAACGCTTCAGACCAACATTGTGATAAATAATTCGTATGACACTAGACTGCGTTATACCCACACAGTCTAATGTCATACAGACCATGCACTGCAATGTTGTTCTGAAGTGTTTTTTTTCAATTTTACCTAGATGTTTGTTATTATTGTTATGTATGCATATTTCATTAATATTTTACAAGGTAGTGTAAAGATGCATTTACGGTGTGGTGGGATATATAATTATCACATTATTGCAAATTGTCTGTAGAGTGTGCCAGTGGAAGAATTTTGAAAATCGGTCAACAATTGGCGAAGATATGGACAAAGTAAAGTGGCACGTTCTTTGGCCCACCCTGTAGTTAAGAATTCACATTTCGTGAAATAATGTGGCAATCAGAATGGCAGCGCGGAAGAATCACAGTAATGAGTTTGCTTTTTCTAAAGTTATCAGAGAAAAATGGCACAACGTGACGTGGGCGTTTTAGGACTCACGCACAACTATATAGTTTATAACGGGCACTATTAGAGCGGAAATACGTAGATATACGCCTACAAAGTTGTTCAGATTTGCACATCAATGCAATTTTGGACTTAATAAGTAAACGCGAGCTTCAATAGTGGTTTGTTAGTAAGAAGTGACAGCAGAAGTATAACACCGTATAGATTATTTCTCAGTTTAGCGACATTACTAACCTCGTACGATCAGTAATAAGTTAGTCTGACGTTGCACACTGTAACTGGAAACTGTGTCAGTCTGGTCTCTAATGGTTTTTGTAGCATAAAATTTCCTGTTAAACTGATATTTGCTCGGCAGTTATTGCAATCGCTGAGTCAGGGTGCATTTTTGTTAGATCAGTGGTTGTCAGCGTGGATGACGATTAATTAATTCTTTTTGTGTCGTATTGAATTTTAAATTAGAAATGCCTTCTTCTCGGGATCTAAGTAGCCCGACTGATGTACACAGTCAAGACGATGCGTCAGATAAAGGTAGGTTTCTTGTAATGTGATGTTTTATTTTTGTGTAATTTTCGTCTGGAAACAATTCACATTGTTGCGCTTTTTCTCTCTGACGTTGTGTGGCAATGCCGTGTTATGTGTATAGCCATTAGGCTCTATCATTATCATGGTCTAATCTGATATGATAGAGGCTTAATAATGTCGTTTATCTGCGTTCTGTTTTGATGTTTTTTTCCACTGTGTTCAGCGTTGCATTTTGCTCACTATTTACTGTTGTCGCGTAAGCCTGGTAATACAAGTTGTTTATTTAAATGCAGTAGGTAGTACGCAGCTTGACAGCACAGATGTGGTCCTCAGACTTAACGCTATTTGACAAATTGTTTTAACGATTTAACGAGTATCGTTATCATTCACCAGTTTACTTAATTACATGTCACCTCACCTTATTGTTTTTTTGTTCTCTGTCTCCGCAATGTTTTCCAAGTATTTTTTGACGCGGCTTGCGTTCGACCATTATATATTGAAGAAAGTTATTAAAACAGTAAAATAATATTATCACTTTTTCTTCCTCTTCTTTACTGCATGGTCACCGTTACTGTTGTTCGCTAGTAGAAAATCATAGACGAGCTTTCAATTTGCGACGACTTCGATGACCTTCGAATGACTTTTAACACTGCCAGAATGCGTCGTACTATCGCCGACCTCGCGGTTTCTTTTGCCCGCGCGTTAGCTGAGCTTCTTGTCTGTTATGATAATAACGGATAATGTTTTTGTGAGTGATATGAAAGTAAGTCTTCGTGCGTGTGAGTTGTGTGCTCTCTGGCGCTTCGTCTTTCAGCTGTACCGGGATATGGCCAGGACACTGTGGTCGCGGTGTCTATCACAGTCACAGAGGACAACAGCGAACCCGTGCACGACGACGACTTCGTCCAGTACTACGGTCTACAGGCATACGTCGAAGGTAGATTTCCCACACTGCGTTTGTACTTATGACTATAAAACTTTATTTTTAGGTCCACTGAAAAAAACGTAACAAACTGCAAAATATAGCAATAGATAGTCGCCCAATATCAGTATCTCACAGACGATTAAACAGATTTCCCTGGCACATGACACTTGTTGAACGGTAGGCTAATTTATAATTATACTGTACTTCATTTTGAGCATGGCTTGAAATTCGACATTGTAAAGTGTTAGAAACACGATGTCATGTCGACGAAATTGTGTATTGTAAATGTTAGATTTAGCTTGTCTGTAACAGCAGCTACGAATACATGGCCGTCGTTTTAGCTTTTAGTCTCAGCAATATGTACTGCAAATGATTGCGTTGTGGTGATAGGAAACGGTGCGGAAACGTGCAACAGCGTGCCAGAGGCACACGAAGTCGATGAAGATCAGCCCTCACAAACTACCACGAAAGAACTCCAGCCGTTGATAGAAATCATTTCCGACGCAGCAGGCGACGAGGCCGACGCCACAGACGAGGAAGTGTCCGCCATCTCAGCACGGATGCCGCCACCTGGCGAGTTGGATCTCGACCTGCCCCAGATATCGGTCCAGATCGCCAGTCCGGTGATCTTGAGCCCGAGCGACAAGGAGGAGGGCGTTCTGTGCTCGGCGATGGAGAAGTACGCGAACGCGTGGACCGGGAACTTTGACGTCGAGGACGAGGACGTTTCACAGCAGATGGACTCAGTCGACGACGCTGAAACGTTCGGTGTGAGAGGTGGTCAAGGTATGGACATGGATGATCGACCTCTGTCGCCGACCGACTACACCCTGGAGGACGAGTCAGACTTCATCCAGCCGGAGACGGACGCGTTCCAGTTGGACTGCCGGGCGCCGTCGCCGTCTGAGTATTCCCTTCTCACTGAAAGCACCGAGGAGAACGACCTAACCCAGCGCCTCATCCACGCCGCCCCCGCCATGCCGCCGGAAGATCTCTTCGCCATACCCGACCCTTCGCCGTCCTCCGCCGAGATGAACATTTACCTAGCGATGCATGACCAGTTTGCATGTAGTCACCGCCGCTTGGAAAATGATACTAACGACATCATGCCAGGTATACTAACGTCTAATGCATGACTGCATGCTGGTGTTGATCTTCAAACCGTTCTATTATGTCCAGTTAATTTTCTTTTAGGCTATTTTTAACTCTGGGAATAGCAGAGGACCAGAGAACATCGGATGGTGACAAATATTAGTCGATCATATTTCACAGAATTTGTTAATACAGTACTTTTGGAGTCGGGTAAAACCGTATTTGCTGTTGACGTCCAATGAATGTTTTTGCTTACTCTATATTAGTTTTTGTATTTACTTGCCTAAACGTAGAAGCACATTAACGTAACTCGGGCAATTTTCAAGTAATTTCGTTTTCTTGTTTATTTTGACTGCTATTTAAGCTACTGAGTTACCGTCGTTACTGCCTGTTATTGTATAGTTGCACTGCTTGATGCTTAACCGGTTCTGTTCTGTTTTGCTAACGCAACTAACTTTTCTGCATGCATGATCAGACGTGGAATCATTGGATGGAGGCGTCCGTACTAAAGGCGACGTTCTTGGTGCTGAAATTGCATCTTCAGAAGATCTACCGCCTGTGATAATGTCCGCTGTCACCGATGAGCTGTACGTTCGACATGTAACGGACGAATATGTTGCTGCCGTTGACGCAGACGCACGCCCGAACGATGACGATGGTCGGCTGCCACGATCTTCCAGCTACGAAGACATTTACGTCGGAACTAAACTGCCCGGAGACGAGCAGTCGGATGATGACGAAGCCGGCGTAATCGACGTCGCAGACATCGGAGACAGATTCGACTCACGACCCGCTGCCACGGCAGTGCACCGCCGGCAGTCGGGACGAAGAAGTTCCAGCTTTGAAAACCTCTACGAGACGCAGAGACGAGAAGCGGCTGGCTCGGGCGAGACGGAAAATGACAGCATCCAGTGGCAGATGAAAGAAAGCAGCTGTGAAGATTTGAGCGAAAAGGACTCCATGTTAGCTCCGTTCTCCGGACAACCTCGCCGGAATTCTCCTATCGACATAACTGTGGAGTCCGGTCTGGATCGAGTGGGCCAGTCCGAGGAATACAGCACGACCAAGAGATCGCCGTCACATTCGCTTCAACACTCGATGTCGTATGACGTAGCAGAGAGGCGCCTCGTGCTTGGCAGCGGCTCTTCACTGGATGGCGAGGAAAAGGAGCATGCAGTCGGCAGCGTGCAGAGAGAAAGGAATGCCGCATACGAAGGTATTAGGAATGGTTGTGGTGGTTGCACAGTGTGTGATGTGTGACGTATTGCTTAGTTGCTGCTTTCGGTGTTGTCAGTGAACTGCGATTGCACTATTTGCACTACACTGCGTGTGAACGAACCACTTTATTCCCAGCATTTTCTATCTAGTTTTGTGCTCATTTTGTTTCTCCGTGACATCAGTCGCCAAAACCGTTTTGTATTTTTAGGTAGATGTTTGAACATTTGCACCACGATGTTCTGGCAAGTTGTGTTTTTTTAAACGAAATAAAGTGGTTCACTGCACGTTTTTGTCTGTACGAGCCATTTGTGCTGTCAAGCATAAGTTGTTTTTTTTCTTCTTTTAAAACTAGAACGTTTACGTCATTATTCGTTTGCCTACATTCGTTTTGTTTGCTGTTGGTTTTTTTCTGTAAAGTGTGAAGATGTCCATCAATAAATCGGACATTTATTTAGCCTGCGTTGTGTCTGTGCGTGTTTTGTCAACCCTTGACCGCATGTGATGGTTGTGTTATTGCTATAGACATATGGAATGAGGGCCAGCTAGATGAGGATAACGACGAAGTCGAGCGTCTAAGTATATCTAGCCATTCAGAAGTAGCGCAGCTCGAAGATATCACTGGACAACTCTCAGCGCGTGTTGCTGAAGGTGCAGATGATGTTTCACCCTGTTGTTTCATCGACGTATTAGTGTTATCGTCTAAATTATGTGCGGTATTAGTTGACTTGTTCTCGTGGGTTTAGTTTAGTTTAGTTTGCTTAATGAAGTTGTCAAAGACAGCTTGTGCTTGCTATATAGATGCTCAATTGCACTTTCTTTTGTAATTTTGCCGATAGCAATTATCCAGAAAGTGCAGTGAATTTTTGTTTTTGGACTTTGTCAATGTCTTTGCAGATCTTGTGTTGAACGAAGTAACTGTTTATCTGTTTCCAAATATTAACATTTATTGTAATTTTACTAATTTGTTTTTTTTGCAAAAAAACTTTATGTCCAATGCAGCACCACATATTGCTGTAATAAGTTGTGTATTAATCAGTAGAATGTTGTGTAAAACAAAACACTAGAATAATTAAGTAGGTAAGACCTGTGTGATTAACATAACTAAGTTAACGCTTGATCATCGTAGAAACAGTTATCCGTCGTGTTTGCTTGCCGTGAAATCTGCAACTAATGTGCTGAATACTAACATACTAACTACTGACTGTGTTGCGTGTTTACATTAATGCTTTCTCAGGAAGTGCTGTTGGTGCTGAGACTGATGCACGATCCGAGGGGACTGATATCGACGAGCCTCTTTCTCCTTCGGCCAGAGAGATCGGATTCAGCTTCAGCAAGAACGCATCCTCGTCGCTGTCCGCTCTGGCTCAGTCCCCGCCGGAGTGTCTGTCACCGTCGAAGGAACTCGCTCTGAAGGACGAACTGTCTCCGGTCACCGAGGTCCCGAGCGACATAAGGAAACTGAAGTTCAACATCGGCGCATCGCCGAGCGACTTCATCCTGGAAGAGAGCGAGTCGGAGGAGGTGCAGCGCTTCACGTCGACGACGAAAGATTCGCAGGAACTCTTCAAGCCGATCAACGAATCCGGCGAAAGCGACGAACTGGAAACCGTGGTGGAGAAAACAAAACCAACAGCTGGTGGCATTGCATGTGAGCCTGCGATAAGCCAATCGTCTGAGGTTGACGTGAAGGTTACGCCGGTGCTGCGTGGATTGCACGACGATGCCGCAGACAGCTCGGACGAAGAGAGAGATATCGTTGATGACGGCAGCGGTCTCGACCGAATGACTTTACTCTCGTTTGACAACATAGCATACGAAGATCCAGCGACAGATTTACAGTCCGCAGACCACCAAATCAACAGCAAGCATGTTCTTCTGGACGTCGGCGAGGAACAAGGCGCTGCCAAACATCACCACGGCCGGCACAGAATGAGTATCTCTTCCGACTCGGACTCTGAAAAGTTGATCGACGCCGAGATGGTGGACATTCAGACGACGCTGCAGACACAGTTTGAGAGCACTGCGGCGTCCAGACTGGTCGGATCCCTGGGACTGGATCAGTCAGAGACAGTGATGATAGGCGAAGAAAAGAAATACAGGTCCGAAGCAGTTCCGGCCGAGCCGCACGAGTCCATACGAGGAACACACGACGCCGAGGTTCTAAACTCGATCGAGAGCCGACGAAGCAACAATCTGAGTTTCGGAGCCAACCCGCCCAGTTTGTTCGGCGGTTTCTCGCAGGAAGGTCATCAGGTGGCGGGCGGTACGGAGCCTGGGAACGCAGCCGATACGCTGATAGTGTCCTCGGTACCGGAGGACGTGATGAAAACGTCGACGTCATCCGACGCATCTGCTGAACCGATGATACTCGCTGCGACCTACGACCTCGATTTGGGTGCCGTGTCGCGCGTGGTTGCAACCTATGACATATCGCCGGACAGCGTCGACAAGGTCTTCGTCCTCGAGAAACGCACCAAGGTGATCCAGTCTAGTCCCGACGATGAAGTTTTCGAGACCGAAAGCGGCGGAGGAAAGACTGCTTCAGCAAAAACCGAAGGCAGTTCAGATATCGCCGAACCTACTCAGGACTTGGAGCACGTGGGATTTGATACGAACGAAATGCCGTTTGAACTGGTGAAGGCTGACGACGTTGATGGGTATGAAGCGTACCTGGAAGTAATGCAGCAGAACAGAGCTGTGGCAGACCAGGAACTCGGAGCACTTCTGGACCTTTACGTGTGTGGACCAGACGAAATGGCGCGTGGTATGCCAGTCGAGTCTTCGTTGTACACGACAGACAGTGCACAAGAAAACATGGAGTCGGCTTCGTCGCCTGTAGCCTGTGTGCAACCCGACTTGATACGGGGGATGCCGCGGGGCACCGATGTTGACATTCTCTCTGAAAGATGTGTCCACAGCTTTGCTGAAGTACAAGAAAATCAAAGCATGGTAGACAGAGGACTTCTGATTTACGATGACGATGAACCTAACAACGAGCCTAACATCAGTCTGGAACCTAATTACGCGTCACAGCACACTGATGATCTGGAAAAATCTGGTTCTCCAATGGACACATTCAAACAGCTGGATTGCCAGGACGTCGTCTGTGAAAATACAACAGCGAAGATGCCGGCTTCGTTCGGTAAAGGCGCACTGGAGTCAGATAACATGTATCGAGTATTTCAGCAGGACCTGACCGATAGTCCTGCAGATGACGACAGTTTCTTCGGATTACAAAGCGAAGGACAGGCAGATGATTCAGTGGACGAACAGCATCAGAAACGTAAATTTGAAGACGATGACGACGAAGATCGGGACGACGATTTCTTGGCAGAATCTGCTGAACCAGAATTGATGATATTGAGTGCGGATAAGGAAGATGAAGAATACGAGATGCAGACGAATTTACTGGACTTTAGCGATGATTGCCCAGCGACTGCAACTGGCTTTTGTGAGAGTTTGCTAGTCCTTGATTCACAGCATATTGGTCGACCTTTGTCTCCGCTACCAGACAGTGCTTATCGGATTGTGGATGACACCGACGATGCCTATGTTACGAGGCATGTGTTACGTAGCAGTACTGCAGATTCCGCTGAAGATAATCTGCACAGCGAACAGGCAGCTGTAATAGTATCACAAGTAATGGCTAACGCATGCGCTGCAGCAGAAGATGCTGAAGTTGAAAATAGGCATTTTCAAGAGTTCGAAGTTGGTGAAGATTCTTTTCAGGCAGATGAAATTTCAGACCTGGTACGTAAAACTTGGCAGTCAGGTTCGTATAATGAAGAAATGGACGAAGCTACTGAAGGTGGTTTTCAGAACGAGCATCAGTCCGACATTGGCTTTAGCGGCAGAGTTTGTGAGCCGATGCAGCACCAATCAGACAAAAGTGAAACAGGATCAAAGAGTGTTGATGCTGATAAGTTGCTTGATCTAGAGGGTGAATCTGTTACTCAGAAGGTTTCAGAGTTTGTACACACCGTCGTAAGAGAAGCACACGTTGAGACAAAAAATCTAGCCAATCGATCGCAAGAAATTATTGATGGCTCATTGGCTAACTACACTTTGAGCGACTTAAGCACAGTTGATGAGGAAGTTGAAGAGTTTGAAGCAAATCATGAAAATGTCTATAATGTCTTGAGTGATCTCTCAAGCAGAGATCAGACAGAGTCCAGTAAATCAGAAACAGGTTTTAATGGTACGTCGTTCGAGTGGAATGGCGGGGAACAGACAAATTTGGAAGATTACGGCGATTCTTCAAGCGTAGACAGCTTTGCAACGGTTGTTCCGTGTAACCAGGAAATTGGGGAGGATCGAATGGCAGACCTCGCATCGGTCTCGTCGTCAATACATTCAGACTTGCATTCCTCTTTTATAGAAGACCAGCCGGAAGCAATCACGTGCCTCGATGCACGGGATGAATTTTTGCATGAAGGAGAAACTGAAGATTCTTCGAGCAGCGACCACTTCGAAAATATGAGAGACGATCTGGACTCGAGCTTGGTTGAAATAATACCCTGCTACGAGTCACCTGATGAAGATAAATACGGAATTCTCGACGATGACTTTGATCAGCCGATGATGATGTTAGCTACTATAAAGGAAGAAGACGAGAGGAGCTCAATCTCTGGAAAATCTGGAAAGACCGGCAGTTCTTCCGATCGAGTCGATGGTACGTCAGATTCTGATAAGCAAGCCAGTTCAGGAGATTTGCATGCTGAGTATCCCTGCAGGCGTATGGTGGGAAAGTCAGCCGAAAAGGATGACATTTCTGTTTCATCCTCTTTGCTGGAGTTTGAAACTTTGGAAAAAGAGATGCAAGATCGGACAAGTCTTGATTCTCTTACAAAGATGGGATCACAGCAGTCGGTGGCGGAGAGGAGTTCGGAGGCTTCATCGTCATTGCTCGAGTTCGAACGCATAGAGAGAGAATTGCAGGACAGAACAAGTCACGATTCTTTAACAAAACTCGGATCTCTGCAGTCCGTGTCCGAGAAAGACAACGTCTCCATATCATCATCACTGGCCGAGTTTGAGAGGCTGGAAACTGAAATATGCGTCCATGAGCCAACGGAAGCTATTTCCGCCCACGCAACCTACGCAATGGCTGGGAGTACCACTTCGCTGAATGCGTTCTTGATGGACGACTTGGCCGGTCGGACGTCGGAACTGGTCATGCAGTCGTCACAACTGTCTGATCAATCGCTGGCTTTTGACGAGCAGCTGGAGTCCGAGGCGCGTGCAGTCGTGTCGATGTTGGAAGCAGGTGCGCTGCCGGTCATGGATGATCACATGTCGGTTAATAAAGAAGCCGAACCAAGCGCTGCCGCTGACGCAGAGATTATGCCAGCAGCGACAGACGCTGGCGAGTTGCCGATCTATCCGGAGTACCAGGATATCGTACAGATCATCAGAAAAGCTTCGGAGACTGCGCGCGAGAACGTGGAAGTCGAGAGCAGTCGGTTCCGTCATCACCGACCCGACGTCCACGAGCCGGACGTGGACTCGCTGAATGAGCCAGACGACGACAATGCGGCAATGGTGACTGCTAGAGGAGTGCCGCTAAGGCACGTCGGAGACATAGACACCGACTCTCTGCAGGGTGACGGTGATGCTGATTCGCTGATGCACGCAGACCAAGTCGTGCCGGACGTCTCAACGCTGAGAGCCGACGCCGTAGACGTCATGGAAACTTCTGCCGACTCGATCGAAGCCGTTCCCCGCGACGAGATCCCGGCGTTGGAAAGATCGTCGGACTCGTTGGAGATGCAGCAGACGGCAGTCGGTGGCGCGGCGATGCAGACGTCGGTTGACTCGCTGACTGGTGACGAGGACGCACAGTGTCTGGATAGCTTCGACGCTGACTCGCTCCACGAATCATCATTACTCGGGCTGAACGCGAAGCACGAAGAAATCCAGCGGTCACAGACCTCGGCCGTCGAATCCGGTGCCTGGAGCCAGTCGGACTCGCTTCTGTCCAACACGGGGACCCTGAAGTCGAGCTATGACGACAGCAGTATGCGCGCGTCTTCGTCACTCGATTCGCCTAACTCAAAACACGACAACAACCACGTGAGCGAATTATCACGTGACGGCGAACCCGGATCGCATGCCACTCAGCTGGACACTAGCTCGCATACTGCCATACACAGAGAGAATCTTACCAAACGCACGTCTGGTAACTAACACTAGTCTAGATGTTGTCACGTACTTGGCATGATGTAGCGGTTTGCATCTTAACATGTGCATGTTGCATGGACGCATGTTAGTTCGGTTAAGAAATAATTATTGTCAGAATGTTTACTTGGAGGACATATTAAACATTTTTTCAAACAATTTGAACGATTTTACTGTGCACTAATTTTCAGTGTACATTAATGCTGGTTGATGGTTGCAATTTTGCTCAGTTAACTGCATGAGCATACAGAGCAATGTACGAGCGTATTTCAACTGTGCGGCTCTACAAGCCATGCACTATTATTTGAAAGATGAAAACTTACTCTGTACATACACCTGAACCTTATTGACACTTACTATAACTTATATTTAACATTTTACTTAAACACTTTGACAATTTAGCACTTGACCTTATTACCGTCTGAAGATATTATACATTTTTGGATATTTATATTTTACAAAGTAATGTAGCGACATAATAAGTGTGATGTGCATTCCACTGAGTAACAAATTTTTTCCAGAGTCTACGGGCAAAAATTGTGAAAATTGGTTATTATTTAGCGAAGATGTGGAAAATGTACAATAGCTTACTTTTTTGGCCCACCCTGTAATCTTTGACGGACTTTAGTATCAGTTCGTTCTTAATTACTGCCAGTGAATGTTTTAGTGTTTTTTTATTCGTGTAATTTGTGTTATATAAATGTGTTGGCGTTGTTGTTATATTTTGTACAGTTTTGTAATGGATTACATGTTGATTTGTGTTTATCTGTAAACATGTTTTTACTCTGTTTATATCAGTGATTTATGTTCGTTATTTTTTGTTGGAATTGTGAATTATGCATGTACTAAACGTGCCCATGTGTAGAATGTCGACACTATCGTCTTTATTTTGAAAACGATTGTTGATTTTTGCATTAACTGTGCTTGGACTTCAGTTTTATATTTTGTGTTTGGTCGGTTTTGTCCATACGTATTGTTTTGTTTTGTTTTCAGTGTTCGTGTTACATGCGGTTCGCGGTATATTTTTCACTGTGATTTGGTTGGCTACTGTTTGAAAATAAACTTGTTAATTTCTCGTCTTGTACTGCTTTTTAACGTAAAGTATTTGCATCACCTTGGTCTGGAGACTGTCAGCATATTTTATGACCAGAGTGTTGCTGCTTCTGAAACATTATGTATGCGACTGTGTTAATGTAGGCCTATTTTTCTGCAACAAAAACAACTTTATAAAGCTCACTGCACATTGTGACAGTGGTCGCAAGCTTTATAAAGTTGTTGTTGATAATAGATTAATAAGAGATTAATATGAATTATATGAATTCGAGTCTCTTACTCATTTAGTTATTTTCACAGCGTAGAGAATCATAGTTAGCACCCTTAGCGAACGGTATTTTAGGATTTTTAGCGGCACGGTAGCATAAGGGAACTGGGCGAGCCCGGCGGGCTGCGCATCCGCCCCTGCAGGTCTGTCCTGAGACGTACTTATAGTAGCAGCCTACTTACCCGTCGAGGGCCGCCTAAGAACTGTCTATTTTTGTGAAACTGAAATTGAAAAAAAACAAAAACTTGCATGCGATTATTGTTTGAAGCGGATTTAAGCACCGCCAAAACTGCCCGAGGGAAACTCGCGAGTTTTAGTTTGGTTTTTTTACGCGCGAAAGCAGCTATGCTTTCAGCGCGTCTTAGCCATCGCAATTCTGTCCGTCTGTCTGTCCGTCTGTCTGTCTGTCTGTCACACGGGTGGATCAGGCAAAAACGGTCCAAGCTAGGATCTCCAAATCTTCACCATTGGCTGCCTGGAAGACTCTAGTTTCAGAAACCGTAAAGCTTTTTCATAAATTCGAAGGGGGTCACCCCAAACGAGGTCGCTAAATGAGAGGGGGGTGGTCAAAAATTGCGATTTTTGGCCTATAACTCGCTGTATCTCAGTAACGGTGCGAGATAAGGCCTAGGTTACTATTAATCACTAATAGGAAATCGTATACTGGCTTTCGATTGGCCTTGGATGACCTTGAGCGCCAAAATAGGGATTTTTTTATGGATTTTTTGGGCGATTTCGGACTGCGACACAAAATCATTCACAAGACGGCGCCACGGTACTGACATTGGTGGCATGGCGTCGTTGGTAACGCGTTTCGGCTGAAACGAAGTTACTCTACGCCGGACCCGGTTAGTACTGCGATGGGTGACTGCCTGCGGGCAGGAACTGCTATAGGCTTTCGCGCGTCCCGTGAGCATTAG
>Ga0056128_1001134_pt1 | contig 28480 bp, 22 predicted proteins | sample WorMetLIZISLAND2_FD_71113 | JGI IMG/M metagenome (GOLD analysis project Ga0056128, IMG submission 71113) | Marine gutless worms symbiont microbial communities from Max Planck institute for Marine Microbiology, Germany - Olavius geniculatus... ... | reverse complement strand
TTGTCACTGCGAATGTTCGAAGTGTTCACTGCCAGCTCCAAGCAACAACACCAGCCTCTAGTCGTCTTATTTGAGAAATCTTTTACAGCCTTGTCGATCGGTCCCTGTGGCAGGTTGCCCTAGATAACCTAAAGCGCTTCCTTGAGTTGGGCGCTTGTTTCGGCTTTGTTTTAAACTTGTAGTATGCCTCCAACATTGCACACCATACGTGATAGTCCATTGGGTTTATATTTGACGAATTTGGAGGCCATTGGTCTTTTGTGATGATATCTGGACAGCTGACCCGCAGTTAGTTCTGTGCGCTGCGCAGCGTTGCGCGCTGTGTGTGCTGACGTGCCGTTCTGCTGGAAGATGAATCCGATGGGCAGCCGGCGATTGCTTTAAAGGAAGGATAATTTAGTGATAATTTATAAACAATATAAATTACTGTTAATTAAAACGTCACTGTGACGTCATTGGCAGTAACGTGTAACCAGTTTTTTTGAAAATTAAACAGCATTTTTAACTTAAACATTTTTAATGCTGAAAAATCGGTAGGCGGTCATGTTAAAAAGTCTATAACTTCGTCGTTTTTCAACAGAATCACATTTTACTTGGCAATTAAATGTAAAGGTTTCGATAAATAAAGCTGTAAAATTTTATATTAAAATTCCAAACGGTTGCTGGGAAAACGGCGAAAAACGTTAGGCGTCCACTTTTTTGCCGCACCCTGTAGTTGACCTTAGAAGGTGCTGTCGCGGCGCATAGCCAACGAACAGTAAGCAGTAAATTTTGTACGTCGTGAAGGCCTACTGTTTTGAGTAATAAATATAGCAGACAGGTGCGCCGTATCAGATTTGTCCGGGGCCAGATCGTGTCAAGAAAACAGTGTGAATATCGCTCGTGTTTCAGTTTTCGAATGACTCGTTTGTTGTAAACGCGTTGTTGAAAATGTTGTCTTATTGTCTTGAAAACTTTTTTTGTTCTTTGTTTAACCGATCTACTTGACCATATTACTGGTCCGCATGTTCTCATTTCACGACATATCGTCCTAACAGGCTCGACACTATGCCTTGCGCGTCCGTCCGTTCGTTCATCTGTATGGGCTCATAACTTGTAAACGAAAAGACGATGAAAACCCACAATAATTTGGTGTGAACATCACCCAGGACAAAAATAACAGGTGTACCAATTTTTAGCTAAAAAACAAAGTTTAGACAGGCGGCCGCGCCATATGTTGGCACTGGGAATGAGATCGCATTATCTACGTGAACAGGAGAGTAAAGAGCAGCAGAAGTGAACTAAAATGAAATGAAACAAAATGAAAAGAATTGAGATGAAAGCGACTTTTATTAGTTTTATTTCAGTTTATTTCATAAATGTAGTAAACGTTTTTTTTACGTTTTTATTCCTGACACGTTTTTAAAGTTTTTTTTAACGTTTTATTTTATTTCAACATTTTTACATTAAGATGTGCATTAAAAGTGCATCAAAAACTTCGAGAAGCACTTTTGAAATTACAGAAGCGAACTCATAGACCATAATTGTGGTAGTTTACTTAGTTAGGCCTAGTAAACTTATTAGTGATACTTTGATTTTATGACCGTACGCTTGGATTGAAATTGAATGCAGTTTTTTTCTCCCTAATTTTAGCTATACTGCACATTGGACATACAGAAGTAAACATTAGGCAAAAGGTTGAAGAAATTAGGGAACGTTTTTTATTCAACGTTTTTAAACGTTTTTGATTCCTGCCACGTTTTTAACGTTTTATCGTTTTTTTCTGGAACGTTTTTTACATATATGGTTTATTTTATTTCTTTTGCTATGAACGCAGTGCACGAAGCGACGCGTGAGAGCATGCAAACCTACTGGCAGACTCACAGCAAGGAGGCGTCAGTGAAAGAGATGATGTTAGACTCCAACGCCGAGGAACTGGGCAAGGAAGAGATTCCAGAGATCATGTCGATGATGCCAGACACTAGCGGCATGGACGTCCTCGAGCTCGGCGCGGGCATTGGGTGAGCTTGTATGCTGTTGCACTGACGTCTTTTTTCTTCAGATTGTTAGGCTTTTTGCGGCGAAAAGCGGATGAACAGTCATCTAGGATTGGGCCGACATTTTCCGTTGCACATGTACATGATGACCCAAAAATTAGTAAGCTATTTTACTTTGTCTATATCTTCGCTAAATATTGGCCAATTTTTACATTTTTTTCACCAGTGGACTCGGTAAAAACTTTGCTACTTAATGGCATGCACACCACACCTATTGTATCGCTACACTACCTTGTAAAACATAAATATCCAAAAATCAACAATATTTAGAGATGGGCAAAAGGTCTGATAGCAAATTTTTAATGTATTTAACTTAAATGTTAAAATATGAGTTACAATAAGTGTTAACAACAAAGGAAAACATATTAAACATTTAAAAAATAATATGAATGATTTTACTGTGCACTAATTTTTACTGTACACTAATGCGTGTTGATGGCTGCAATCTTGTTCTGTTAACTGCATGAGCATACAGAGCGATGTATTTTAATTGTGCTGCCCTACAAGCAGTGCATAATTTTTGGAAGATAAAACTTTATATGTAGCTACACGTAAATCTTATTGACACTTATTATAACTCATATTTTACATTTTACTGAAATACTTTGAAAATTTTCTACTCGATCTTATCGCCATCTGTAGATATTGTAAATTTTTGGATATTTTATATATTTTATAAGGTAGTGTAGCGACATAATAGGTGTCGTGTGCCTGCCGCTGAGTAGCAAATTTTTTGCAAAATCTACTAATGAAAAAATTATAAAAATTGGTCAATATTTAGCAAAGATATGGGCAAAGTACAATAACTTACTTTTTTGGGCCATCCTGTATGTCTGACTAGAATATTTTACACGTATTGACGCATACGGTCGAAAAATGTTCGCAACATTACTGGTTTTCTTAGACTTAGGCCTGTCTGATAAAAGGTGATTTTTTTGGAATTACTGGGGTGGAAAATGTTAGAATGCACAGAGGGAATTAATTATTGCTTAGTTCAATCAAAATGCAATTATTTTAATTTTTCTTTTTTTTTCCAGATTTACTTGTCGTTTCGCTGAGCACGCCAGTCGCCAAGACAATGACGGGAGTCGACTTCGTTGATAAATTTGTTACTGCAAGGGTTAATTGTTATTTGTTAATTTGAATTTTATTTTTGGAATCATTTTAGAAGGTTTACGTGTCGCATTGCGGAGCACGCTAAGACGGTAACTGCTGTCGACTTTATTGATAAATTCGTCGAGAAGAATCGCGAGTTGAACGGGCACCTCGGCAACTGTCGATTTCTGCAGGCTGATGTCGCCAAACTTCAGCAGCCGGTCAACAGGTACTTCGACATTACATGTCTCATCCAGTGGCGTTGTGGCGTGGGGGACAGGGCCCTTAAATTTTAGCCTGGCTGTTTTAGTGGGAAAATTTTCTTTCCTTTTTGAGGAATGTATAAAGACAAAAGTACAATTCTGAGCGTCCATCCTGTGCTGAAAATTTGCAGCTGTCTTTTCAGAAAATGGCAAATTCTAGTTCCTCTTCGACTTTTTAGATTTACTCGTAGACCTATAAGCAGTACGTCCCAAGGCTAGTATAGGGTGTAATATATGGTGTAAATTAATAAACCCGGGCTGCTGTATGGCGCCTTGAGAAGGTGTATTCAAAATAAAAGTATAAAACGGGTGTAGGTCTAAATGTCGCTCAAGAGTGTGGCCTAAAACGAAAATGTTGGGTGCAGTTGTTGTCAAAATATTCCGCAATTAAGCGACATAGCACATAGCTAGAGAATTAAGTCACATGATACCTGCCGCTTATGCACTGTGCGATCCCATATGGCAGGTGGCACTCCGTACTTCGTAGCTCTGAGATACAACAAATCCCGAAACGTCACGTGTCGTATAGAATCACAATGTAACCTGCCACCCGACGCAGGTAATTGCGCCCCCCCCCCTTCTACTCAGCCAGACACGTTGGTACTCGACTTATTTTTCTACCCCGGAGGGACGAAAGGCTGAGTTGTTTTGGTTATATATGGTTATGTACCTGGATGAACTTTACCTGTCCGCAGACAGTCACCCATCCAAGTAGTAACCACTTGAAAGCCGCCTGACCTAAAGTCGAACCCAGGGCCTCTTGATTGTAAGTCCGACACTCTACCATTACGCCGCCAAGCCACCATGTCAATGTCAATATCATCATATATTAATCATACTACGATTTGCATCGTCCCCACAGCCGCCGTTACAATATAAAATATCATAGGTATGTTGTAACGTTAGAATAGCAGATTAAAAAGTGATCGTAGCGGATTCCAAGCAATGTTGAATGTTGACTGTGTGCTATCAGTTATGACCTGGTGTTCTCCAACTGGTTGCTCATGTATCTCGAAGACGTCGAAGTTGAAAGGCTCTTCACTAATCTGCTGCGCTGGCTTCGACCGGACGGCTACCTGTTCTTCCGCGAGTCGTGCTATCACTCTTCCGGTATGTTGTCTGTGTGATGATGCACGAACCGTCGGATTTGCTCAAACGTTTGCAAATTTTTGTACCAACCAGCTAAATATTTTTTAAAACTCAATTTGAATTTAATTATTTCGCAAGCGATTAAAAAATTGAAGTAGCCGTTGTCATGTTGCAATTTGTGCATGGATTGTGATATTCTTGCCGAAGTTTTAGTCTAGATCGTTTAAGCTTAGTTATTAATTATTTCAGGAGTTAATGTTGCGTAACAGTAGCTTGCTGACTAAGTAAAGGGTTTCAGTGGTTTACCAGTTTTTATCCCTTTAAAATTTTACTTTAACTCTTTCATAATGTTAAATTAAACGAAAAAATGGTCTACTGCAATTACTGTCGAGGCGTGTAGCGTGTAAGAGATGATCTTGCAGCTACTTGATCGACTAGTCACCAAACAGAAAAAAAGTCGTCTAAGTAACGATCGAACTTTTGGCATGGTTGTCGTCCGTTTGTCCGTCTGTCTGTCCGTCCGTCTTCCTCTGTAACGGATAGGCCCCTATTGTGGCTAAGCTTTATAAGTTGTAGGCAAAAACATTTTATACGAATAATTAGCCGGCCCTGTGTCTTAAATCTAGGCAAGCAAAATTTCAGCGATCTAGTGGAAGGAAAACATTTTCAAACTGTGGGTTAAATGGAGGGGGTAAGAAAAATGTGCGTTTTTAACGGAAAACTGGCCATATCTCGGAAACGGTGAGAGATACGGCCAAGGTTACTATTAATCACTAATAGAAAGTGGCAGACGCCTTTTCAGATAAAATAAAAATTATCGATCTTGGATGACCTTCAAGATCACTAACAACCAGTACGGTCGGCTATCCTAGCGACAGCTTGGCTTTTTGTTCTTACTATTATCGTTATTATTATTCAGCTATCTTAGCAGGTCGCACTTCGTGTCTTGTTCGTGCGTCTGTTTGTCTGTCTGTCCGTCTGTCTATCCGTCGCGTATCAGCTCTTAGCTCGATAACTAAAAGGCATAGAAAACCAGAAAACTCAAATTTGAGCAAGCGTTCCGTCTGCGCAAATTTTCGGCGTGAAAAGTTAAAGATCAGGCGGACGGTCGCACAATATGTCGGCACCCGGCTGACAAAGCTTACTGCTTAGTGAATGCTGCTGCACAAGATGTTGAAATACCACGCAGGTAACGCGTCGCGCGAGGAGAATCCAACGAAATACCGAGAACCGTCTTTCTACAACCAGCTTCTGCAGTCCGTCTCCATAGCAACGGATGACGGTGAGGGGCTGTACGTGTTCGAAATCATCATGTGCAAGTCTCTACAGACTTACATCAAGGTAACAGTTACAATTTTTTGAGTCTCAGCTAGATTCACGAGGTTTTGCCCCAGAGCTGTCGATATTAAGGCCTTGACTGGTTACATATGTGAAACAAAACAAAAACGTTTTCAGAAGAATTGTTTTGTTCCATTTTTACGCGCGAGAGCTACAGTGTAGCATAGCTAGCTATAGCGTGTATTAGCTATGGTAATTCTGTCTTGGTGTCTGTCACTTTTAGGTAACATTCGGAGCCCAGGTGATATAGAGACTTTTGGTTTTTACCGTATGATACCTTAGAGTCTTTAGTATTTCGTGACAAAATTTCATGCCGTTGGGTGAGGGGGGTCCTTTGAACAAAAAGGAGAAAGAGAGGCATTCCGTAAAAACGTTATTTACAGCTATTGGCTTGTCTAGCATAAAAATGGTTGCAGATGAACACAGACATGTTGCTAATCATAACAAGTACTGACGACAAACTTCTTAGAAATGCAATATCAATGACCTTGAATGATCTTGAACCCCTAAAATAGCGGGTTTTAGCGATTTTGTTTGCGATTTTCGACTGCAGAAGAGTGAATTGCGACGAAATGGATGGAGATAGACCAAGATTACCTGCGAACAAAAACTGCTATAGGCTCTCGCGCGTCTCATGAGCATTAGCTCAGATTTCTTGTACACGTAACTTTAAGCCATGATCAATCTTGCAAGAAAATTACTTGTTCAGTGTTTGCAATTTTTGCGGCATAGCACCAAAAAGTTTGTCGACGAATCTGATACATTTTCGCAAATATTTTAGACGTGGTTACGTGCAAAATAAAACACGAAACATTTGCCAAATATTTTTAAATATGTTTTTTGGTTTTATGCAATAGACAAGACAGACCTATTTCCATTTTCGAAAGACTTGCATATAGACAAAGACAGACACACACACACACATGCTTTGCGTAAAACAGGGTGTATCAATCCAGTTTTCCCGGAATAGAGTTTTTCTTACATTATTAACTTAGTTTACTTTCTAAAGTGAATTGTTGATACTACAGTCACATGAACTTGTATAGTAAGCTAACTACAGATTTGTTTCAGATTTTTATTCCGCAGCTGATAATCGTGAGAATTGGTTGACAGTTGACAAAGCTATTTCAATATTAAATGAGTGACGTTTTGGGACTGCAATAAAATTGATCAGGCTTTCACGGCCTGTCTGTCTGTCTGTCTGTCAGTCTGTGCTCCGCTGGATTACCGGTTCTCAAAAATCATGAAGGAACTTAGATGAAACTTTTCAGAGGGGTTAGTCATTAACCCAGTAAGGAAGTGATTAGATTTTGGCGGCGATCCGAATTTTTTTCCGGATTGTGAATTACGTACCGGTATATCAAAGTGTGCCGGTATATCTAGAATTTTTTTGCCGTAGCCACTTCTGCTCATATGCATCCTGGCGTCCACCATCGATTCTGTTACCTTTGACGAATAAACGTGCCATTAGTGGCTATTCGCCAGATGGCGGCAGCACTATTCTGAGCGGATGTTTGAGATGTATGCGTGTGTATAGCGCAAGTCAAACCGGAATCAGCTGTGCTGGCTGGTGCACAAGGTGCGACTGTCTGGCGTGGCGGAGGCGGCAGGCTGCAAGTCGTTTCAACAGTTTCTCGACACTCGCCAGTATTCCAGACACAGCATCCGCAGCTATGAGCTCATCTTCGGCAAGAACTTCTGCTGTCCGGGTGGCCTTGAGAGCACCGAGGTTCTACCTACGATGCACTTATTGTTTTAGGCGGAATTGCTGGCATTTTGACTATTCTTACACATTTCTCATTCGTAGTGTGATTTGTGTGTCTGTCTGTTTGTCGTCTGTCAAATTCATGCCCCTGCTAAAACCGTTGGACGAATTTAGGCCCCATTTAGTATGTATATTTAAGGGGTCCAAATCCAATGACATGCTATGTTAGATGTGGGTCATTGGGGGGGTCCTTTATCCTCAGGGAAAAAGGATATTTTGAGGTTCAAATTTTAGGCCAAAACTTGCAATTGCAAATTTCAATCTAACCGTCAGTTTTCTACTGCCAGCTGGCGAATGCAAACGAGCGATTTCGCTTATTGTCAAATTACTTCGGTCGTTGTTTACTTAGTCATTGTTTAGTGAACACATTAGCGGCATGACCTGGCGGCGTAATGGTTGGTTGGCTTATATGGGATTAAACTGGAAAATGCCTGTCAGTTTGGGAATGCTAATCGTCTGAATTTGAGAGCATAAATGCCAGCATAATACAGGGATCATCTATTGGACCCGCTGCATAGCCTATGCTGTCAATGCTGGTGACCTTAAAACTACTACCTTAGGCAACTTTCTTTGCAAATTCGCAGATGATAGGCAATTATAGGCAATTATTAATGATAAACAATAAGATGATATCTTATAGTACCTGCCAGCAACGAAGCATCTCGACCTGCCGAACTTCGCAATATACAGTCTTGGGAAGAAAAGAATAATCTCACACTCAACTGTATAAAGTCCAGTGAGGATGTGTTCACTGATCCCAACGACGACCCGCCTCTTATTCCAGGGATTGTGCGACGTCAAAAGCTCCATATGCTTGGAATCACTGTGGCGAACGACTTCACAGTTTCAGAGCGTGTCCAGCACCTGACTGTGAACAGTGTGAAGTCCGCTCAAACAATATACGCTCTCCGTGTCCTACGGGCACATAGACTGAAAGATGCTGCACTCCAGCAAGTACACCGGTCCGTGGTCGTCGCAAGGCTACTTTACGCAACCAGTGCATGGCACGGTTTTACTAAGGCAACAGATCGTCGACGTATTAACTTACTGTTGGAACGTGCGAAACGTTATGGTTACTGTATGCTTATTAACTTTTGAAGAACTGTGTGATGCCGCAGACGATCAACTGTTTAACAAAACCGTTTCAAACTGCAACCATGTTTTACACTGTCTATTGCCACCATGATCTACAGCGTCGCAGCACTATAATCTTAGGCGTCGTATGCACACACTTTCGCTTCTTGAGCATGGCACATATTTATCTGACTGTAACTTTGTCACTCATATGTTATATAAACACATTCATTAAGTTTTAACCGTCGTTTTTAGGCCTATCACATCATAACTTTTATCATATCTTTTATTAGTCACTCGATTTTAGGCAATCACACATTCCAATTTTGTTGCTGTTATGCTGTTTTTTAATGATTAGTGTTCAATTGACGTGCTTGTTTTTGCAACATTTGTACATAGTCTTGTAGACTTTTAAACTTTTACATTCACTGTATGGTAGGTCTAAGTTGTTTACGTGCTTGCGTTTTGTCAAGTTAATGTATTAAACGAATATGATGATGATGATGGGTGATGTCGTATGTTAACTTAGATCAACTCAGTCTGGCCATCCCTCCGTGGTTAGGCGCAATAAGTATCAAAATCTGGAGGGTAAACAGGCACGCCGCGCGAAGAATAGTAGTCCTGTAGGGGCCTATTCATGGCCTGACAGTGTAAACAGGTGTCCGGCTGAGGGCTAAGAAGACGGGGATCAGAGCATCCCTATATAGACATTGTCGCTGGCGAAGGACTTTACGTCATGTTCTGCTATATCAAGCGTGATGTGTGTGCGTGTATCAGGAGGTGTTGAAGAAGTTATCGCTGAAGCCGGATCAACAGGTGCTTGATGTCGGGTGTGGTCTAGGTGGTGCCGCCTTCCTTATGTCTCAGGTAAGCCTGCACGCACGTCGAGATAGGGGTTGGGGACAATAAGTTACCCCAGGTTTCGCAACATTTGGGGCCCCGCCGTCGCTCAAAATATAAAGTGCACCAGAATGCGCCATTCAAAAACATTAAGATATTTCTCCCTAGAGGAGCCCCGCTAGAATGTTTCCTCGAACCTCGCTGTGACTCTCGGCGTCCCTGTACCAAACCAAACAGTGTATTGTTTGTTTTTATGAAATTGTCTTAGGCCCAAACTGTACTTCAATAGATAGTAATAATTATGTGGCACAGACAGCATGCTGTACAACTAGCCTACAGCGCTAGACAGCACTTGCGTTCTATCAATGCGTAGAGAAATTATTCAGTAAGATACAGCGGGTCAGGCGTTTAGACAGACACGAGTACGAGTACGAGTCTGGGTTTTCGTTTATGGCCTGTAGAAGCTTCACTCGTACGAGTGGAGCGTTCACGGTGACTTGTACAAACACACAACTAAAGGCGTGTCGGCCATATTGAATAAAATCGAATCGATGAAATACAGTATACTTCGCCATTAAAACAACTATATTACACTACAAAGTTACTACTTTTACAAACCGCACAAATCTAACGATAGACATTTCTACGACGACGTCAGTTCTGACGTTAAATGTGGCACGGTTTTTCTAAACTATATTAACGCTATTTACGAGTAATTTACTCTCTACGAGTTGGATAAAAACACGACCTGCACAGAAACTACTCGTACGAGTGAAATTTACAGGAACTCGTATACGGGAACGCGTACAGTGCCGGACTCGTACTAGTGTGTGAACGCAGGCTCAGTCTAGGTGAATGCTGTTGAACGTTTTGCTGCGGTAGAAATACGGCGCGCACGTGACTGCGATGGATTTGTCGTCCAACATGATTTCGTGTGCGTTGGAGCGTGCATTTGAGTTTGACGACATCGACAACATGGTAGGCTTACGTACTATGTACACAGTGTCCGGAAAAAAGATTCTACGATATTTTCGACAATTCTTTGACAAACTGACGCTGCTGCTGATACGGCTGCTGCATAATGACGTCACTAGAGCATAGTGCACGCGACAGCCACGCTTAACGTGGCGAAAAGATGTTACACTGTAAATTGTTATGGATATTCCGTCATGAAACAAATAAATAAATAAAAAGCAGCACTAGGTTTGTAAATTTATCAAAAAAGTAATTTATTTCTATGCAAACTTTTACCAGTTGTTTTGTTTTCGTGTTGTAGAAGCTCACGTAGACGTTTTCTGTTCACGAAAACAGCATTTACGATGACGTCATGATTACATTAGCAATATTTAGTGGCAAGTAAATTTTAAGATAAGTATTAGATGTTTTAGTAACCCGTATAGGCCAATCATCGGAATAATGTGTGCCAAAAATTGTAAAAGTAAATTTGAATTTGTTGAATTTATTTAGGAAAAAATGTAGACTTTTTTCCAAACACGGTATAGGTATGCAGTTTGACGCGAGAATATCACGAGCAGTGTTTGAAGCTATGGTTCCAAACACATAAAACGCGTATTCATACATCGCCATATGTGACCATAGAATCAAAGGGCTGAGTTCCCTGTAAACTTGTGCGGCCTCCTTAATTTCCGCTGCCATTCAAGTCGTTGTCACACTAAACAAGGGTTTCACACAGTTTAGCGTTTTACTGCATCTTTCCGCGCGTTCGTCCTAATTAACATGCAATAAGCTCTCGGATTCCTCGACCGAAAACAAAAAGGCGCATGAAAAATGAAATTGGCGTGAACGTTTCCCAATCGGCACTGTTCGTAAAAAGACTTTTTGACATATTGACTCAACTACTGTAATTATATATGTCAGTCAGTTTGTACGAAAACAAGTTTGCAATGTTACTCTTTGAATTATTGATTTAGTGACTTAATTACTCTATATCAGTAATGAATATTGTGAAAATCAGTTATTGGCAATTTTGTGGAAAATCACCGTGATAGGTAATGCATCCAATTTCTGGATGTGCCGGACTGCATCTTTTTCAAACGAATTAAGCTAACAATAGAGTTAAACCGTTTGACGCCAGAACGATAATAAAAAAATGATTGTTTGTTTATTTGTGCGTGTGTGCCATACATAACACAGGTACAGTTTGAAGTCGGTGACGTGACCAAACGTGAGTTTCCGGCGGAGTCGTTTGACGTCATCTTTAGTCGTGATACTATCCTGCACATCAAAGACAAGCAAAAGTTATTCTCGTCATTCTACGTGAGTTCGGTTCATTTCATGCATGTCTCTGGCGCTTTTATACGCATAAGAAAGAATGTATCAACACTAGGCCTATACTTCCGGCAACTGTATACTTACTTCGACTTTAGAGTAAACATTGTGTTCGAAAGAACCTACTCACGTTTTTTTTCTATATAGGCCTATACATGGAAAACGTTTGAATTTACACAGTGCATACAATTTTTTTAAAAACATTTGTGATAATATAGGTATTCCGTCCACGTAAAGATTAATTTTTTATTCTACTGGTGACATAATTTTTAAATTTGACGTTATATTGTCATGAAATAACGTATATAAGCTTACTTTACTTCATGTCTCTGTTTTATCACGCCACTGTGTGATCGCTGACAGCGGCAGTGTTTGTATTGTCTACAGCGGTGGTTGAAGCCAGGTGGTCAGGTGCTTGTGACGGACTATTGCTGCGGTACTAACGTCACGTGGTCCAAGCCGTTCGCCGACTACGTCAAGAAACGCGGCTACCATCTGCTTCCAGTCGCCGACTACGCCAAGGTATCGCCTTGAGTGTTCGGCTGACTTGCGTAAATCTTAGCAAATGAATAAATTAACCAATCAATATATAAAGTAGTCGTTTAACTAATATGATGTCAGCTCGAGCTGATAGTTAGGTCTATTACTTAAACCGGTTTTTGTATCATTTCGAATGTCGATAATATACTGATCAATTTGCTTGCATGCGACGGTGTTTTTGGTGGATACAGCAATGCGATGAATTATGCTACCTTAGCGATGAATTAATGCGATCAATGCGATGAATTAATTTAAATATTTTAAAAGTATTTTCTTTATAGAGACGATGGGCTGTTTGGCATTAGATTCCGGTAACTGATTCGGCAGGTAGCTGGCCCTAAGTGGGTTTCTCGTCAAACGATATCTGAATCTTATTTTGTAACTATAACAGATTTTTGCTAATGTGGACGTTTTTCAGGGCTGCAGGATTAACTGGTGCGCCAATATTTATTTATTTATTTTATTTTATTTTATGACAAAGGGCCGCAGCCACTAATATGCCACAATAAAATAACAGTATACATTAATGAATGTCACTGATAACACAATACAACAATAGGTTTACTAGAAAAATAAACTTTGCAATAACTAGCGAAGAATGTGGAAGTAATATTTAGATTAAAAGGTCTTTGGACGTTAAAACCTCAATAAAATGACTCATATTTAGCGTAATCACGGCTTATACGCTGACTATATAATTTACTGTCAAAGTCTGAGGCATGTGGCAACTGGACGGAATGACGGGTGGCCGCCCGCATGTCATGTCGGCACTAGACGCCGACATCTTTGCCTCGTTGTACAGTGAACTGCCGTTGCAGTGATGTGTGTATCTGTACAGATCTTCCGTGACGTCGGCTTCGCACAAGTCGAGGCTGAGGACAGAACGAAACAATTCGTCGAGATGTTAAACAAAGAATTGCAGTTTGTTGAGACCAACAAGTACAAACTCGTCCCGGTCAGAACATTTACCACAACTTTACAACTTGTAACGATGCTTAAAGTATTTAAAATATCTATTATTTAATAGATAAATGGATAAATAAATTGTAATTACACGATCAAGAAAAAAGTACGTAATAGTGTTTGAAAATGTAGCATTTTTTCGTCGAAACAAAAAATGAAAGCATCTAAAACATTAGAAAGTTTAAAAAGATTAGAAGTAGGAGAAAGGGCGTCCATTATTACAAGTCTCTAAAACCCTATATCCGGTCCTGTAACTTCTGTTAGGTCTATCATGGATACTTTGCTTGCTTCCCCGAAAGCGCTGAAGCTTTTCAGCCGCAAACGCATTTTTGAAGCACGAAAAACCTGATGTAGCGAATACAATTTTCGTTTGTTTTACTGGACAAACTTATAGCTACAACTGAAGTTGTGAAATTGAAACGATTATTTTTTAGCGTCCCCACTCGCTACGCCACTGAGTTTAAAGTTTTTTTTATCAGTCCCATTGCTATAGCATAGCATGGGACAGATTATAAAATCATTTATGTCATTCTGTCAGTCTGTCTGTAAACACTCCTACGGCCGCAATTTTAATTCGATTCTGATGACATTTTGCACAGTGATTTGGGGCCCGAAAAGTAAGATCGAGTTTGTTTGGGATAAAAATCTGATAACTCCTTCCCATATTTTACCCTAATGTTTTAAAAATTTGCATTACGGCCTATGGAGAGTTTAAAGCGGTATAACTCGGTCCCCGTAAAAGATAATTGCGCGCTGTTTGCATTTACCCCCTATTTTCGCCCGGGCTATCTGATGGTGTCATTTTAATTTCTCCCTTGCCGACCCCTGTTGCCATGGCAACGAATTTTGGGACAAAATTGACTACAACTCGGCCCTCGTAAAAAATAATTGCGCGCTGTTTTTACCTACACCCCTATTTTCGGGCCCGCGCTATTTGATGGTGTCATTTAAATTTTTTTGCCGACCCCCGTTGCTATGGCAACGAATTTTGGGGCAAATTTGACTACAACTCGGCTCCCGCAAAAGATAAGTAAGTACGTAAGTAAATGATTTATAAAGCGCCAAAGTCTCAGAAAGAATCAGGGCGCATGATAATTGCATGCTGTTTTACCTACCCTTTATTTTCGGGCCCGGGCTATTCAATTGTGTCATGTAAATTTCTCCCCTGAAGACCCCTGTTGTCATGGCAACCAACCGTTTTTATTCAAAGATTAAATTGGCTGCAGGCTCACAAGATCGTCAAACGCTGAAACGCAGCTTCTAGGCTATATAGCGTAACAATGGGACAGATATCTCGTTCCTCAGAACGTATTTCTAGTTTTTCAAACGACGCGTGATATAATTTGATGTGATGTGATGTGACATTTGTGCGTGTTGATATTTTGCACAGGAGATCTCTGCGGACGAATGTCGTAGTCTGATGCAAGGCTGGAAAGACAAGCTGGAGAACTGCGCTGCCGGCGATCACCGCTGGGGTCTCTTCTATGCCACCAAATAACACACGAAAACCACCGCCGACAGATCATCATCCGTTCTCGCTGCATTTAGATTTACTTACATTTCACATTATCAGTATTCTGTCTACATGGTATACCCGTTTAATTACGTTACCTTTCACAGTTCTTTCGTGTAGTCTACAAAAGTCTAAATTTCACTTAGTTTGACTTGTGACTGATTTGTTGTACAACATCACCCGCAGACAACTATGCAACAAGTCGTCCGTAGAAGTCGGAAACTTACAAGAAATCCACAATATCTGATTTTTTTATTATTACATGATGATGCCTTATAGCTTGTTGTACTCTTTGTTGGATGTCTAACAAGTGGAGTAGTAGAATTTTGGCTTAGTGGCACAACATTGGCGTCTAATTTTTGCTGTCGTAAAGACTATAGGCCAAATTATAATTTGCTCATTAACCCAAACAGACCCTACAGATCAAATTGTCCAGACATAGATCGGTTTTATTTGCAGGATAATCAAATTGTTTAGGGTTGGTGGCGTAGCTTAGTGGTAACGCGTTTGATTCGATCAGGAAGTTACTGTACGCCGGGCCGGGTTAGTACTGCGATGGGTGACTGCCTACGGGCAGAAAAACAATCTCGGTATGTAACCAGCCGCCTAGGTCAACTCAGCCTTCCATCTCTCTGGAGTAGGTAAATCGAGTACCGGCCTATTTGGCTGGGGTTAAGGCGGGGCGCGTTCACCTGTGTCGAGTGGCAGGTAATACGGCAGGTGACGCTCCGTAGCTCTGAAATGGGCTTCCATTGGGAGCTATAACACCACCACCACCGAAATCAGTCTTGTACTGCAGTGCTGCCATTTACGCATTCACAAAGGGTAGTTAATAGCTGTTGTAGTTGATGTTGCTCTTGCCTTGAAGATTTCCCTGCATATTGGCTAAAATTAAAACGATCATTATTGTTGATTATTTTTGATTTGTCAAGGTGTTCTTTAGTTTTATGTGAGCTAAAGTTTGTGCGATTTTTTATCGTTTGCCGTGTACAAATGGGCAGTTGTAAATGTCATTTTGGTTTTAATATATATACGTTTATTCACCACTCAGGTAGTACAAATGAAATGACAGACAGATAGACAGGCAGGCAAACATACAGATAGACTGACAGATAAATGTTCAAGTCAATAAAGATATACATGCACATAAAATAAAATAAACTAACCAATGAATTTTAAAATAGAACACAAGCAAATTTCTCGACCTTCACACACATACCTAAACTTAGCAAATACATCAGAACGCAATGGACTACAATCTAAAATGTCATATATTTGTTGCACAATTTTTATACCCATTGCTCCGCCGACACGATGACAAACACTGACAAATCACTTGATTAAAAAGTTTATTTAACAACTTTAACTTATGCAACTAAACAATTCTCACCAAATCTAACCGTTCACAATGTAACTAGACAAATTTAACCGATTCTGAACGACGAAATCCAAAAATTTTCCGATATACATCATTCCGACAAACATTCAATCGATTTATGTTATCTGTAGACAAATCAACCCTTTCGCATCCATAGGTCAAAATTGGTAACACAAATGACTCGCATAAACTGAGACGTGGTCACTCACGGACATATTTCGAACTACAAGTATTGCATTAGCCGAAGCATAAAACCTACGAATTCGAGCTGAAACGTCAACTTTAAGTGATTTACCGCCTACATTATGCATACCAAGGTATTTAATTTTATCAAACCGGCAGTTATCTAGGTAAATTGTAACTAGGTAAACATCTAGGTATCTAGATGTCTAGGTAAACTGTAAATTTTCTAACTTTTTGTTAAAAGTATTACCAATAATTAATAAACAAAATTTCTTAACATTAAAACGAACATTTAACTCATCTGCATAACCGGAGCATATGTTTAACATTTTTTGCAAGACATACAGAACTAGATAATAATAACACATCATCTGCATATGCTAAAAATCCAACATACAAACCTTGAATATGACAGCCAAAACCAGAAGATTTTTATTCTAAAATAAGTGAGTCTATATATATGTTAAATAACACTGGTGATAAAATTCCACCTTGGCGTATGCCACTTTTAACAGGCACACTCTTAGAAAACAATTATTCTATTTAACACTAACATTTTTGAATGCCGAAAAAATCGGTAAACGGTCATGTTAAAAAATCTATAACTTCGTCATTTTTTAACAGAATCAAATTTTGTTTGGCAGTTAGATGTAACAGGTTTCAGCAAATAAACGAGTAAAATTTCAAATTAAAATTCCAAGCGGTCGCTGAGAAAACGGCGAAAAACTTTAGGGGCTACTTTTTGCCGCACCCTGTATAGCCCAAGCAATGCTGCAGCGTATGCTATGACGTTATCGTTCCATAGTTATAAGAATGTTGCATGTTATTATGATAATTGATATTGCCGACATGTATTGTATCAATAATTGCTGGACTGGCCGACTTTCTGCCATTGTTATTGCTGGACATGCCAACTACAGGCGATCGATCGTAGGCTACATTGTACCAGTTAGACCTGTCCGTATAGGCCTAAGTTCTTATAGGCACTGTAGCATAACTCCCATAGCATACCGCTGTTGACTCTTGATTTCTCAAGAAGACGGTGGTAAGCTATACTTTTTCGCGTTTCTTTTATTGTTGTCTGAGACAGTATTTTTTATTATACTAACATGAATAAATGAATGAATAAATGAACGTTTATTGGTACTGCGGCCAAAAGGCTGGATTACGTACATTGCAGCATAATATAAATGTCACATAAAATGTCCTAAAATGTCAGATAAAATACATTCGCTTTATAAAACGTTATTTGGCCTACTGGTAATTATTTACAAAAAAAACGGAATGCGATTTTTTAAATTTTTCAGTTTGTTCGAGGTAATGTTCGAAAGTTTGTAATAACCGCAGTCGACTAATGATAACTCCTGGACGTTCGTTTGGCTTAAGTAAGTAAGTAAGTAAGTAACTAACTAACTAACTAAGTAAATGTATAACGCGCACAATAATGTCGGCGAGAAACTCGCCGAATCTGAGGTGCTAGAGTGAGGCGGCCCAAATGGCATGGGCAGCGCTAGGAATATAAAGCTGGGTCAACGTAACGCCAAGGGTCAGGACAGAGGGAACAATAAATTTTCTGGTGGGCCAAATGCCGACTTTATTCAGTTGTTGTGTGATAAAAGCTATCGTTATCGTTTTTAGTGTCAGAAGAACGCAATGTACGAGCTGGAGTGTAATGTTCAAGAACAGAGTTCAGATAGGCAGGCTGAGTGGTGTAGATAGTCTTGTAGGTAATGCAGGCGATCTTGAATTTGATGCGCTGGTAAATGGGAAGCCAAAGGTAATGTTTGAGCAAAGCAGATGCGTTGGTCGACTGACGGTTGGTGCAACAGGCGACTATCCGGACGACGACGTTCTTCTGTGCACGTTGGAGACGAGCGACGTTTATCATCTTTACGCCGACCAGAACAAAGCACAAAACTTAGATTTTCACTGTTTGAGTTTTGACGTCTTAGGTTCAAGGAGTCCTCCAAACGGAGACCACAAATTTGGGTAGGCTACTTTTTTTAAAACGCATTATTATTCTATTGCACGTTTTAAGGTGCGTTCTCACTGCTCGCGTCAACGCGCCGCACGCCGCGTAACGCGTGTCAGGCGCCTTAACGCGCGCTAAACGCGGGGACCATCTTAATTAAATTGGTTATGTATCCGCTCTTCTAGGGTAAGGTAGGGCTTAATTGAACAGTTACTTGAGATGGTCCCCGCGTTTAGCGCGCGTTATAGGGTGTTTACACGATCCAACAAACGTCCAGCATAACATATGGCAGCAAACGTTCAGCAAACTTCCAGCAAACTTCTAGCAAACGTCCAGCATTAGCACGTGTATTTTAAATACATTTGCTGGAAGTTTGCTGGACGTTTGCTGGATCGTGTAAACACCCCAATAAGGCGCGTGACGCGCGTTACGCGGCGTACGGCGCGTTGTAGGCTTATACCGTAAACTTATTGATTTGTCTGCTATAGATTTTTAGCTGCATTCTCAGCGACTGTGCATTCGGTGTCCTTACACAGTAGGCCTACTGTACAGTTGATTGCTCTGTCCATTGACAGCTGCTTTGTATTGCCATCGTATGCATTCTGTACGTATACGTTTCGTCACGGTCTAGTGTGCATTATGCAAGTTTAACGGGGAATAATAAAATCTAGATCCTGCGTGCTTAAACGTGCTTAGTTCATGACTAATCGACGATGCGTTCTACGTGGACGTGCGTTTGATAAATCGACGTGAGACGCGTTTCAACCGTTGCGCTTGACTAAAGTGAAAGTATGAACGGCTGTACCGGTAACATTGTATAGACACTGTGGTGAGAGATAGAAGAGCAAAGTAAGTCATTATCAACTACTCGTAAGAAACCCAACAAACTCTAGAACTTGTTGGAACGTAGGTCTAAGGCTACTTACCTATTTCATGACCGTGACGGCTTGATAAACGGTAGGCTAAGTTCAAATTCTGCCTATAGGACGTGCGCGTGAGTAACGGCCGCGAAACGCGTTCTAATCGTCACGTTCGACTGGAGTGACATTGTGGGCAAACACTGCGGTGAGAGAATAGAGGGCTAACTATGTCGTGACAAGAAGCCCAGCTGTTGCCAGGGAAGACGCGCTACAGCCTATACAGTTTCTGTTGCTCTGAAGGTAATCTAAAGTCGATGATTTACATCTCATGTAAAAAAAACGTACGCGTTTTTGTATTAGTGATAAATAGCAACGGCGTATGCCACTTTTTACTAGTGATTAATAGTAACCTTAGCCTTATCTCTCACCGTTTTTGAGATAGGGCCTAGGCCTAGGCCTATAACCAGTTTTTTCTTGAAAACCGCACATTTTTTTCTACCACCCTCCATTCAACCTTAAATTTGAAAATGTTTTTTTTCGCACTGGTCGCTGAAATTTTGCAGGCGCCGAACTACCAGGCTATAATTATTCGTGCAAAAAGTTTTCCGGCATGACCTACCGCGGAGCCACAATAGGCTACCTTTGTGACAGACAGACAGACAGACGACATACACAACGTACCATAGACGCGCTAAACGGCGTTATAAAGTGCGATTAATCCCGCGTTGAATAAAAGAAATTTGGTGAACTTTGGTCCACTAACATTAGAGATTACGCGGTGATGTTTACTTACTCTAAGTCAACAGTGCGCGTTTTGCGTATGCTAATACATTTAAATGCGGGACACGTGACTTTGCAACCGGGGGAATTTCATCCCCCTCCTAAATTTTCCCCTCCCAATCGGACAAAGTGCGCCGGGCAGACCCACCCAAATTTCTAGTTTTTTTTTTATTTCAACGCGAGATCTCCGAGATGCGTCGGCCGATCGGCGCGAAATTTTGCACGCTGGTCAGTACTAAGCCGGATTTTATAATGCCGGTTCAAAATTTCGGAAGCCCACCTCAAAAAATTTTGGGGCCAAAAAAACATGCAAAATTTGGCTCGATTTCGGACGACTTCGAAGTTCGGCAACGAATATCTCCGAAACGAATGAAGGTATTTAAAATCGGATAAATATTTTATCTACCGCAATTCCTTCCGCGTTAGGCGAACAAGTCCGGTGAACTTTGGTCCTCTAATTACGGAGATCTCAATGTGGAATCATACCAGTACCCACCCAAATCGCCTTCTTCGGAAGACCATATTTCGGCCCCTAGGGGGTGCTGCGCCCCCAAATTTTTACACGCGCCATAGAATGGCCAAGTCTTGCTAGCGCTTTCCCCACCGGGGACCTGGGTCCCCCTTACAATTTTTTTTTCAAAGGGGGTCCAAAATTGGCCTTAATTGTAGCGAATTAACCACTATAACTTTAAAGTCAAATGGAGTAGCCTAATGAAACATTGCCGCGTGATGTAGTGCTAAGTGGGACAGATAACGTGCGTACAAATTTTAGTAGGCATCGCCCCCTTAAAATTTGGGATAGCGAAAACGTCCAAAATTCGGCGCGATTCAGGACAACTTTCAACTTTGAGCGCAAATGTTATTGGAATGGATAGAGATATATCGACAAGCGGTAAGCGGCGTTATCAACTACGGTCTCTCCCGCGTTGAACGAAAAAAATTGGTGAATTTTGGTCCACTAACGACAACGGTTAGTTGGCTAATGTCTACCTACCTTAAGTCGACACTGCGCGTTCTGCCTATGCTAATGCGTTGGAGTTCGGGCGACGTGACTTTGCTACGAAAGGAATGTGAACACCCTAAACTGTTCCCCAATCGGACTTAGGGCGCCGGGCGGACTCACGTTGGAGTTTGCCCCAAATTTCTAGTGTTAATACTGCATTAAGCTAATCGTATATGACTGTGCTGGTACGTATGGCATGTCCAGTTCTAGATGTGGTCGGGTGAGGTACAAGCTGATGATGGTGCAGACGGCCGGCAGTCGTCGAGCGGCGGCGGCACCGCGCAAGTACCCGACAAAGACGCTGTCGGCGCTGACGAGCGAGACAAGGTCAGGTGACCGACACCATTAGTGCTGGGACTCATTTTGATAATTAAAGTCTGCTGCACCCCCTTCTTCTTCCTTTCATCATAAGTTTCATGAATTTTTCTTATTATATACAACTTTATTCGTCATAAAATGACAGCAAAGAAAAAGCAAACAAAAAAACAGAGAACAAGCAAGAAACGGAAACTAGGCTAAATATAAACAGTTATATCAATCACATCAAATCATTTAGATCCCGTCTCGCGCAGCCTGAAACTGAACTACATACAGAGTTATCAATATCCGTGAATTTTGCCAGAAATTTCTGTCTACGACACGCAATTAAGCTAGACACAGATTGAATATTAAACATGACACGGCACTCGTTTACAATGACAGTCGACGATGTGTTGAACAACTTCATCAACAGACGTGTCTGTACAAAGTCCATAATCGCTTGTCAGCCACATTAAGTGGGCAAGCGTCCAGTCCATATAGCAAAATCGGCACACATTTGGTCGATATTAAGTGCAACAATAGTCTCTTCACTGGCAATGCGTAAAATTTACTGAATAATGCATTCACAGCACGGAAGAAAGACTTTTTACAGTGAGTAAGATCGATCTTAAACTGTCTGCTGGCCTTCAACCAAACACCAAGATAGCGGCATGAGGCTACCCAAAAAATGTCATCACCCTTTATGCTTTTTAGCGAGCAACAAGGAGACTGATACCTCGGGCCAAACCGGATACACTCGGACTTCTTGGCATTCAACGACATGTCTAGTTCAAATAACTCGAGTTCAACAACACGCAGGAGCTTTTGCAGCGAATCAACAGATGGCGCTAGCAACAAAATAACGTCAACATATAGAATGACAGCAATACGCTTCAAACCTAGCCTACAACCAAGGTCAGACTCATCAACTTTTCTAACAATGTCATCTACATAAACCGCAAATAAAAACGGTGACAAAACACCGCTTTGGTGGATGCCACAAATGACTCTGAAAACATGAGAAAAGATAACAAAATCGAACGCAGGTGACACTGATTCACTTCACTATCACTTTGTCACAAGCTTCCGAAGGCACAACCAGTGACTTTAAGTTACTGGTAACTCTTTTTTCCTCAACAAGATTTTTTTTACTTACGGGTTGATCTACCGACGACGGTGCAACAGTGTGATAGCACGATATTACGGGTCCAAATTGCAACTCAAAGTTTATGAATCACCAGTGAACAGTGGCGTCGTGTGTCAAAAATAGGCAGAGCCAGCAATTGCAATTTTTTCACAGACGCAGCAAATTTTCGACAGAAAAGATCACGAGTGCTCAACATTTAACGTTTCCTTTAAAATCTTCCCAAAATACAGGTTTTCAGCCCTAAATTTGGAATTTTTAAACGAACATTTTCCGACGACAAGATCTTTGACAATTTTTCGACAGTTAAAAATTTACGGTTCGCAACTACCCCCCTCTTCCCACCCACCATCACCATTTGTCCTCTTGCTACGACGCCACAGCGAGTAAATCGAATCGAATCGAATCCAAATTATTTCGAATCGAATCGAATCGGATTTGTTATCAGCCGAATCGCTCACCTCTACTGTGAGGTATGGTGTGGTGATTGTTCACATGAGCCTGATACATAAAAACATAACAAACAAAATTGTATAATGTAAAACACAAAATCTAATTGTAAAAATACAATCAATAAAGCTAATTACAGCCGGCAAAAAAAGATGAAAAACAAGCGATACGCAGTTCGGCGCCTCGGCGAATTTACGGCAGCTACAGCAGGTTCACGGTCTCAGACGACACAGAACGTCCACCGCCAATAACTTCTAAACGGCACGACGTACGGCGGCAAAATTTTGCATGCAGGCCCGTGTCGTACGTGGCCTACACATGGGCTAGTTGAGATGTCGCTGAAGTGTCGTACCTTTCAGAAAATTGCACTTTTTCTAAAATTTTGCTTCCACATTTTTAAGCCGCAGCAGAGCTGTGACGTCATATAAACGTCGTCACCATGGTGACGCATCATAGGCGCTATAACGCATACATCACATCTACGGGAAGGCGCAGGGGTAATGGGGTGTTTACACGATCCAGCAAACGATCAAGATGTGTAAACTGACTGGGTTTGTGGCGTGGCGTAGCGGTAACGCGTTTCATCCGATCAACGAAGTTAGGCCTACTCTACGCCGGGCCGGGAATGTTATTAGATGGCTAACTGCCGAGTACCGGCCTATCTAGCTGGGGTTAAAGTGAGGTGCGTTCACCTGTGTCTGACGGCAGGTAACACTGTGTGATCCCATACGGCAGGTGACGCTTCGTAGCTCTGAGATGGGTAACATGCGATATAGAACCTTCGACGCCAGTGAACACGCTCAGCCTTAACCGCAATCAGGTATGCCGGTAGCCTACTACTCGATTTACCTTGGAGGGATGGAAGAGTGAGTTGACGGGATGGTTTGTTATATACCGAGATCGAAGATATATGCCTGTCCCGTCCGCAGACAGTTACCCATCGAAGTACAAATAGGGCCTGGCGTAGAGCGTTAACCCCACGCTAATCCACCATTTGCTATATAGCACAGCTCGTGGTCAGCAGCAAAGAGTGAACAATAAGGGAAAATAAGCCCTGCAACGCTTTATCTCCACATTTTTCGTCCGTGCCTCATGCCGAAATATTTGACTATTGCTTCCACCCTATCTCCACATTTATATTTCCACCCCTCTTAACGTATCCGAACCCCACGCGCTCAACTAATGCGATCACAAGTATGTGACAGACAGACGAACTGACAACTTGCGATGACATTACCGTGCTGTACATTGTCCGCCGCGCGGTGAAAACTGATGTTGCAGCTAAGCGATGAGGATTTGTTCGGTCGTCATGACAACGAGAGGACGCCTGCAGCAGCAACCAGTCGCCGATTCTCCGCGCATTCAAGCAGCGCAACGTTCAGCCATCAGCGAATGTGGCACAGTCAGGTAGAACTTATGCTTTCCTCATCTATAGGTTGGGTTGGTGTGCGTGGCGTAGCGCTAACGCGTTTCATTCGATCAACGAAGTTACTCTACGCCGGGCCGAGTTAGTACTTGGATGGGTGATCGCTTGCGGGCAGGTAAACCATCTCGGTATGTAATCAACCGCCTAGGTCAACTTAGTCTTCCATCCCTCCGGGGTAGATAAATCGAGTACCGGCCTATTTGGCTGGGTTGAGGCGGGACGCGTTCACCTGTGTCTGGCGGCAGGTAACTGTGTGATCCCATACGGCAGGTGACGCTTCGTAGCTCTGAGATAGGCTTTCCATGAGTTATATCATCATTTTTAACTTTTTAACCTTTATAGGCCTATAGATGTGATTTCCTCCGCGGAGCTCAGCTGCACAAAGTAAAGCAATACTGTTGTTCAGGGATGTTAGGCCTTGGCCTTAAATGGTTAGGCCAAAGCCAATGCCGACAAAGAGTCAGTGTTTATAAGTGGATTTGTTAGCTATAGTTATTGCTAATATCCTCACAACCTTTACTTCCTGTTCCTGTGCCCATAAACGAAAGCGGAATTAACCTGTTTAATTTTGTTTGCAGCGATAGGCAGTAATTAACTACTTTGTGGTTAACTACATGTAGTTTAATTAGGCTACTAAAACGTAGCGCTGCAGCCACAACAGAATTAATTGCAATTGCACAACAAAGCGTGTATAGGCTTAGTGTAGACCACCAACTGAACAGGAATGACTTCACGACTTTATTTTATAGTCGCTGGTCACTGCAGGCCACTGCCGAGTCTGTGATCATATCTTTGTCTGTCTCTGCTTTTATCTGTAACAACTTGACGCTCTCTCTGTTCTTAGCTTTCAACCTGTCCTTCGTGTGTGCTCATTCCATTGATGTGTTTATGATGCTTGACATAATTACAATGTCATGTTCAATTGTACACGATACTCATATCGTAAAGTGTGGTTTGTTGTGACATCCCCCTCCACGAAATTAAAGAGCATGCGGTGTAGTTACAAAAGTAACTACTTAGCTACAAGGTAGGCCTGATTAAAAGTTAGATGTAGGCCCCCTACAATAGTTAAATTATTTTTTACGCACGAAGGCAGCTACTGCTTTCAGCGCGTCTTATCCATCGCAATTCTGTCCGTCCGTCCGTCTGTCTGTCCGTCTGTCACACGGGTGGAACAGTCAAAAACGGTGCAGGCTACGATTACCAAATTTTTACCGTCGGCTGCCTGGAAGACTCTAGTTTCAAAAACCGTACCGTAAAGCTTTTCCATAAATTCGAAGGGGGTCACCCCGAACGAGGGCACTAAATGAGAGGGGATGGGCAAAATTTGCAATTTTTGGCCAATAAGTCGCTGTATCTCAGTAGCGTTGCGAGATACGGCCTAGGTTACTATTAATCAGTAATAAGAAGTCGTACACTGGCTCTCGATTGGCGCCGAATTCAATGACCTTGAATGACCTTAAACGTCAAAATAGGGGATTTTATGGATTTTTTGGCGATTTCGGGCTGCAACACAAGTTCATGTCATTCACAATGTCGCGCCACAAAACTATCGTTATGCGATCCAGACAGAGAATTTGGCATTTGTATATTAAGTTAGCGTGAACACCCCATTTTTCAGCTAAACTACTGAACCGGAACTGCTATAGGCTTTTGCGCGTCTCGTGAGCATTAGCTCAAATTTCTTGTTTTACTGGGCAATCAACACCGTTAACAAAACTCCCCCTATTTGTCACAGTGAAAAATAGGGGAAGTTTTGGTAAGGATGTAGGTCAAAACTTCCCCGTTGTTTTTCACTGCAGTGGGCGATCTACACTTTTGACAAAAAGCCCAAAAAGAGGGAGCTTGAGCCTGAAGTTTTGTGGGCTAAAAGCCACTGGCTATTAGGACGATCGCACAATCTGTTTTTTGTTGATCGTTGACAGCAAGCTGGTCTGTCGTCGTGTGGGGCACAGCGAGCGCCCGTGCCGTCGGTGCGTCGCTGCAGCTCAGTGCGCCGTCCAGACGATGATGATGACGCAAGGTGCGGCTTGAAAGCTAAGCAGGATCAGCAACAGTACTGGTCATGTGCCGAGTTCGGTCGCAGCAGCAGAACGCTACAGCTCGCTGCCGATGTTCGTCATCTGCGTCGAGCCGGACACTACTCCACGCACAGACACCTGACGACGACTGTGTCAGTCAAGCCGCTACGGCGCAAAGACATCTTCTACAGCGACAGCGTCGTCTCCCTGCGTCACGGCTTGACGTTGGACCACGCGCCGCCCGTCGACCTCCCTGTTATCGAGCCACCGAGTCATCACCCACGTCGGACAGGTGTCCCATCATAGGATCGCCCCCTCCCCCAGAAAAGTTTCCCCCGGCCGACAATTTACCGGCAAAAATCCGCTCGGGCGGGGTGGATTTTTACCGGTAAATTGTCGGCCGGGGGTGACTTTTCTGTGGGGGGGCGATTCTATAATGGGGAGACTTTTTATGGGGCCGGCGATATTTTAATAAGGGAGAGATATATAAAATCCCGTGATTATATCTGGCACGTGTTAAACGTTGTGTTTATTTCTGGCCTTCCTGCCTACTAAGGCCTACTAAGGCAGGAAGGCCAGAAACAAACACAACGTTTAACACGCCAGATATCCAAAGATACGTGTCTAACACAGTGTAGCATCATACAGATCATTCACTGTGAAGTAGCTGAAGTAGCTTTCGTTTACCAACATGCTTATCACTTATTATTGTTAACCTTTCATATATTTATATTTCACAAAGTAGTGTAGCGACACAATCAAGGTGTGGTAGGATGTTCAATAATCACTATATTGCTAATCTTCCTCAGATTGTGCCAGAGATAGAATTTTGAAAATCGGTTTAATACTCGTATTTGCCGAAAATATGCACAATGACAAAGTGTGACGTTTTTGGGACACAGTGTGGATTTGCTTACTTAAAATGCATACTAAGCACTGAATTTTGTTAAAGTAAAAAGATGGTCGGTCACGTATTTGTTCAACATTTGCATATGCTAACCAGTTATAATGCTATTTTTCAGATGTTTATTATTTTATACATGTAGCTTATGTGTTGCCAGGGCAGCGCCATTTTCGACGTTGTTTGAGATGCTGGATGTTTCGCTGTTTCGCAACTGTTCGTTCCTCGTCATCTGTGCGTCTAGTGTCTTCATACAACTCGGTTACTTCGTCCCAGTTGTCTTCCTGACGCCGTACACACTCACCCTCGACCTTACCACGGCCGACGGCGCATTCTTCATCTCCGTCATAGGTCCGCCGATCAACCAATTTACTGTCGAAACGTATAGGCCTGCATAAAGCAAACGAGTTGGCAGTTCGGGACGTAAGGCTTAAAAATCCGGTGCTTTCGATTGCAAACGGAACAATAAAATTTAAGCTAATGCTCACGAGACGCGCGAAAGCCTATAGCAGTACCAGTTCGCAAACTGTCAGTTTATCTCCAGCCATTTCGATGCCGTTCATTCTTGGAGTGTGCGCTGCAGCCGAAGATCGCAAATCAATAAAAACCCTTTATTTTGGAAGTTCAGGGTATATCAAAGTCATCGATGTTGTCATGTAGTATTGCCCAACAACTTATATAAAACGAACTGACACACTAAATAGTAAGGCTTATACTCGCGAGAACTTACTGTAACATTTCAGACTGCAAACAGTATTTTTTGTAAAATTCCGAAAACATACTAAAAACTGCACTGATATTTTTGAAGGTCTAATAAAGAATTTTAGGGACTCGGGTTTTTTCTAGGGACGGACGGAAACTCGAAGTTTAAAAGCCTAAACTGGCCTATTCGTCCAGGTTATAGCATAAGTATTAAACATAAAAATGCAAAAAAATACGAATTCTCGCAAAGACGTCAATAAAGGACTGTAATCAGGCTACGAAACATCGCACGCGAGTCATTTAAATCGTAAGCATTCCAAACGGTCTATGAATTGTCGCGCCAAAAATTAATCACTTTTATTAATGCGATTACTTGAATTCAAAAATTTGTAAAATTTCGCAAGTCGCCGACATTCAAGCGCCCTGAATCCAATCAATTCCATTCCATTTATTTGAAAATCAGTCCACAAGGGACCATTGACACACACAGCAAACAACACATAAAAACACAAAAACACACACATAAAAGAAATACACATAAAAGAAACAAAATGT
>Ga0056128_1001133_pt1 | contig 28490 bp, 17 predicted proteins | sample WorMetLIZISLAND2_FD_71113 | JGI IMG/M metagenome (GOLD analysis project Ga0056128, IMG submission 71113) | Marine gutless worms symbiont microbial communities from Max Planck institute for Marine Microbiology, Germany - Olavius geniculatus... ... | reverse complement strand
CGATGGGGATTTGTGATGAGCTCACGTCTGTTTGTAAACTGACCAGGTTGACCAGAGACATCAAAATATATCCGGTACATTGTACAAATTGAAAGAACACAAAGAATACCAACAACTTTCCTTGCATGATGTAAGCAACTTCTGAACACATTGTAATAAATTTGAAGTACACTGACATTCATGACATCCTTTGTACATCACATCTAACTTGATCAGTACCTGTCAATGCAGAAAAAAATAATATTGATATCGATATTACAACTCCAAATGCAATACAACATTGACCCCAAGTACAGAATTCAATTACACTCCAAAAAATAAAGCTCGCTAAGCAGTTACTGTCTTCAGCTAGGCCTATCGAGTGAATCACTGCATTCAGCAAAATCAGCATTATTTTTCAACAATTATATTTGCTGTGCACATGCACCATCTACAATGTTCGAAAAATGTGACAGTAATCATGTGCATTTCTTTTTATTTGCATGCATAGAATTGTTTGCGGAAAATCATCTAACCACAATAAAAACTCACTGGGTGTTTTGGTATATGCCCGGGTGTTTCAAGCATGGCAACTACGTAGCACATACACTAGTACACTGATAAGACACACATCTATTCAGCGGCAATGCTAGACTATGCATGCGAAGCTGACAAGGCAGGCAAAGGCTGGCGACGGCTATACAGCTGCCTTTACAGTAGGAGCAGTGGCCAAGATGTCGAGAGCAGTTAGGTAATCACATGTAAGGGCAGTAAACATCAATTTTGGGCATCATTTTTGACCAAGTTTGTGAGACACCATGTAAGTCCCTGTTACTGTCACCGGAAGTAACCAAATTTCATTTTGCATTTATCTTACTCATCATCATCATCAATGGATATCTGGAAGCAGGCCAAAGGCCTCTATTTCCGCCCAAAGTAGATAACTTGTACACGAATATCAACCAAAACTAAACTAATACTGTTTTCATATCGACTTCCGGTACTAGATGACAGATTTATAATCATAATACAAACTAAAACCACGCCAAATCAAATCTAAACGTCTCTTAAAACTATTAACACTGCATGCTGATACAACATCATCAGGTAGTGAGTTCCATAGCTTAACTAATCTATTTACTCGTACCTTCTGCTTGGAAGGCCTTTTTAGCTGTTTGTCTGCAGTAAGATTTTGCTACTGACATAGTTGCTGTCTACATATCAGCTGCTGTAGCTGTATAACTGTCGCCCGCCTTGCAAGCCTCGCTAGCCTAATGTTTAAGTCTTTCAATCTAATCTATTATTTAATCTATTCTGAAATCTGAGCCGTGTATAACAAGGCTAAAGCCTCGCCAGCCCCGTATCAGGACAGCAGCGCAAGCGGATCGAGCATCACCGCGTTTCCGCACAGAACAAATGCATGTGACTACACGATATGCATGTATAACCAAAAATGTTATCTGGTTAGCAAACATAAAAAATTATGTGCACGAAATAACACCATAAAAGAAAAAACTTACACCTTTATTTGTTTACCATAGAATAACGAATAGTCGGCAAAGACTATTAAATAAGTGATGCGCAGTTGGCTTGCCATTTGAAAATGAGAAACGATTGAAAAACAATGATCACGCCGCATGTGCAGGGATAGGCGATCGATGGACGATCGATTATGACGGAGACACAATAAATAATATAATAGTCAATGGCGGATTCAAGGGGGCGGGGGCGGCCGTCCCCCTATTGACCGGATGCATCTTAAAACAAGTGAAAATTTTGCACGAAAATGCATCATTTTTGCCTAAATTTTTTTTTAATTTTGGAAATCGGGCCTATTCCCCTCTCCAGACCCCACCCGCTACCCTTCTGCCTTTTATTTCAAATTTCTGCATCCGCCGCTGATAAGAGTGTCGATAAAATGTGGACGCTTAGGGGTGCACAGTACCGTAATGACATGCTCATTCACGAATACGTCGTACCGTTCGACACTGTCCTCCCAATGTGGAACTTCAACGAAAAGTTTGAGATGGTAGGTCTATAATATTTTTGTTTGTTTTTCTCACGCAAAGAAAATGTTAAGTTTTTTAAAATTTGACAAAAATATATTTATAGCGAACGATTATGCGCTGCGGATATTCCACGCGATGCAAAAATATTATAGGCCTACAGCGTACGGCGAAAAAAGTATCCCCTAACTTTTTTGCTATTTTCTTAGCAATCGCTGGAAATTTTAAAGCAAAATTTGTCATGTGTGTGTGTGACTGATTCACCATCGCATAAAATTGCTGAAGGATATTTTATTACCTGTAACTACGACAAAGTAGCGGATGTTTTTCTGCAACCCTGTCCTTATTTCGCATGTTCACGTGCAGCATAGGCCTATAGGTACGACGAAGGCGCACCATGTTTGCGCTGCAAAAACATTAGCATCGGAAGAACATAACAGTTTGCCCGTTACTGTAGATACTCGACGTATCCACCTCAGACTTAAGGAGAGGTCACACTAGCGGTCCGGACGGCCGTTCGAACCGCTAGTGTGACCTCACCTTTAGACGCGCATTTAATCTCTGACTAAAATTTTAAACAGTGTTATTGATAGCCAGGGTTGTTAGCAATAGGCTACTGGCCAAAAATATTGCAATAGCAATACTCTGTGGAAAAAGTATTGAAATATTGATTGCAATACTTTTTTCCAAGTCAGTATTGCAATACTTTTTGCAATACTCCTCTGTTCGATCCCCCAAATAAGTAATTGTGATTTTTCTCGCTGCGTACAATTTTTTTAAAATTATGGGTTGACTACAGACTAGCCTACGTGATAACGTGATCAACCCAGAATTTAAACAATAAGCAAGTCATGTTAACGCGCAATTTTTCCGTTTGGTCTTTTTTGTGCGATCAAGCAATAGAATGAAAAGATTCTTTGATAATTAAACAGCATTTTCACGATTAGAAATGTACCAAACCTAAAAATATTGCTTTTAAGTATTACAATATTTCAGCATTAAAAGTATTGCAATACCATACTAATCATGCAGCCAGTATTGCAATACTACAATATTAACAACCCTGTTGTAGCAAGTTTTCCTATCCACCTGCAGCGCCCGTTCGAGTTCAGGGACGGATTTTATTTGGTAACAATATTGTCAACAAATACAATAATAAATTAAAAGTAAAAGCTTTATGAGCATAATTTATAAAGTTTTTGTTACTCTGACATCACTATAGCAACAAGATTGTTTCATTAGTTTTTAATACACGTGTTTCATTACAATACTAAGTTTTTGAATGTGCAAAATTACGATGTTGTCTCGCAAAAATAGTAACTTTGCAACAGTATAAGTAAATCAAAATGCTGCTTGGTTTTTTTTATGTAGGTGAAAACAAGCAATAAATGTGTAAAATTTTGTGTTAAAATTTTAAGCGGTTGCTGGGAAAATGGCAAACAACTTTATGAGATACTTTATTGCCGCACCCTGTATTTAAACACAGGCACGCAGCGGCGTCGTGGTTAAACAAATTCTTACAGACACTCCAAATTTTCGACAAAAAGATTATAGATGTTCGAAATTTTACTTTTGCCCCTAAATTTTTTTAAAAATAAATTGTTTTGTTCCAAAGTTGGCATTTTTGACCAAAATTTTCGGACAAAAAGATAATTTTCCGACAGCTCAAAAAGAGGATTGTCGTCTTACCCCCTCCTTGCCTTGACGCCGCTAAGGGGGCGTGGCAATTGCATCCGATCGTGATCTTGTTGTGAAGCAATCGTTGCTTGTTGCAGTTGATATTGCACGTGGACAGCGAACACATACTGAGTGGCAACATGCATGACGACAGCCATATACAACAGTTTGTGTGGGAGGTTACAGAAGACGTCTTCGGTCAGGTTGGCGAAATTAATGTTATGAGGACGCGTGTTAAATTTTTTTCATACACAGACTAAGCAGTAAACATAACATTTGCAACATTAAATGCTATGGCACAAATGTATTACATTGTACTCGACTTGCATGTTAACAGTTTAAGACTTTTCCGTTCTGTGTCAGCACCGCGCTGCAGTACGTACCATATCGACCGAATGCGGATAAAATCTTCGTTTACATTCTTATTGCCCTTCTCTGAGAAGCAGAAAAACCAAATACTGTACTAAAAACTAGAAAAACATGTGAGTTTTTTAATATATTTTTTATTATAAAAAGGTGATATTTCTCAATATTTGCGCTGGATGCTATGTCGTGCTCTGCAAAGTGCACAAAAGACACCAAGACATCAGACGACGAAACAATCATTAGGCCTAAAACCGATAGCCTGGGTCAATGCAAGTTTGTTTTAGTTTATTTTGAAAACTTGTGGTGAGCGTAATTTGGATTGTTTATGCTTTATGTTCTTTGCAGACGTCTACCTGCGGCGGCGTCGTTTGCACGATGACATTCGCCAAGCTGCAGCCATGACGCTATCTCTACAACACCGATCATCACTTCATCTGCATGCCGCGTTCTGTCCATAGCAATAGCAGCTAGCATAGTTATATAGGTATAGCGAAGCTTTTGTGCATTACTTTATCCGATTGTGCCATTTGCATAGTCTATAGTGGAAATGTCTCGCTTGCATTTAACTTTTTCGTTTCACATTCGCAAACATTTGAAGTCGATATACCTAACTCTGCTGAGTGCGGTATTGTGCAGTTTGACAGCATGCCAGCATTTTAGCCTAGAGCAAGTAGGTCTATACAACTTGTATCAGACTGTGTTTGTAAAATAAATCACTGCACGTTGCATATTAAATGTTAGGTAATAAACGTGTGCCGTATTTTGACAAGTCTACAAAGTAAGACATTTTACTGACGAAAACTGGTTGATAAAATTATCGTAGGCACTGGCACATCAATACATTTCTCAGTAATTTAATAATTAATTTGTAGTCGCGGATTGATGATGTCAATAGCCATAATATAGGGACAGCCGTAACCGGAAGTCGGACGGCTGCTTTCGGATATAAGCGGAACGGTCGGCCATAGCGACAGCTGTGTTTTTTTTTGTTTGCGCAGCACCTGTCGCAGACGTGCAAAGATCAACCTAATTATGCTGTGTTGTCGTTAATTCGAGGGATAGACTTACACAATATGCAGTCATTTAACTTTCGCTTTCTGTAATTAAGCTAACTTAGTAACTTTGCAAGTTGCAGTTGACAACTTCATTTAATAAACGAATATGATGATGATGATGATGATCAGCGAACTGGAGCGACTTGGCTGCTGTTCAGCCAGTAAAGCATTGCTAACTGTAGGCCTAACCAGTGGCGTAGCCAGAAGTGTGAATTGGGGGCCTCAATTTCTTTCCATCCTTTCCTTCTTTCCCGTCTGATCTCGTCCCCTTTTCCTTTTTCTTCCCTTTTTCTTTTCCTACTTTTTCCTCTCTTTTTTCTCTTCTCTTTCTTTCCTTCTTTCCCTGCCCCCTAAAAGTAAGACTTCCTAGAATTTATTCAAAGTGTCTGCAGCAGCTGCAGCGCTGTATCTTGTCTGGGAATTAGGGTGGGACTGAGCTCTCTGGATGCTTTCTTTCTACTTCACTGACTACGACTACACATTCGCACGTGATGGGCCTATGCTTAGGCTATCAACAACAGCAACGCGGTTCAACGTCCAGCGTCAAAGCAGTCTGTCAAAGTTTTCAGTTGCCAGCTCAGTAGCAAAGTTTACGATAGTTGGACTATTTATTCAGAGCTGTCGACTTGTTAATGCGCTGTTTGAAGCTGGCTGCGTTTGCAGTATTTATTGTGTCGACTGACTTTTGTTGCTGAGTGCTGAAAATGAGGCACAAAATCAATGGTCGCTGGTACCTGACGTCGTCCAAACATGTCGACGAACTTCTGCAAGTGACTGGTTAGCTACGTGATGTGTTTTTTTTATTATTTATTTTAAGTTGTCATCTGATGAGATATAAAGGAATCTGTTAGTTGTAACGGGACTGGGTTCTGGGTATATAAAGTACGAGTTGTCAAAAGTACGAGCTGGCATTTGCAAAGCACGAAGCCTCATGCATTAAGTAGTTGGTGAACGCTAGTTGTAAGTTTTCGTATTGTTGAACGCTGCAGTACATTTGGCATGTTGTTCAGGGTGTACGACGAAGATTCGTAAGAAGATCGTGCCTCTGCTGACGGCGACGGGACCAACCGGACACGTCGAGGACTGCATCATCGACTTGGAGCAGAAAGCTGCGCGACTGTGTATCTACAGTAATGACGTGCTCTTTCACGAATACGTCACACCGTTCGACACCGTTGTCCCAGTCTGGGGCCACACCGAAAAGTTCGAGATGGTATACTTCTCTTCCTCTTACGATTCAGCATAAGCAAAACTAACTCTCTCAAAAATGTATTTATACAAAGCGATCCTACGGAATGTCGATATTCTATCCAGCAAGTCGCGATGGAAAACAAAACCTATTTAAACAGAGGCACGCAGCGGCGTTGTGGGTTAAAAAGTTGTCGGGACAGGAAGCTGCAAATTTTTGACAGGAGAGAGATTATGGATGTTCGATTTTTTTTTGCTTCCGCCCCTAAATGTTCCCAGAATGGATTGTTTAGCTTCAAATTTGGTATTTTTGACGAAAATGTTTAGACAAAGAAAAACAATTTACTGACAGCTAAAATTTACGAGGGGACACTGTCGCTATGTCCCACTTAAGCTTCGACGCCACCGGAAGCACGGAATTTTTTCCTTCGCGCGTCTTAGCCATGCTTAGGCGTTCGCGCGTCCGTACATGTATGTCCGTCTGCCTGTCCGTCCATCTATCACATTCTGCACCCCATATCATACGGTGCAAGCTAGAATCACGAAATCTTCACTGTCGGATGCCACAAAGACTCTAGTTTTGTGCGAAGAAATTTCGAGTTTCTGGGTTAAAGAATTTCTTTCTAACGAGGGCGTAAAAGAGGGGTACCCCCTAAAAGTTCTTTTTTACCGCTATTGGCTCGTCCAGTGTAAAACGGTTGCAGATAAGCACAGACATGCTGCATATTATAACCAACACTGGTGACCAGGTTTTCAGGGCTATCCACATCGATGACGTTAAACGACATTAAACTCCCAAAATAAGGGTTTTTTAGTAAATTTATCGCGATTTCGGGCAGCGCTATGAAATTTTCAGCATTAAACTTAGATTTAAGCAGTCCAAGTCCTGACTCCTTAAGTTCAAGAAGGCTTGGGCACGCGGGCGGGCGTCAAAGAAGAGTACCCACAAAAATGGTTATTTTACCGCTATTGTCTTGCGTTCCATAAAAACCGTTGCACCTGTACAGACATGCTGCTTATCATAGCTAGTAACGAGCTTTTAGAATGTAAACATCGATGACTTTGAATAACCTTAAACTACTAAAATAAGTGTTTTTGTGTGTGTTTTTTGCAATTTTCGGTTCATGGCGCATATCTCAAGAGAGAATGGCACCGACATTTACTACCGATAGATCCGGACAACCTGCGTAGGAAATTTTTAGCACAGAACGTACATTGTAACCACTTGAGTTTCGACCGTCTAGGTTCAAGAAGCCTTCCGTATGGAGGCCTCAAACGTGGGTACTTTTTCAAGACACATTATTATTATTTTATTGCACGCTTTATACACTGATTGCCCAAATGGCAGGGCCGATGCTGTTGCGCGTCACGTGAGTTTTGCTCAAATTACTTGTTTTCAGTTGAGAGCGCACGTGGACAGCGAACACAAGGTGAGCGGCAACCTGCATGGCGAGAGCCATGTACAGCAGTTTGTGTGGGAGGTTACAGAAGACGTCTTAACTCAGGTCAGCATGTAAATTAGAAGCACGCGTAATGGAATCTTTTCCAGTACAGACTAAGCAGTAAACATTACTTAGGCCTATTTGCAATAATGTATACGTGCTTTGGCATAAATTTATTACATTTATGTACTAGGCGGATCTAGGCTCATACACGTAAATAGTTTCAGACTTTTAGTCGTGTGACTGTACTGCAGTAGGGACTTACATGACATTGTATAGCTTAACATAATATCGAAAGCGGAGAACATCGCCGTGTTTAATTATCCCATTGTTCTTGGACGCCGCCTTCCATCGGAAGCAGAACTGAAAACTAAAAAATATGAATAGACTATGCGATTTCGTTTTAGTCTATTTTGTAAGGGGTGGATGTGCAAATATAATTCGGATCTTTTAATGCTCTCTGCAGACGTGGACCTGCGGCGACGTCGTTTGCACGATGACATTCGCCAAGATGCAGCCATGAAACAACCGATATAACCGATCAATCATACGACTTCACCTGCATGTCACAGCAACAACAACAGCTGACGTATATAGACGTATATAGTTATATAGACATGGCGAAGCTTTCGTGCATTACTTTATCCGGATTGTGCCATTCGTATAGAAACGTGCATAGCTACTTCAAGTCCATGCCTACAATAGAACTGCGTCTGTAGTAAAAGTGTCTTGCATTTAGCATTTTATTTTTGTGTCTACGTTTGCAAACATTTAAAATCAGTATGCTTAACTCTGCTGTATTGTGCAATAAAGTTGACAGCATATCAGTATTTTTTTACAAGTAGGTGGCCTATACAACTCGATTGTGTTTGTGAAGTACGGTAGATCACTGCGCGTTGCATATTGAACGTTACGAAATAAATGCGTATTTTTAGGCCTTTATTCATATATACTAGCTATTAGTTTACGTATCATTATTTAGGCCTGTTGTTACAGATTTCTCACCATTTACCATTGTCTATTTCAATAATTTAGTAGTCGATACTTTATGCGTCTCGTAGGGCATCGCCGATGTGCATCTTTCCTATGCATGCAATAGCATCTACATGTAAGTGGAGATCTGTCTACGCTGCTACGTTTTTAGAGTAATTTTACAGACTTTGTTCTAGCAAATTATACAGGCCTAATGCGTGGCTGCTGGCTTATATATTTTATCTAGTTTTATTTCGTCAAATTTAAAAGACAGCACAAACAAAAACAAAACCAAGAAGCAAGCAAACAGCGGAAACTATATAATCAGATCAAGTCAAAGTGTTCTGCGCACGTCTGGCCAAGCCAGAGACCGCGCCACATCATCACACCTCACACGATAGTGTGAGTGTTGTAAGGACTACCTTCAAAGTCTATGGGAAAAGGCAAAATTGACCTTCAACCAACCCAAAACCTCTAAACCGATCGTCACCACATTTGAATGGCGTGATTATGTCGTAAACCCCTACCACCAAAAAAATTTGGGCTCAATCCGCCCAGCGGATTAACGATGTCAGGCAAATATACGGGCGTCACTGGTGGTATAATAATAGCGGGATGATTGTCCATTTTGGACACGAAAACGAAATGTCGTGTTAACGAGATCGATAGGTAGGTGAAATAATTAGAACGATCTGCATCAGTCATATACCCTGCACATCACGAGGCTTGGCTTGTTCGGTGCTATATTGTAGTGTGTCGAGGACGACGGACGAAGATGCTAGCCTATATTGTGTCATCGCTACGTTGTTATTAGCTCGTTATCTATTGGCCTATAGCTGCGGCGTTGCGTCTTGCATGTCGCTGCTCAACAGCCGCAGCCAGCAGTATACGCTACCAGAGTTCGTCTTATGATATGACGACATTGAATATGCAGTTATATGCTCGGCCTCATACAAAAAAAACGTGAAATATATTAGGCATGAACCCATCATATGTATCATAGTATAGGCCTAGACAAGCTGCATGCAGAATATACGCCTTGAAGAAACCTTACATGCAGGCTAACTGTATTTCACAAGGTAGTAAGTGGAAGCAACGCGTTTGGCGTGTAATGCGATGTTCCATGATCATGCTTATCCGTGGCGTAGTCAAAGGGGTTAGGGGGCCCACCCGCCTTCCCCAATCTCCCACACAAAACATAAACACGTTTAAACTGCACTAAATTTGCCAATTTTGTCAATTGTTTCGTGGGAAAATAATTACAAATGTTGCCACCAGATCTTATAGTTTAAAGCTATAATGCACCAAAATCGATTTTGGCTGGGGCTCCGCCCCAAAGCGCTCCAGGCCACGCTGGAAAAACTTACATCGTTTCTCTATACTTCCTAACTAAGGGGAGGGAGCGAAGGAAAAGGGAAGAGGAAAAAAGGAAAAGGAGTGACGGGTAAGAAAGGAAAAAAGAGAGGAGAAAAAAACGAAAGAAAGAGAAAAAGGGAAGGGATGGGAAACGAGTTTCCCAATTCACATTTCTGGCTACGCCACTGATGCTTATTACAAAATGTTTTCGCAAAGTATATCGGTGGTAAAATTTATGCAGTTATGACAAATTTTAAAAGTTTACTTTTTGTTGGGACACTCTGTAAAATCAATAGAGTATAACTAATGATACGACGCTGTAACATGCTGACTGAACATCGTAGCATCGTGGTATTGTGTGGTTACCGTGGACATCAGAATGTCACCTATGCACATTTTGTTCACTGTCGTCACTGACAGAAGTTCTGTTGCGGCCAATTATTCCATGCAACGTGATGATGATGGCCGGTTGACATGGCTCGACATCTTCGTATACTGGAGTTTGCTGCTGCTGCTGCTGCTGCTTTGCTGCCACGAGGTTGAGATGAGAACAGGACACGCAAACGTTGTCACAAACGAGGCTACTTTGCAGCGCTCACGTGACTATATAGGCCTTACCACAGCCTCACGCGTGCGACGAACTTCGACGAGAGATTCGATGAAGGTCGATGATGACTGAGTGATGAGACGTTATACGCCCGCAGCCAGTATGAAGAAAACAGAGTTGCATCAATCCTGTGCAATCGGGCTACGTATATTTTCCCCTGACAGTATTCGTGTATCTTCAGAACACGAAAATGCCAGACATACCAGCCCGAAACAGAATTTTATTTAAAATACATGTTCAGGGTAACGTCACTGATCACTTAATGGCAATTAGTCATTATTTGGGGTCAGGGAAAGCCAACGAAAGGCTATGCAATACAATCGCTCCATGACAATGGTGTCGAATCTGCAAAGATATAGTGATCGAGAGCACTGCGTGGAAACTGCCAAAGGTTCCGCCGTTTTCGACAACCCCAATCATCCAATTTTAGCTTGACGCCTCCTCGATTCTTTCGGAAATCTCTGCAAATATTCGCATAATATACTTGAATCTCCAGAAACGAGAGTCGCAATTTTTCGTTTTTGAGGATCGGGTTGGCTCCGTGAGCTGGTTACATGTGTCGGGTTGGGTTGATTCAAATAAGGTGACCCATGGCCAACGGTCTGAATTCGCATCGAATCTTTACGACCGACAAAATGTTTCCATCGTTAAACGGTTTGACTCCTGTCGTGATTAGTCCCTGATTTCCGCGCCACGTGTTCCAGACGGCGGCGGCTCAGTAAAAAGACAGCATCTGAATGAACGGGCCGTGACGAGTGAGTGACGAGGGCTACGTCGTGTCGTGTCGTGTCGGAGGACATGCCATAGACATAGAGATGAGGCGCCTGTCTGTTGTCGGCTGTCTGTCCGTCAGTCAGGCACGTGGCACACTCAGTCGTCGTCGAGTCGGCGTCTTGCAAGGGCGGAGCGTCAACGTCATATAGGCAAGTCGTCGCGACGCGCGCTGTGTAACTGCATGGGCGTGACTCGCTGGGAGGCGGGTCTCTTCGTGACTTCCGTCTAGTCCCCCTCCCGACATTGGACGTCGTGCGGTCGTGGTCAGATTCTGAAGTTTCGAACCAAACACGTGTGTGCGCCGTGCGCTTGGATTTACGTGTTACCAGGTATGGTTGTAACATCGTAACAACGACCAGAGTAATTGGGTAAAACGCGGAATCGCTCGTCGTTTCTATTTGCCAGACGACAGCAGCAATGATTTGCAATTGCTTGTTTTAGAATGTGACATTGGACGCCCTGCCAGGTGGAATCTAAATTCGTCCAACGGTTTAAGCAGAGTGGACCTGTGCGACATACGGCAGTCAAACAAACAGACAGGCAGACCACACTGTAAGAAATGTATAGCTGCAGGCGCAATCACTTGCGCTAAAGCGATCCCATATAAAAATGAATATTGACAACTTTGATCATGGCTTGTTCGTTCTAGTCTATGTACGATACCACTTGTCTCATTTTTCAGTTATGCCTATGGTATAGGCCTACTGTAGTTTAATCTTCGACCAGCTGTTTATACTTGAATCTTTCCAATGTCATTTGTTTCTCGAGATTTCTTTTCGTAATGTTTTGCAGTCGTCATTTTTTTCTGCGGCCTCATAAATACATTTCATGAATTTTACTGTTTTTAGCATTTAAGATTCGGTTTGGTTTCGCTTTTTGTCATGAACTTTTTACGCTATTTACAGAATACGAACAATTCTGCTGCAAAGTTCAGATTAGTTTTATGTTTTTTCTGGTGAAATTGTTATGATTTTTGCTTGACGTATCGATTGTTTACATAATATCACTCCCGTGTCAACGTCGAACGACCAAAAGATAATAATTTTCCGTTTGCTTTTTATATAGTTTCAACAATAGAGCGCATTAGTAAGTTTTAGTGTCTTTGCTTTATATAATTGTTGTGTGTCAGTTTATGGTCTTTTGAAAGGGATTCAAGGTGCAGACAACGCCTGAAGGAAGCAGATAGTGAAGTGCATTGCTTGGAACGATGAGTTCGGCGCTAGTCACCGATCATCGTTTACGGTTTGACGAGTACACGTCGCGTCTGCCTGCTGGCTACTACGTTCAGTCGCAGTACCACCATCGCGTCAGTGACGTGTCAGCGGGCACCGACTGTAGAACGTTCTCTGACGCGGCGTCCTGCGATTCGTCTCTAAGTCCCGCGTACCTCGCCCATGCCTGTACCAGCTGCGCTGCAAGCGTGGAACTGTCCAAGGCACCTGCAGACGCTGACACTGCAGACGGTCTGCTGCCGAGTCATCACATACAACGTCATCATCATCAGCAGCAGCAGCAGCAGCAGGCGACACCGGCATCGTTTGCCATACACCAGCTGCTGGGTCTAGGCGCGGGCGACATTCGAAGCCTGGACGTCTGCCGTGGCTATGATCGCGGTCAGTTAGAACTGGACACGCATGCACGGACAACACTCTGCCGCTGTGCTGATTACACTGCTGCCGTCCAGTCGTTCAACTACGCTCATGTCGACGAGTCTTCCAGCTGTCTGGGACTTCCTCGTCGTGGAGGGTCTCGCCATCAGCAGCTGGATCTGTCCTACTGCAGCGACCGGTCGGCGTCAGTCATCGCCTGCTACCGCCAGCATCACGGCTCAACGACGCCGCTCGGTGGCGCCACCACCACCACATGGCCTTATCTACCAGAACTACCGACACCGTGGCCCAGCGACGAACCACAGCTCACCAGAAAGACTGTCCATCATCATCATCATCATCATCTACAGCAGGAGGAGGAAGAAGCACCCGCTTCGCAGCATCGTTACAATGAACTGCAGGCGTACTGTGCCGCCGCGCGCCTGCATCAACCACGTGACGTCGACGTGACGTCATACAGCAACGTCATCAAGCAGTGTCACATCAACTACCTGCCTTCTAACCTTGGTATGTAGCGACTGAAAGCGAGACGAAATATGTCATTACTGATTCGCATTAAACGATAGTTGTTCCTGGCGTTACGTTTAAAGCACTGAGTCTCTGCATAAGATAGAGTGAGTTAGCCTATATGATATAATACGTCGTTGTGCGACCGTCTTGAGAGCCGCAATACGGACATGCAGAACGCGGTTAAACATATGCATAAAAAATAGAAAAAAAACTACGTCAGCCCAATGTCGACATGGGTAGGGTGTAGGACATTCCCCCTGGACGTTTTCCTCCGGACGTTTTCTCCCTTGGACGTTTCCCCCTCTCGGACGTTTCCCCCTGCTTTTTTGCATACCCGGACATTCCTCCCTATGTATGGCGCTGCCGAGTGCAAGCTGCATTTCTTGTAAGTATCAATCGCTGACATATATGGTCAAATAACAAATATTCAAATGTATTAAGGTCGCACATAGAGCAATATATACAGCGTATTAGAAAGTGTAATAGTTATCAATAAATATACAGGTATATACAGCAAGTCTTTTGATATATTAATTTAAATGTCACTGAAATAAGGCGATATTATATACAGCTAATGTCCAAAAAAGGAATACTGTAATAGTCAGCAAAGTGTCACTGTCACTGTTACTCGAAGCGCACGGTGTGCGCGACCGTATGCACGCTGTGTCCTCGACAGACTTATGGCTATCGCGACGTTTACTGGGTTGGAGCAAACAAGCTTAGATCGTCGGGTAGAGTTGAGCAACAATAATGAGCAACCATCTTGACTACGTGAATAGCGTAATTGTTGTTAATTACTGCGCCGCAGAAGTGTCCAGTCAGACTGAGTTGCATCGGTTTGAAATATACTCATGTACTCAACGGCGACGATCACAAAATTTGAGTTGCGTTAAGCGTTGCAAGGAATTTCTGCTCAGGCTTAGTGTGAAAAATCTTCTGATGTGCTGTATTTGACTTTGTTCTTTGGCTTGGGGGGCAAATGTCCGGGTATGCAAAAAAGAGGGGAGGAACGTCCGGGCGGGGGAAACATAGAGGGGAGGTGTTCGGGGAATGTCCGTCCGCGATCGGGGTATTTTTTCTAGTTAATATGCATTTGCTCAACCACGTTCAGCCTGTGTTTATAATTTCATATCCATTCAGTGCTTTGATTCTGTGTTGGGCAGCAAGGCACGCAGCCTTGTAAAAAGTCTTGCACCAAGAACTCTCTAAAAGTTTATTTCGATGAAAAGCCTATAACTTGCATTAAACCTATCTTCAGAAACATATAGACGGCTTCAGTTTCTTCTTGTGATACCACAACGACATTGAAGATACGCGGCCTTACACAAAAAAGCCATAGGCCTAATCCTATTGTGTGATGATGATGAAGTGCACATTTGACATTGCTTTGTCTTTGTATGGCTGCAACTGAAGACGTAATGTCTCGAATGAATTGCTCGTTCACAAGCTCGCCGCCGACCGACGATCATCAGACGACCTACAGGAAGAAGAAAAGAAGACGTCACAGGTCTAAGCTTAGACTCGGGACATATATTAATCGTGTGTAAACACGATTTTTGAGGAAATGAAATAGCCTATACGCCAAGCGTGCTGGTGTAAACAGTGAAATACATGTACGTCATGTTTTGGCTAAACTGCAACGAACCATTTTAGCTGAAGACGCGTCTAATACCCAGCTATTTATTTCTCAGAACCTCCCTAAAACGGAGAACATTTATGACGGGAAACAATATCATTCTCCATTGCCGTTGAAACCAAAGCGAAATTAAAATGAATCGAATGAATGCAATACTAGGTCTATAAGTCAGTTAGACCTAGATTAAGACGTAATCAAGATTTCTGAATGGAATTTCACGTCTGTCGCGTTCTCACGTTCGGGCTACTTCAGTCGCTTTTCTTTCTTTCTTTTTATTCGATGTCGATATGCGCTGGCCGCAAACCTGAATTTAGTCCCGTTGAATGCATTATCGATGAGCATATTTTTCGAACAGCAGCGTACGTACGGTTTGGCCGGATTCACACAGGTTCTTTTTGTACGAGCTCAGGCTTATGGCTGAACAAGAACAGATTACGACTATTGCTCAGACGGCGCGGCGCTAAAGACCCGCGGTTTTTTACAGCGCGCGTCGGCGACGAGTAATTGTCAGCAACGAACAGACGCCATTCAATGCACTCCGATCCACGGCCACAATGGCGTAGCAAGCTAAGGAAATGAATTGACCAAGGAATATTTAACATTATAAATGGTTTACAGATCTACAGCCTTTCTAACTGATTTCCGAAACAATATTTAATCTGGTAATAGATTACCTCCGTGACAATAAACCTATGAAGTTTTTTCTTTTTTTCATTTTTTTCTGTTTTTTTTTCTGCCAGTTTTTCTTTCTATTTAAAAGATTTCTACTATTACTCTTGTTTTTCTTAATCAGTCTGCTTGTGTTAGGCCACCTATTTCGGGTTGATAACATGTTTTCAGACTAACGCAATGTTCCCAATTCGTAACTAACGATACGAAAACAGCGTAGATGCTTCGTTTTTTCTCCATTTTTGTCTGCCAAGTTCTGTTTTTATACTTAATTGCCAAAGAGTTTCCGTGCTTGGATTGGAATGAGCACGTGTCGGCTCTAGATGCGCCCACGGTCGGCGGAAGTGTAGAGCGTGCGAGTGCTGCGCCAGTCAACTGACAAGTCGCAACGACTGAGGGACGCGTCACTCGCGACAGGACACCCCGCAAACACACTGCGTGCCGATAAAGACGTCATACGGCGACCCAGCATGACGTCACGTCAAACATGGCGTCACGTCTGCGTCAACAGACCACGCGGGGTGCCTCCTGCCCGAGCAGTGCACACATACGTTCGGCGTCATCATTGCTGACAACGAGTTCCTATTTAGAACCATTAAACAGCTGCACGACGCGCCCAAGCTATAGACAGCTGCTGCTGTGTGACTGACCGACTGACAACGTCACTCGTTATGCATTCTGATTCTGTACTCAATACGAGCTTAATATGACTGAACGTTTCTATATGGCGGTTGATTGTTGGTTCATTGGTGGGTAGGGTCATTTGTTATACTGTTATTAAATAAAATGAATTAGGGGGCGTCTCTTTGGCTAAATAAATCGAGTGACCGTCAAATGAACTTGAAACACAGCGCCAGTGCCGCCTAAAGCAATGTATAACTGTTTCGCTATAGTAGCTCTCATGATACAGTCATTCTGTACAGGTTTTGCGCACACTTTTATGAAGCATAGGCCTACATATGCGAGTAGAGTCGTAGCAGGGAGCATGGGGACAGGTGGGGTGCAATTTCCCCACCCTGAATTTTAGCTTGTCGAAAAATTTTGATCCAAAAATTCACAATTTGAGGCTGAAAATCTCCCATTATGAGAGAGGGGGGTTAGAAACAATATTGATTTTTTCACCAGTTGTGGTCTCATTTGTTAAAAATTTTATAGTTTTTGTCGGAAAATGCAACTTTCTGCCTTTCCGTACTTTCGTAACGCACGACGCCGCTGCATAAATTATACTATTATACACCATGTTTCAAAAAACTGTGCAACTTTTATTTTTTTTATTAAATTCGTGAAACATTTGCAGATTTAAATAATTTTTGGCATACAAATCATAAAACAACTTGACCAAAACGACTGTAGTTTTGGCCACTTAACCCTAATACTGTCTATACACTACCTTGTGAAATTCGGAAGTCGTAGTTTAGCCGTTTACAACCATGATTTTATACTGGGTAGCGCATGCGTTGACTCAGAAGTGATTAACTGAATAGCAACAAACACGAATAACAGTTATTGTTTTTTCAAATTTCAAAAAGTCACACGTGTCACATCACGTCATTTTTATTAGGCTACAGCATGTGTTCAAAACGTCCTCCTCCAGCACAAACGGAAGCGGTAAACGTTGATGCGTCTTGCCAACAGCACATTTAATAACCGCCTGACTCAGAGCGGCCCACTTGCTGTTGATGCGTCATTTCACTTCATCGACGTACGATCGTAAAACTAAAATGTTAAATGAATTACAAATTTTCAATGATACTATGGTCTCAGCTAAGGTTTTTCTGAGTCGATGCATGCACTATTTAGCAGGAATTCATTTTTGTAAACGGCTAAATTGCGACTTCTGCATTTCACAAGGTAGTGCAGCGACATTATTAATGTGCGGTGGTCACTCAAAACGACAGTTGTTGAAGCAAAGTTGTTTCATGATCTTGCGTGCCAAAAAATATCAAAATCAGCCAATGTTTTACAGAGTTATTCAAAAAATAAAAGTGGCACAGTTTTTTTTGAGACACGGTGTATTGTACGTAGCCTATGCAGTGGCAAAATTAAAATGAATAGAAACAGATAGTACACAAATAGGCTACATTTTGTGTTGCTCGCAGTTACTTAGGATACTTACTTTCTGTTCGCGATTTTGTGTTGCAAATTACCGAGAGTGTGCGCTGCTGTACAGAACAATCTTCACCAGTTATCAACAAGACGAACTGGAGCGAGCATTCAAAGACACGCACTACCCTGACGTCAACCAGCGAGAGCTTCTGTCGCTCAAAACCAGTTTGGCCGAGGACCGAATACAGGTTATGGGCCTATATGCTGCAATACAATTGTATAATAGGCGACTATAATATATTTTGATCGCGACAGCTGTAACAACTGCAAAATCTAGTGACAGAGCGGAGGGTTCGAAGAAAAAAGCAACAGACAAAAAAACGATAAACGACGTTTCGCCATATTTGCTATCTGCTACGGAGGTTTTGTTTATGCCATGATCCGTCAGTATGGTATAGGATAGTAGTCTACGTATGATTGCTCAAACAAATGTGGATGAACTTCTGAGCAAAAAGCAATTTGATTTAATACTGCGAGCACCGATGATCTTCTCTGTCGGAAATTTGCAGCTGTCCGTTGGAAAATTGCAACATAATTCTTGCCCCAACTTTTGAAATTCACGACGCCGCATTCGCTTTTAATTGACTCGAAAGAATGAAATAACGTTGACTTGTGCCAAATTTGATGCCGATGCGACCAATAGGTCCTACCTTAGATCCAACATTTCCAGCTGTAAAATTAAACAGTCCCGTTTTGGCATGTATGTATCGGGGAATAAAGGGATGATTTTTGTGGATGAATGTCGTGAATAGGCTACGGCTGCAAGTTGGCCCTATAACAGCTTAAGCTTACTTTGACAGGTTTTCGTTGGAGAACTGACGTATTTTTGACTACCGACTGGCTCCGAGCCCTGGCGGAAGTTTGCAAATTTGCAGTTTCTGAAAATCTGCACGGTCGCATTCTCGTTTTCACTTTCAGTTTTATCTGCTCACTGTCAAACCTTTCGGTTTTTGTGCGCATTTATAGGCACGATCTGTTTCGTCTCTGACGGTCGTATTTCAGAACAACGTACTTTTAAATGTCTCGTTGTCAACAGTAAGCTTACGCGTTTCTTCACGTTCATTGCTGTCGATTAGGGCCTAGGCCAGTAGGCCTAATTGCTGGCAGCAGATGGCAGGCGCCAGTGATCGCCGTCGATGCTGTCGTTAATCGTCAGCTCTGCATGCCTGTTGTCATCTCCATTCAACTCTGCCCAGTGCCCACTGTTGAATTAACGGCGGCCCGACGTAAAGCCAATATCACCACTGCCACACCTCCAACTCCTCGATCATGCATTCAGCGCTAGGCCTATTGATGTGGTAATTATCAGCCGGCGCCTCATCAGGCTTGGTCTGTGAGAGCGACGAAATCTGTCGCGGGCGTCTGCAGCTCGTGCATGGGGCGGACAGTTCACGCCGGCCCGGCGACGCAATATCAACGACTGAACAGCGACACAAGAATTATTGCCAACGGATGATGACAACATCTCCGATATTAAGGCGCGTACAGAGCGACGTAGCTGAACTGAACTGACGCGATTTAGTTGTTGACGAACTAATCAGTGGGCATGCAGTAATGCATTACAGTAGGCACCGCCTAACGGCGTCTGTGGCCTAAGTGACTACACTCACGTAGGCCTACCGGTATACGCGTCAACCAACGACCTTGCCACTTGCCCATTGGACGGTTGGTCAGTTCGTTAAAAACTTAACCGTGTCAGTTACGTCGCGCTATACGCGCTTTTAAGGCGCGTTAACGCGTGACGCACGTAGGAGTGGGACTGTCAATCAAGCCCTAATCCAAGTGCCACCTCACCCTAGAAGAGCGGATACATTTGAGATCGTCCACGCTCGTTAACGCGCGCATTGAAAACGCACTTTTAGGGCTATGCCATAGGCCTATTGCGTTGGTCATCAACGACAGTGTGTAGAGGTCTCCACAGTACGCGAGATGTGATTTTGATTTTGCTAGCCAACAAAAATAGTCCTTCACTAAGTGGTCTTGCAAAAATTTTCCCTTTCTGAGTGACGGCCGAAAGATTGACGCCTTAAAAATATTAGGCTATTAGGCCTAGTGATGCAGGTGTTAACAGTATGTGCGTGCAATTTAAATTAAATTTAAATGTAATTGAAACGGTTGCTGCGAAAATAGCAATTAACTTTAGAAGATATTTTATTTTGCCGCATCCTGTATAGGCGCTCTAACTTGGCTGTGCACTGCAGGTGTGGTTTCAGAACAGACGAGCCAAGTGGCGCAAGACAGAGAAGACGTGGGGCAAGTCGACGATCATGGCTGAGTACGGGCTATACGGGGCGATGGTACGACACTCGCTGCCATTGCCTGAGACAATACTCAAGTCTGCTCAGAACGGCATCGAGGGCTCGTGTGCTCCGTGGCTGCTAGGTATCGCTATCCACCTACATGTACAAAACTTAATTATGGCGCCAGTCAACCGGACTTAACTAATCCGCATATTTTCGACATTTCCTGTGCTTTCTGTAGCATTCTACAGTGTTAGATCTGCAGAGTTTGTAGTTTGTAAGCCCTAATGCGCAGGCTAGTAGGCTACCGGTAATTCAACTATTCGACTATGAACAGCATCACTCATCATTTTTCAGCCGAACGTACTTAAGTAATGGTCGAGCTACTGGCATGGTTGTCGTCCGTCTGTCTGTAACGAATGTAGGCCTACTGTCGTTAACGGGTAGGGCGTAAGGGAAAACTTTTTACACAAACAATTAGCCATGAGTGTTAAACTCGGGTGTACAAAAAGTTAGCCATCTATTTCAAGGGGAAAATTTTCAAATAAGTGTTTGAATGGACGGGGGGTAAGAAAAATGTGCGTTTTTCAACAGAAAACTCGGCACATCTCGGAAACGGTGAGAGATATGGCCAATGTTACTATTAATCAGTAATAGGAAGTGGCATACGCCCTTTCAGATGAAATGAAAATCATCGACCTTGAAGGTCACTGACAACCAGTACGGTCGCATCCTAGCGATAGCTGGGCTTCTTGTTCCGATTTTCTTGCATCAGTTACTAATCAGTACTACACTGAATACTTGTAGTGTAATAATAATCAATACACACTACACGTAGACTGGAAAAACCTAGGTATCTGGACAAGTTAGGTTTTAAAGGTGAAGTTGCACGAACAATCGATATTGGCTAAATATTGTGTAGAATGTAATGCTAATTAATAATATGCTGATCAGTTGAAATAAAAACATCACTTTAAATAAGTTTCAATAAAAATAATGTTGTGAGAATGAAATGATGACGTCACTTACTACGCTTTGTTTATAGCGTGTATTGCAGCGTGCGAGAAAGTTTCACTCCATGAGCTGGTCGCAGCATCGATGCAGCGTGCGCTCAGAGAGGGAAACTCGCTAGCATTGCGGAAGTGAAAGTCGGAATCTATCGGCAATTGGTGCAACGTAAAGGGCATACAGTCGGCCTACTTCCAGTATGACAGCGACATCTCGAAATGCAAGCAGTCTTTTCGCCTGGTACTGCGCTCCATCAACGCTGCTAGCATTCAAATTCTGTCGAACATTGACGCTAATAGTTGTTTGTGACGTCACAGTTTCATCACATTTGTCCACTTTAAACTTTATTTTTACAGTATAAAGATAACACTGGAAACAGGAAGATTAATTAATATTGACAAATTAGCAGTTGATTAAGCCAATTAGCGCTTTATGACAGTTACGTAAACAAAGAAGACTTAACACAAATCTTAAGACCACGAAAACAATCTATAGGCTACAATTTTTAAGTGTCAAGTAGTTTTTTTGTTGAGTGGATGACGTCAGAATTTAAAAATCATAACTAAGACACGTAATGAAACTTGATTTGTACCACAAATTGCACAAGTTTATATAAAAAACGTTCCTTTTTGGACCAATTGTCCAATCCTGGTGAAAGCACAAGGTTTTTAAATGGCACGTGCCCACTAAATGCACATTATACTTTTACGAGCATAACATTCATTAAACATGTCTTACTCAGTGTGAACATCAGCTATATGCCATCTGAAATAGATACAAACTGTTAATATCTGCTGTACGATGAGCACGTTACTCAGCTCGTTGTCATGTTGCTAAATTGTGTTATCGAAATTGTAGGTATTCAGAAGTCACAAATATTTAATCGTCTCGAAAGCAACTCTGGGCAAAAGGCTGCGCATGCTCACAAGACAGAACACCATCATCGCTAACGAGTGTCTGGCGGAGATTGTTCGTTAAACATCGGTTCTCAGTATGACTCAACAACTCATGTGCATGAAATGAACATTTCTTTTTCCTGACAATAAATTATGTTGTGTGCACACTGTCGTTTGACTATAAGTTTAGAGTTGTGCTGGTATTACTGTGCATCTTTCCCAATAGGTTCCTCCATGGGAGTTGCCTGTCCATTCCAACCTGAATAATAACAAAACTGGGAGTAACAAGATATGCCAATTTTCAGGTCAAAAGATGAAAAGTCAATGTTCCCAGTACACACAAAGCACTTTATACAGGACAACCATATTATCTAGCTGAGTTTATACAAGCGTATATACCGCCTAGAACGTTGCAATCTGCTAACTGCTACCTTCTTACTGTTCCTTCCTTTCCTAGATCTTCCTTTGCCTCTTGAGCTTTCAGTGTATTCTCGCCTAAAAACTGAAATTCTCTTTCCCTTCACATATGTTCAGGTGACAGTATTGCTACTCTTAAATCTCATCTTAAAGGTGTATGGCCACAGTCAAACTCACTCGCGCAATTTCTGTAGATTTAAATTAGACATTTAAACTCGTACATATAATATGTTGATTTGAGCTTCATAAATATATGAAATTAAGGTGTGATTTCAAACAAAATGCGGCATTACATTATGCGAAATGATCTAATCTATCAGTGCCCGCAGTGACGTCATGACCCTAGCCCATATAGACCATGAATATTAATGGCCTAGCTGACGACGTTATCATTCTAGGCTAGGCCATTAATATTCATGATGTATATAGGCTAAACTCATGACGTTACTGTGGGCCATCATGGCGGTGCGTTTTCTACGTCGTTTTCGTAGATCGTCGACTTCAAAAGTAAATTTTTCCGTGTTGACAGAACGCTGGGCACAGATATTACTGTCAAAGTTGTCAGAAAATTGTGCACTTTCAGGAAAACGGATAAAATGTATATGTTAATTTTGGTGTCCACGGACCTTTAAATCTCAGTTTCTCACCTCCACGTAACATGTCTAGTCACCCATACGCCAGCGCTTCAGATTTGTTTATCGATTACTGGCGCTATATAAATGTTTGTTTGATTGACTGATGGCTGCACTGTTGATGTTGGAACTGGGCTGACAGCAAGAGAAATCTCCAGTTAAGAAATATAGGTGCTGCTAATCAGAGTTGATTATCTCTGAGTGAGTATTGCATTTTCGTTTCATTACTAGTGGTACTAGCCAGCTGGCTGTTCTGCAATGAGCCATGCACGAAATGAACGCAAGAGAGCAACAAAATCACATAAAATGATCTTCCAGATAACAGTTTTCACGACAGTGTCACAAATACAGCACAGTGTTTATGCTTTATCTTCGGGTTTGCTGAAGACGTAGGTTAGGTTGCATTTTCCGCAGTACTGTCGGTCAAAATGTGATGCCATGAAAACACCGGCTCCGCAGTCTTCATTGGGACACTCACGACGCAGACGAGTTATCTTCCCATTCTCATCAACCTGATAACACCACAGCAACACAAACGTGCAATTCACATCTAGACCATAGCCAATTAGCTATGCCACAGTAATGAGTTCCGCTAAAGAATGGTCTACTACATTTCAGATCAGAACAACATACTAGTAAGACAGCAACTAAACAACTGATGTTTTGTCACATAATTAACCATCTAATAATAGTTTCAATCGCTGCATGGTTACATACAGTTTTCTAGTTGATTTTTTAATGTAAGGATGTTGCTTAGTAAAGCGGTAACGCATTGAATCTAATCAGAAATCAGAAGTGTACTGAAGTAGTCATCTTAGCAACATCGTAAAGCAGTAGCTTCGTATAAAAATACTGATATATAACAACCTGGATAACCAATACAGTAAAAAAAACTAGAAACTAGCCATAACAGCCAAGAGTCTACTAATTTCATACTATATTAACTTTCCGGACTCTTAGGGATAGTGTTGGCACCAAGCCTACAGATTTCTGCAGCTATTTAAAAGGTTTAAGTTGCTATCAGTTACATTATCCACATCATAAACAACATTGCAACTACACTGTTACTTGATAATCATTAATCAGTACCTAGAAAAACGAAACATAACAGAACTCGTTTGGTGGCTTGGTAGCATAACAGTTAGGACATTGTACAAGCGATCGTAACATCATACATTCGAATGAGCGTGCATCGTTATTAAGTGGTTAGTACTTTGATGGGCGATAGGTGAACCACACCCAGCCACCAAGGTCAACTCAGCCTTCCATCCCTTTGGGGTAGTAAACTGAGTACTGGCATGCCTGGCTAGGTTAAGGCGGGGCACGTTCACCTGTGTCAGGTGGCAGGTAACACTGTGTGATCCCATATGGCAGGTGACACTCCATAGCCTTGACATGGGTTTCCCACAAATAGTTTAACAGTAAAGTTAGTAGAGACGAGACCAACCTTGTAGTACTTGAGAACTGCAAGCTTGACCTTCTTCTTCTTGTGTTTGTTTTTCTTCGGAGTTGTGTAGTTCTTCTTCTTGCGTTTCTTGGCGCCGCCACGCAGACGAAGCACCAGGTGCAGCGTCGACTCCTTTTGAATGTTGTAGTCGCTGAGAGTTCGGCCATCTTCCAACTGCTTCCCAGCAAAGATCAGTCGCTGCTGGTCCGGAGGAATTCCTAGCAAACACAGAGAAAACACCGATATGCAAGTGTCATATCACCAACTGTTACAGTGCTCCCAAGAGTAAGAAGTGAAATTTCAGGACCCAATGTTTACAAAATTTCAAGACAATTTTGTCGATTTCGCGAGGCTCAAGACACAGAAAATGCACAATTGCACATTTTTCTGTTCTCATAAATGTTATTCATTGAAGCAGATCAGTATTTCAGTCCTAAATGTGTTACTAAGGCACTGTTACACATAAAACAATAAAATGTCACCAGAGAAAACATTACTTGACACTCAACGTCAGCAACATAAACATAGTCATGACTTGTAAACAAGTGTAGAAAATGCTGTAAATAGCATCTAGAATAATTCTAGATTGAATGCAGCATTAAGACTACAGGGTGCGGCAAAAAAGTAGCCCCCTAAAGTTTTTTGCCGTTTTTTAAGCAACCATTTGGAATTTTAATTTGAAATTTTACAGATTTATTTACTCAAACGTTCTACATCTGACTGCCAAGTGGAATATGAATCTGTTGAAATACGACAAAATTGTAGGCTTTTGAACATGACCACCTACCGATTTGTTAGCATTAAAAAATGTTCAAGCTAAAAATGCTATTTAATTTTCAAAAACTGGTTACCACGTTACTGCTGATGACGTCACAGTGACGCTTTGACAAACAGAAATTTATTTTGTTTATAAAGTATTACTAAATTGTTGTTCTTTTAAAGCAATTGCCGGCTGCCCACGGGATTCATCTTCCAGCAGTCTTTAGGGCCCGACGTTCAGTCTCAAGGGTGGGTCAGTCGGTCTTTGAAGTTGGACAGTCAGCCTCTGGGGCTAGAAGATCAGTCTCTGAGGTTGGGCAATCGGTCTCAAGGATGGATGGTCGGACTCTGGTGCCGGAGAGTCGCCCTCTTCAATGGGCAGTGGGGCTGAACAGTTGGTCTTTGTGACCAGATGCTTAGTCTCTGAGGCCAGACAATCGGTCTCAAGGGCCGGATGATAGGTCTCTGAGACAGGACAATCGGTCTCTAGGGCCAGACAGTTTGTCTTTTGACCGCAAAGTCGGTCTCTGAAGCCGGATGGTCGGTCTTTGGAACCTTATGGTCCATTTCTGTGGCCGAGCAGTTGGTTATTTGGCTAGCCAGTTGGTCTCTTTGGCCGGACAGTCGGTCTCAAGGTTTGAATGGTCAGTTTCTGGGGCCAGACTGTCGGTTTCTCGGGTCGGATGGTCAGCATCTGGGACCAAACAGTTGATATCAGAAACCAGACAGTCGGTCTCTGAGACTGCAATGTCGCCTTCTGGGGCCGGCAGTCGGCCTCTACACCAGAGGTCGATCTCTTGGGCTGGACAGTTAAAATACTGCTGCTATATAACAAGTTTTACATCATTCAAATTAATTTCTGTGGCCGAGCAGTTGGTTATTTGGCCAGCCAGTCGATCTCTCTGGCCGGACAGTCGGTCTCAAGGGCCGGATGGTCGGTTTATGGGGCCAGATTGGGTCGGATGGTCAGTGTCTGGGGCCAGACAGTCGATATCAGGAACCAGACACTCCAGGGTGTCTACAAATCCAGCCTAACAAATTTCCAGGACAGATTTAACAAACTTCCAGTAGACTTTTTACATTAATCGAGCCTCTTAAGCATTAAAATTCCATGTACAATGAAATGACAAGCTGCAAAATATTAATGCATATACGAGTATAAATTTTGAAATGTCTGCAACTGAGCATGTGATGATGAGCTCCGGCCAACACACATCGCTGTGCCAAACTTCCAGCTTATTAAATGATAATTAAACAGCACTGAGCAATGCATACACAAAAGTCAAAGCTGTGCCAAAGTACATGTGCACTACAAATAGTTTGTATTTCAGTTTTGTTATGCCAGCCTAAAACAAGTAAAACACAAGACCTAACAGAGATACTTCAGCATAAAATGTTGACTGTCATAAAAGTTTTCCAGGAGCACCAATAAAATTCCAGGAGATTTCCAGTATTTCCAGGAGTTGTAGACACCCTGCACTCAGTCTCTGAAACTGCAAAGTCGCTCTCTGGGGTGGGTGCACATTGGCAGTCGGTCTCTGGGCCAGATGGTCGATCTCTTGGGCTGGGCAGTTAAAATACTGCTGCTATATAACAAGTTTTACATCATTTTTATTGATTAATAAACATTATTCTTATATTCTTTGCACAGGAATAAGTTGCTGTTGTGGACTGATGGCTTATGTTTATCGATGTGATTTTCCGTCATTCATTATACTGCCGTCTAAGCGATCGTGTTATTAGCTTATATTGTGTTCAGCTTCCCAGCTATACATGTAGTTTTCTTATTTTTTAAGCCCATATATCATGAGCCACTGCACTCAGCTTGATGGAAGGCTAACACTGCTGCACTGCTGTCACATGATTTTTAGAGCTAGGCTGCTAGGGGTGCATGCTTTGCCAAAAACCACTTTTCAGTTGTTGTTCATGATTGAGATATTGGCACCAGAATGAAATTGAAATGCATAAAATTAATTATTTTGACAGTAAGTTTTATGGGCCAACATGTTCAGGACATTTGCACTGTACCAAACATTTGTGACATACTTTAGCTCAGCAATGTTAGTTATAAGTGACATTATGTCATAACAAATTCGTTACTAGATTACCACAGTGTCCATAGCAACTGTTGCTATGCAGAACTATAACCACTGGTCTTGCTTTATATGGTAACTAAGGTTTGGCTAAGGTTGATATGTCGATATCTCTACTGACTATGCTGTTGCTATGCAAAATCTTTTTCCATAGCAACCGTTGCTATGTGAAAAATGCACCGTTTGATTCATTGTACTTAATTACGTATGAATACATCATCATGGCCATGATATTTGTCACATTTAGACACTTATAATCTTTGTTACAGGCACAAAAGGGCTGTTGCTAAGGGCTTTTGGTTTCCACAGCAACAGAATGTCACCAAGGACCGGAAAAATTTGCATCTTATCATTTTTAAAACGATTTTTGTGCAAGCTAACTAAAAATGCAAAGAAAAATCAATTTTGGCCTAAATGTCAAGCATACTGTGGATGAAACTGCTTGGTCAGTTGCAGTGTTAAATTTTATTAAAAGTTTATTTCATTTTATTAAAATTTAAACAGAAGGCAGCGACCCTCAAAATGTCACCAAGTCATAGATTGGTCAGCATGGTCTGCCCTTCATTTGTGCCAATTTTGGTAAAAGTATGACAATTTGCAGTATCCTTTTGCAGAGAAGCCCCACTAACACTATAGCTATGCATTGCAATGTACTGCCAACATACAAAAGATACTAACATCACATGAATCCAGAAACCAACAGTTAACTCAAGTGCCCTAAGACAATCATCATTGCAACATCATTCATGTGCCTATGATTCACTCACAACATAAAAAAACTATATAGATGTCCTTTAATTGACTGACAGCAAATGAAGCCAAATGTAACTGCTACATGATAATGCAAATTTCTAAAAGAACTTGCCTTCCTTGTCCTGTATCTTAGCTTTCACATTCTCGATGGTGTCACTTGGCTCAACCTGTACATCATCACAGTTTGTCAGGATGGAAAAATAGTTGACTGATTAAGCAAGTTAACAACAAATATGCCATCTAATTAACCACAAACAAAACGTTTGCAGTCACTGATACTTACACTCGTAAC
>Ga0056128_1001130_pt1 | contig 28541 bp, 10 predicted proteins | sample WorMetLIZISLAND2_FD_71113 | JGI IMG/M metagenome (GOLD analysis project Ga0056128, IMG submission 71113) | Marine gutless worms symbiont microbial communities from Max Planck institute for Marine Microbiology, Germany - Olavius geniculatus... ... | reverse complement strand
CCATATTTTGTCCATATATTTTGAATTAGCATTTCTTCAGCTACATCTGATAAAAATTTCGTGTAAATTGATCATCATTTGAGTGAATTATGAAAGAAATAAAAAGGATGCCCGTTTTTTGAAACACAGTGTATATATAATGCTTACCGCAAATTTCGCGACTCTCGTCAGAGTAGTCACCGCAGTCGTTGTCATTGTCGCAGAAGTAAGTTTCCGGGATGCATCTCGTTGAGTTAGGACATTTGCGGTGACCAGGACGACATTCGATGTTTGCTAAACACGAATTTGTTTATTACTATTAGTTATTATTATTATTATTATTATTATTATTATTATTATTGCTGCAATTGCTGCTACAGCTGTTGTTGTGGTTGTTACGAAAGACGCTTTATAAAGTAAACACAAAATGGCGTCATTTATTTGATTTTTAAAATGTGAATAAAATCAAACAAACGTCTTGTGGACAATGTGATTTTAAACACCAACTGTAAGTTATGATGGCGTCAGTATTGCGACGTCACTTGTATTACTTATAACAGTCAGTCATCTCAGCTATTTGTCTACTAGCTAGCAGCTATCCACAAGTCGCTAAGTGTCAAATAGGATAGGCCGAGTAATGCTAGTTACGAGAAAAGAATACAAGCAAACCTGTTTGAACGTCAAAGATTAGGCCTAGAGTTTTTTTTAAATATGATCCGAATTTACTCAAACGTTAATATTCCTACTATCAACAACTTTCTAAATGCGGCTGCCTGTTGCAAAAAAAACATCGATGCCAGCATGGTGGCATCGACGACCACGTTTTTCTCATCAGCAAAGTTCTCGATCATGAACGCAACTGTTATTTATTGCATTGTTGTATGTATTGCTGCTCTCGTAAAATACTCACAACCATACACTGAAAGCATTCCAGAGTGAATTAATGACATTTGCACTAAGCCATTTGGCCTACAGAAACGAATAACGCATGCTGTTTCTTTCTTACGGGATGCTTTTAACTGCAGCGTCGCTATCTAGTAGCCTCCTTGCACATATGACGGCCAATGAATGAGATATACAAATGGCATTCTGCTTATTTTAGTACACGTTGTAAATATTTGGATTTTGAGACAGTCTTTCTGTCGACGCCGTTTTTTTCGTTATTTGCGTGATTTATTTAGCAGACAGATAAAGAGTTTCGATTTTTAAAAGTTCCATTACATTAAGTGCTCCTGTCAAGTTACGGAACTTAGATTTCGCTCTGTGCACAGATTTTTGGGGCAATTAGAGCAACACTGCAACTTTTGTTGTTTGTTTTGCTCCCCGGCCTTATTGCCAAATATTGACAAATAAAACAGTACACGGTTTGTACTGTTCCATTCGTCATGCTGTTTTTAGGGCAGTTAAATGATGAAATGATGACGACGATGATGCTAATGTTGATGTAGTTACAGCAAGTTTCCTGGTTTTCATCGGAACTGTCGCCGCAGTCGTTGTCGCCGTCGCAGAAGTAGCTGGTCGGAATGCATCGCTGGGTGCCCGGACATCTCTGTCTGCCAGTCGTACAGTCCAGTTGCGCTGCGTACAAAATTAATAACACCAACACCCTTAGCGTGGTGTGGCAGTGTCAGATTTACAAAGTCTAAAGTCGTCGGTTTGACCTCCAGTCGCATCGATAGTGCCGTCGTGCCAAGGATGGTCTGAGTTAGGGAGGCAAATCCCTTACATTATGGGTTGTTATTAAAAAATTGTTAGAAAATATTTTTTTCTGAAAAAAATGTTCTTTCCAAGATGCAAATTTTTAGGCCAAACCCACAATTTTGGGGACTTTAAAAGCAAACTTAAAATTCGGATTATCTATAATCTCTGTCGAAAATTTGCAGTGTCTGTCAGAAAGTTGCAACTTTCTGCACAGCCTATTTTTTAACGCTCGACACCGCTGCACATCAAAGCAGTCACGTGATACTTTGTGATACTTCGAAAGACGTTTCATTCACGATGTTTAAGCTGTTTTAAAATTTTAAATGCATGCCCGTGTTTGCGATTATAAAAGTTGTGCTTGTCAACTTTCATTAATTACGAATTCACGAATGATAAGATGACGATAACAGCGATAATGACGACGACGACGATGATGATGGTAATAATTTTTAGTAATTTAGCAAAGTGAAAACTGATGTCGCCGTACCACAGAGTTCCCTGTTCTCGTCGCTATTGTCTCCGCAGTCGTTGTCCCTGTCGCAGAAGTAGTTTAAGCTGATGCAACGATGGCTGTTTGGACACTTGTGACGTCCTTCAGGACACTGGCGATTAGCTGTGTAATGAAGCAAATAAATTCACATAATATCTTACCACAATGTATCTGTGACTTGCATAATCGGCTAGACTAACGGCTACGTGCCATTGGATATTATGTGCACATTCCATTTAAGTAGGCCTACAGTGCTTAGTACCAAGCTTATACTTGCTGACATAGGGGAAGTTTGACAAACTGGTGGTCAATTAAGTCTATGCCTATGCTTATGCCTATTATTAGGCTTACACACACGCACACGCAAGCAGTCTTTAAAAATACTGTAAAAGTAACATTCAGTGTCACAATAAACGATTAGAAAAGAAAGGGTTATCAGGAGAAAAAAAACTATGCCAAAGTGAGGAAATATTAGTCCATCCTAAAATGTATAAAAAATTCCCGGTAAAAACAAAACAAAAGTACAATGTACAGCAGAAGACCTACCGCACTGTTCGGAGCTTTCGTCCCAGCCATTACCGCAATCGTTGTCACCATCGCAAAGCCAGCTGGAACGAATGCAGCGACGCACTGTAGACGAACCTTCGCATTTCACGTAACCAGACGGACAGTCAACGTTCGCTGTACAAACACATTAAACAAATGAATTTGCATAATGCCTAAAATTTATAAAATTAATTCGATTTGTGTTTTTTAGTACTATGTATTTAATACATAATAAAAATTAATAAAAATAAATAAAAATAAAAATCGTGCCACTTTCATTTTTCAAATAACTTTGTGAAATATTGGCCGATTTTGATAATTTTTTGGCACACATCAAAAAAACTTGACGTAAATAATTATAGTTTAACCCACTACACCTTAATACTGTTGCTACACTACCTTGTGAAATTCAGAAGTCGTAGTTTGGCCGTTTACATCACTCATGAGTCGCATGAGTCGGCTCAGAAATAATTAACTAAATAGCGACAAACACAAGTAACAGTTATTATCTCTCAGAAAGTCTTACGTGTTACATCACATCATTTTTACGCTCGAAAGCAGCTACTGCTTTCAGCGCGTCTTCGCCATCGTAATTCTGTCTGTCCGTTTGTCTGTCCGTCACACGGGTGGATCAGTCAAAAACGGTGCAAACTAGGATCAAGAAATCTTCACCGTCGGCTGCCTGGAAGACTCGAGTTTCATGAACCGTAAAGCTTTTTTACAAATTCGAAGGGGGTCACCTTAAACGAGGACGCTAAATGAAAGGGGGTGGGCAAAATTTGCGATTTTTGGCTAATAAGTCGCTGTATCTCAGTATCGGTGCAAGATAAGGCCTAGGTTACTATTAATCACTAACAGAAAGTCGTACACTGGCTCTCGATTGGCGCCGAATTCAATGACCTTAAATGACCTTGAACGCCAAAATATTGGGTTTTATGGATTTTCTTGGCGATTTCGGGCTGCGACACAAGTCCATATCATTCACAAGATGGCGCCACGAAACTATCGTTATGCGATCTAAATAAAGAATTTGGTATTTGTATATTAACTTAGCGTTAACACCCCAATTTTTAGCTAACCTACTGAACCGGAACTGCTACAGGCTTTCGCGCGTCTCGTGAACATTAGCTCGAATTTTTTGTTATTACTGCATCTGCTTAAAATGTTCCCCTCCAGCATAAACGCAAGCGGTGGACTTTGACGCGACTCGCCAACAGTACGTTTAGTAATGCGCGACCCAGAGCGGCTCACTCGCTGTTGATACATCACTTTAGTTTGTTGACGTACCATCTTAAAATAAATGTGATTAGTGTTAAATATGCAACATATTTTCAACGATTTTGTCATTTTAGTGATTTTCTGAGCCGACGCATGCGCTCCCCAATATTCATTGTTGTAAACGACCAGACTACGACTTCTGCATTTTACAAGGTTACAAGGTAGTGTAGCAACAGTTATAAAGTGAGGTAAGCTAAACTATAGTCACTTAAGTCAAGTTTCTTCGTAATGTTGTATGCCAAAAGTTATCAAAATTAGCCAATGTTTCACGAATGTATTCAAAACATAAAAGTTGCACGTTTTTTTATTGAGACACGGTTTATGTACTGCACAATCCAAAATATCTGTGATAAAGTATCATCATGAGACTTTTTTACACAAACGTGGCTTCATCACTCAGCAACATTATTGTAAATGTATCAATTGAAAAATTGTTATTGAGTACATTGTTTTTACTCAGTGATCACTGTCTGTCTGTTTTGTATATGATCTCTATCAGTCTGTTTCTCTATCTCCCCCTTTCTTTGTTTTTTGTGTATTTACTATTTGCTACCAAACTATTGTGGTGAATTAAGTTTTGTATACAAGCTGCGGTTTTGTACGTTTTTTTATCAGGAGTACTGTGTACTGACCGCACTGTTGGTCGTTCTCGTCGCTGTTGTCGCCACAGTCATTGTCTCCGTCGCACACCCAGCCGGTGGGAATGCAGCGACGATACGCCCCAGCACCGCACGTGAACTGTCCACTCCCACACGCCGCCATCTCTGGACCAACACATCGACACATCCAACACAGCGTACGACAATCAGTCAATCGCTCGTCAGGAATTCTTGATTAAAGTGGCCTAAATAATGAAACTATGCTGCCATTACGTCCACTACGACTCACATCCAGGAAATAGCCAAAAAAAGATTTCGTGAAAAGGATGGTTGAGTCGCTGACGAAATGTGGATAACAACTCGGCAGACGTCATGTCGTCCAGCAGGTCGTTCCAGGTTCGTGGGCCGACAACGGGGAAAGTCGGATTGGTCGGCGACGGTCGTCAACTTGACCAGAGGCACTGCCAGACGGTTGGTGCCTGCAGAACGGAGAGGTCGGCGGCCAGGAATATCAGACTCGTACTTGAGTGGGTCAAGATATTGCGCCAGGAGCAAAACACATATTTAATGCGTAGCCTTGTAATCTTTTCCTGACAGTAACAGTACCAATTAAAACAATATAATCTAGGCTATCGACAGTTTATTCTAGCATTAGATAACAAGTACAGCAATAAACAACAATAGGCCTAACACAATGTACAGAAATACAGATTAAAAAAGCACAAAAGCAAATACTGCAAACTTCGCGTAATTTTAAAAAAATTTATTTAAACGTTTTAGCGGATATTGTTGTGGTCAGACTAAAAGTACTGACGTCGTCGATGATTATTCAATGACCATGTCTGCACGCAGTAGATGCTCAAAATGAGTAGCAACGTCGTGAAACCGTCTCGCACCATCATCATCAGCAACAAAAGCCGTGCTCACTGATGAATTAGCAACGACAGGATGCAGTATGTACCACACACTATACCTCTTATATATGCATATTATGCCCGTGTCACAGGCACCCACTGTTGATATAATCATGGGCGTAGCTGTTTGCATATAAACCAAAAAAATAAAAAAATACAAGCAGAGCGCTAAAAAATTAAACTAATAGTTTTACTTTGATTTTATCAAAAATACGTATAATTCTTACAAGACACATTTCTTTTTTGCATTTTATGTGCATATTGAACAGCTGTAATGAGAAAAATCAAAACAATGCAACCGCACGTTAGCATGATGTTCCTAGATATTACGATCAAGAACAAAACAGTTTGTGATATGAAAGTAGTTTTTAAAAGATAAAAAAAACATTTTTGTGTGGTATTGTTCGAGCTCTATAAACTTTATTTCTGGTTTAGGCCTAAACGTCATAAACACTACTGTCAGAAGAACAAAGTTCACAAGCGTTAAAAAACAAATAATTTTAGGAAATCACTTGTATATAAGTTTTTTCTTATTGTTATCAGTTGGCGATTTTTTTGAAGTAAAAAACTAAACAAAAATTTATATTGGCTGATTTTCTAATGACAACTTTGAGTCTGTGTAAAAATTGAACTTTATATTTTGCAAACTTTTTACGTGCGACAGCAGAATGCTTCGCGCGTCTTAGCCATAGTCTATTCGTCTGTCCGTCTGTCTGTCACACTCGTAATCTGTATCAAAACGGTGCAAGCTAGAATCACGAAATTTTCGCTGTGGCTGCCTCAAGAACTCTAGTTTTTTTGACAAAATTTCACGCCGCTGGGTGAAAGGTTTTTCCACGAACAAGGGCGCAAAAGAAGGGTACCCCCTAAAAGTCCTCATTTTACTAATATTGGCTCGTCTAGCGTAAAAAACGGTTACAGATAGGCGCACACATATCGTAACAAACACTGGTAGCAAGGTTTTTAAAGCTATCAACATCGATAACCTTGAACGACCTTAAACCCTTAAAATAAGGAGTTTTAGTGAACTTTTTTGCGATTTCTTGCTACGACACACATTTTAAGAATAAATTACGCCAAAACAACTGGTGATAAACCAAAACAACCTGTGAATGAAATTTTCAGCATTAAACGTAGATTTTAGCAGTTTAAGTCCCGACCTCTTAGGTTCAAAGAGGCATGTGCACGCGGGCGTCAAAAAGGAGTACCTCAATAAAAAAGTGGTTATTTTACCGAAATTGGCTTGTCTAGCATAAAAACGGTTGCAGATAGGCATACATATTCTGTTTATCATAACAAGCATTGGTGACGAACTTCGTACGAGAGTCAACATCGATGACCTTAAACTTTCAAAATAGGGGCTTAAGTGAATTGTTCACGATTTCGGGCTCTCACACACATTTTAAAAGTAAATTGCGCAGAAATAGCTGTAGATAGACCAAGACAAACTGAACATAAAATTTTGTGCGTTAAACGTTGATTTTAGCTATTTAAGTCCTCATCCGCGAGGTTCATTGAGGTCTGTGCATGCGAGCATCAAAGAACAATACCTCTTAAAAAGTGGTTATTTTACCGTTATTTGCTCGTTTGGCGTAAAAATTGTTGTAGATAGGCATAAACGTGTTGCTTATCATAACAAGCACTAGTGACAAGCTTTCTAGTGGTGTCAATATTAATGATCTTAAACGATTTTAAACCCCCAAAATAAAGGTTTTTAATGTTATTTTGCAATTTGCGGCTGCGACACAAATTTCAGGAGTAAATCGGGAGGAAATTGATGAAGATATAGACCAAGACAACCTGCGAATAGAAACAGCTAAGGCTGTCGCGCGTTTTATGAACTTCGCTCAAATTACTTGTTACTTTTGTAAACGCTTGTGTACAGCTAAAATATTGTTTTAAGTATTGTGGTAAACAATTTATTGTAAATTATGAACTTTTTCAAACAGTAAGATGAACTTTTCACACTTTAGAACTATGTGTTTTTCAATTTGGTGCGCACTGGCTACGCCTGCGAATACGATCGCCCGCATGTGCAGTCAGACGCAAATTAAAACGCCGTTCTGGTGCATATATCGCTTCAGCTGGTGCGATCATTATCTGTGATGCGGGTCAGATGAGCTGTGACATAGTGCTGGACGCAATTACTCTTCGTAGACTTACACCAATTTCCACATTTGCACTTTCATACACGATTATAAACCAATTCTAAAACCTGATCGCATAAAGGTCAGGTCAGTCGACTGAGTGGTGCATTATTTGTTTTCTCTCCTAGCAATTTACTTTATATAATTTTCGGTATTATTGATCTGATCGGGTCACATCGTTTTACGCCCAGTGCTTTAATTGCGAGTTTTCTGCTGACTCTGTATTGTCAGTGATTTTTAAGGTCATTTAAGGTCAATGATTTTCAGGTCATTTAAAAACCAATATGCCACTTCCTATTAGTGATTAATAGTAACCATGGCCGTATCTCTCACCGTTTCCAAGATATGGTCAGTTTTTCATTGAATTTCCTACCCCCGTTTCCATTCAACCCCCAATTTGAAATTGTTTCTTGTGCACTAAATTCCTGAAATTTTGTATGATTAAGTTCAACAAACATAGCTAATTATTCGTGTAAAAAGTTTTCCCTTATGACCTAAATTTTAGCCACAATACATCAGTTACTGACGGACGGACAAACAGACAGACAGATGAGGACAATCATGTCAATAGCTGGACCGTTACTTTTTCTGAAAAACTGCATAATATTCTACCATTATGTATAGTGAATGGGTTAACAGGGTGCCTTTATTGTTGTAATTATTGGTGAAACACAAGACAGACGAGTGACGGACGTTTTGACAACACTGCTGTTCGCGTCGACATCCTCAATCAGCACAAGCAGAGCGCCTGACTGCAAGGCAGTGGCAGCGTTAATGGGCTAATATTAGTGCACAGAGATAATTTCAGCCTCGGTACGTTCCGGTTAACACACGGATGCAGTAGCAACATAACGGACGTTTCACTCGCACATTCGTGGGAGAAGAGTTGGTCTATTCGCACCCACGTCGGCATTTTGGGATGTAGGCCTACGAGTAGTTAGGGTGGTATAACTAGCGGCCGGCAAGGTTTCAATCCGATCCATTGATGGTCGTAAATTTATAATTTGTGATACAGTCCTCATAATAATTAATAAATAGTAGCGGTATTACTAATGTACTTCTGCTATGCTGCTAAAACTATAAATGTATTTATGATTAAAGGTTAGTTGAACGATATGCGCTATATAAATTCACATTTTACTTACTTACTTTTTGCTTGAACACGATCAGCAATTGCATGTAATTTGTAATTGAAGTACGTTTAAGCCAGTAATCTGCCCAGCTCTCTGACAGTACTGAGAGTGAGACGTTTGCGTGCTGTAACGTTAATCGATCAGCGATCTGTAAAATGGTAATTGCGTTTTGCTAAATATAGGGTGTAATTTCATGTACCATTTCGTTAGCAGGCTAGAAGAAGCTAAGCTGTTCCAAAATGTTTCTGACCCCATCTCATTGGGCCGCTTGACGGCTCTCCATTAATCCTGCGAAGTGTGTAAGCTTCGCGGTAGAGTCCGGGGCAAAGCTTCAGCCGCAAGCGCATGCATTATTTTGCATCTGGTGGTGGCAATTTTTGCTTATTTTTATGCGACGCTTACTGATTTAGACTTGTTCGACCAACCCACTAAACCCACTCTCGGTAAGGTGCCTGGTTAGATGTGAAGCTGCATGTATAGCTGCCGCTGTTAGGGCTATGTAGCTTTTTCTGCATACGGTGTAGCCTATATTGACTCGGTGTAATGGCTGAACGGAACATTGCCGTTATGGACAGCAATAAAATACTAAAGTCGTTAGCACAGGCGAGCTGTCCGGGGTTTGTTTGCTCCCGCTTTATTGGACTACGTGACTATTTTCTACACCGGAACAGCTTTTACTTCCACTGCTGTTGCTGCAGTAACGATATAGCGTCGTTTGTTCATCGTGACGTTGATGGTAGAGTTCAGAAAATTTCATCACGTTTCGGTGCGTTATGGATGGATGGTAGCATTCCGTGATTCAATAGCGCTCAGAATATAGCCTATTCGTTTTGCTCATTTCATGTTATCGACGCAGAATGCAAGCAGGACGTGCATGATATTTCTGTAGGGCCCAATACGACAAATAACATCAAATGAAGAAGGCTTTAGACTATGTTAGTGATTACCAACTAAAGTCAGCTTGTAAGGACGCCATGCATAGCCCCATCTAAGGTTACCCAAATGATTTTTGCTGTTTTAAAGGACTGATCGTTTTTACACACAGTTGTAAACTGGCAAGTTTTTCTTACATATACATTTGCTGTTTTATTGAAAGAAGTCGGGGAATGAGCCTGTCGCATGTAAAAAACGCTATCAGGAGAGCAGTATACCTCCGGTCGAGTACAAAACGTTGGATGTGTCTACTACTGCTCTGCTTTTACTACGCTGCTGCTCGTTATACCTGGAAATCAAGGCTGTGATGGACTTCGTCTGACGTCATCTAATTGCCAAACCCTCAGCCCGCAACTCCGTCAGATGCAAGGATCTTGGTGATATTTGTTGTACAAATCGAGGTATAGCCCATTTTGTCTTAACTTTTGTTGCCATGACAACAAGGGTCTGTCGGGGTAAAATTCAGTTAGCAGCATTTGATGGCCCATTTCCGAAAACTCTAACACAGATGCAAAAAATCTCGCAGACATCTTTTACACAAGCCGAGTTATAGCCAATTTTGTCCCGAATTTTGTTGCCATGGCAACGTGAGTCGGTCGCGGGAAATTCGATTGGCAGCATTTGATGGCTCATCCCCATAGTCGCCCTACAAATGTAAAAATCTCGCAAAATTCTCATACACAAGCCAAGTTATAGCTAATTTTGTCTCAAATTACGTTCCCATGGCAACGGGGTCGGTCGGGAAAAATGCGGTTGGCAGCATTCGATGGCCAATCCCGAAAACCCCCCTATAGGAGCAAAAATCTTTTACGCAAGCCGAGTTATAGCCAATTTTGTTCCAAATTTTGTTGCCATGGCAACGGAAGTCAACCGGGGTGAATATAAATGTCACCGTTAATTAGGCCGATCCTAGAACCAAAAATTACGACTCTATCTTGCACACAACGGAAGTTATGACGGTTTAAAAAAATTTAAAATTTTTCCCATAGGCGCCATTGTATTTTTTTTCGAATTTTTTGAATAAATAAGTCAAAAATAATTTTTTTTTGTAACATTAAAAAGGCACTTTCTTGCACAGAACCGCGTCATTTGACGTATTAAGCGTAAAAATCGGTCTAACGGACTCGCCTGTAGGCGAGTTCAAGAACCAAAAAAAGTGAAGTAAATTTCGAACAGGAGCGGTGTATATTTTACCTATATGGGGAGCAAAAACCCCTGGGCGGATTGAGCCCAATTTTTGGTGGTAGGGGTCTACGACGTAATCACGCCATTCAAATTTGGTGACGATCGGTTACGGGGTTTTTGGTCGGCTGAGGGTCAAAGTTTGCCGTTTCCCATAGACTTTAAAGGTCGTCCTTACAACACTCACACTATCGTGTGAGGTGTGATGTATCAAAAAGACACAGGATATTAATCCAGCAGCCGTATCAATAGCCGCAGTCACCTGAGCTATTTATACGTCTGCCGAATCAATATCAAGTCCTACAAGGGCCGGCTATTTATACGGCCTCCAATTTGGATAACCTTAGCCGGCACGAACACCACCAAATGGTGCTCATAGGTACCGGTTAAGGCCGTACGAGTCTTTGCGGCAGCAGTTTGGGTTCACGCCGAAGCGCCGCAGGGACGGCAGAGCCGTCGAGGACTGACAACCTCAGCCGTAGCCTCACGGATCGCCAGTCCGCCAACCGGACCTTAAGCCTAGCAAGACCATCACGGAAGCTAGTCGGCAAGTTTTGTTCTTATTTGCAGGAACCTCGAATTTACAACCCATATTCAACGCTAATTTTTGGTGTCCACTATTGTCACATAAATCTTTCAAAACGCTAACCCTAACCCAAATTTTAACCATAACTCTAACCCTAAACCTTAATCCCAATCCCTAAACTCTACGCGATAATATTCACACCAACTCTAGTCTTCGGCTGCTCGCCGTATCACCGGAGAAACATAATCATTACGTAAATGGTGCCGCATTTACTGGTTCATATCTTAACGTTAGCGAATATGAGCAACGCGGCAGCAGAAAAAGCTCGTTCGGTCACCGCAATTTGCCGGTCAAGTGCGCCGGAATCGTTCCATGATTAGAAAGAGGTAGAACGTAAAAGGATCGCCGCATGATTTGCTGGTAACGGCTTCTAAAGATCACCGACAATGCATACAAGATCATAAATCGTGCTTCATGCCGACGCCTATATGAAAACAGCTTTAAGCCGGCAAAGCCCAGAGAAAAGCTCGGGGATGAAGCATAAAAAGATCAGAGGAGCGGCAGCATTCCTTACAACCGTAGCCATGAGACTTGGATGGGATGCGAAGTAGGCTCAGAGTTGCGCTAGTGTCTAGTCGAAACAAGACAAGATAGATGTGACACTGTGCCTCACATCCGTACACAGTGTCACAAAAAAGACTTCGCTTAAAACTGCCACATTACAGTCAACTTAATTAAACTCGGTGCTGATCTTCGTTTCCTTATAGCCCTCAACCAGACATCAAATTTACATTGCAAGACCACGAATATGTGGTTACTGCGTCGCGCGGTCCGTCTTTTTATGTCCTATAGCTTGTGCTGGTACTCATTGTCCCTAACCATGGATGAGCAACCAGACGGAGTTGAGTTGATTTGAGCGCCTCGGTTAAATACCAAGAGAGTAACAGTATAGCCTACCGCAAACAATTACTTACATCAGTTACAAACTAGTGAGAATTTAAGAAATTTTATGTGTGCATCAAATAAGCGGTACGTTAAGCTGTATTAAATTCAATGTAAGCTAGCAGGTAAGCTATGGGCAAAAATACAATAAGTCTTTTTGAGGATAAGCCAAAAAGTGACACCATTTCATTTTCAGTATTCAAGCTTTCTGTCTTGTTTGATGAATTATATTTGCAATTTTTGTTTGCGCACGTATCATTTTGATTGACGACGTTCATTTGCTGGTGTAAAAAAGTTTTGTTTTTATGCGAATAAATTGCAATTTCGTCACAATGGTTGGGTTAACTAGCGACGAACATTGTTTGATTTACAATTTACGTGTGCAGAAAAAACTGGGGTTTCGAAAGAATCTCGAACATTTTTAAAATAAATGAACGCATTTAAACTGCGAATAATTGATAGCATATGTTACAGTTGTTAAAGCAAAAAACTAAAAGGTGTTTTGCTGTATATTTGGCATTATAATGACATAGTTGAAAGAAGTGTCACTTTTTGGCCCACCCGGGATAGACACAGGTGGATAAATAGCACACATAATGTTGCAGCGCTGGTAGTCGTCCGTACGGCAACGGAGCGTGTAACTTTAGCTTTCATTCGTCGTCGTCGATGTGGCTCCCGAGGTCTCAAACCACAGAGGTTGCATAAACACGGCTGAAGTGCCTGCCTTCTACAGAAAAAGCTAAAAGTGGCAAGAAGCTTCGCCAACGCAAAGAAAAGAAACACCACGACATCACAGGGCATTACGACATGCAGTAGGCCTATAAGGCCCATTGCGATTAGGGCTAATAAGTGCTGGCAAAAACCATCAAACAGTTCTCTGCCACAATTTCCTACAGCTTTCTGGAACTACTCGTATCTGCCAACGGTGGATACACTTGCGTTTTTCACTGTTTTACAAAGCTGACTCACAGAATGGCCGTTCTTTTTCCTACTGCATTTTTGAATAGGATTTTGGTCATTACGATGAAGCTTGACCGACGTCAAAAACGCAACGCAATGACACATGTTTCCCATAAACACGATTAGCGTGTGACCTAATTTACTGTGAAAAGCTAGAGCATTAATTATCTAATGTATAAGTAAACTGTTAATTAAGCGGATGGCTGCATATATCATGTCGGCACTAGATCAACATTTTCTTTTGCTTAAAAAACTACGCGACGCCGTTTCAAGTCGCAGTGCGTATGAGCTGCGAAGTTCCATAGACAGTTGAGATGGACACTGAAAGGTGGGTTTGGCTTACATCTGATTGAGATTCAGAGCGTTGCAGTTAAGCCCTGTGGACGAGCGTTGTTCTGGGTGATTGCGGAGACAACGACTTTGGGTGCGGCGGCCGGTGTCGGATGCTGCGCTGCATGTTAACGCGCTCTGCCGACACTACGTTCATTTCATTTCGTGAGTGCTTTTGGCGACGTCATAGGCCTAGTATTCAGTTCAGCCAGATGTCAGCTTGACAGAAGTCCAACACGAAATTCAACAGGGGACAACGCAGTACAGCTATGCCAACTCAAACTCCTTTGATGCGCATTTTCTTTCTAGTGTGATTTGATTTTTGTCATATTCACTGAACTTTGCAAAATGTCACTCATTAGTTTTCAGTGGGTTGCTGATTTCCCGCCGTATGTTACACGAACGTTAGCACGCACCCGGCCTGTCTGATCCCGACGTCTCAGTGGCAATACAATTAAGCAGACATTAAGAAATCAAGTCTGTACGGCGGTTCGCATTTAGCGTATATATTAATACACTGTGTTTTAAAAAATTCCCGCCATTTTCAACTTTAAGTTGAAAAACAATTATCAGATTTTGTTAATTTTTAGTAGAAATATTTTTGACACAACTTGACATCAAATAATTGTTCAGTTTCCCACCTCACCTAATGTTTGTTTTTGCACTACTTAGGGAAAACACAACCAGCGAAATATCACTTTTTATTTAATGCAATATGATTGTTTAATTAACATAACGCGTAAAACACATTTTGTTTACATTTTTGACACTTTGGCTAACAATTTATTTAGTTGTCCATTTTTAACTGTCTGCAAAATTGCTCGACGTCTTGGCCCACTATGTGAACACAGACAAGGAGACGCTTTCTCCATTCATTGACAGCAGTATCGATAATGTTCCGCTGCAAACTAATTCAGGCTGCACCAGTCGCTTCTTGACTTTACAAACATTCCTAAACTTCATCTGGTAAACACATTGCTGCATAACAGTCAAACCTTGTAATAGACCGGCTGTTGGAGCCCACAAATTTGAATGGACGGCATTTATTGACGTTTTTTCATTCATTTTATGTTTGGTCTGCTTTCCCTAGGTGGTGCAAAAGCAAACGTTCGGTGAGGTGAAAACTAAAACACTTATTTAATAGCCAGTTGTGTCAGAAATATTTTTGCCAAAAATTATTAAAATCTGCTAATTTTTCTTTAATTACGATCGATAATGTCGAGGATGTTTTTTCATGTTTTCCGTTTATTTCAACACATATTTCGCTTGATCTGCTTTCGCTAGGTAGTGCAGAAGCATACATTGAGCGAAGTGAAAAACTAAACGGTCATTTGATGGCAAGCTGTGTCAGGAATATTCGTATCAAAAATTATCAAAATCTGGTAATTGTTTTTCAAGTTATAGTCGAAAATGTTGGGAATGTTTTTTGGAACACAGTGCAGTGAGTGCTGCTGCCTTCTCCAAATGATGATCACGCCAGTTTCAGCATCAGGTCATGTGCGTGCTTCGTCCAGACAGTTTGTCGACAGAAGCCTCCCGATGTCACCGGTGTTTCGTGACCAAAACCGACACACTGCCAGCAAACGACGCTATCCAGCAGTGACAAATTGGAGTTGACGCTCGATGGTAATTTGCGAGTTTTAGACGTTTACTGCGTGTTGAAGTAACGATGCTTTTCTGCAGTAATCTGGCCATATTTTGTCGACGCACGAACGCGGTGACGAATAATTTTCGGACCCGCTGCAGTGGTAAAAAAAGCTGTTGCTACTCCTATTTTTATAAAAAAAAATATCACGAATATAGCTGCGCGTCTCTGCGCCAATAGGTTTATTATTGTAATGTTATTCATTTATTAAATACTTAGGTCATTATGCGTTAATAACAAGTGTTTTCTTTGTTGCATACTTTAATTAGTAAATTTGGTCTGTCATTTTTTGTTACCGATTTTTGACCAGTGTGATTCCTGCATTTTTGGTCAAGTAGATCCTCGGACCTCGGTGTATGTGCGCGTCATGAATGTTTATTTAATAGTTTGTCAACGCCATTACAGCTTACAGGTTGTGTAACTGTTTAATAATTTTACTAACAGTATTGTAAACTGTTTTATGAAAATGTCGTTAAATGCGACAACCATTTGCTATTGTTGCAACTTGCACATTTTTTCACATATGCGTTCTGGCGAGTTTCTGCTAAAGCTTTGTCGCAGAAAAACGTCGAGTCCAATGTATCAATCACCTCGTCTGATTCTGTTATCGCTCGGCTGAATTTCGATGCCGAATTACGTACACTACACGTTCGAGCGTGACTTTTCGTGATTTGTTTCTGGCGACCAGCTACAGCAAAGCATTGCAATTACAGCCGACGCATTTTCCTGATTTCCAGAAAAAGCAGTTGTCTCTTCGTTTGTAGTTTTTAATGTTTGAACATCATATGTAATAAGAGATCGTTATCGAATATACGGCATGCCATAGCTATAACTTACTAGCATAAAAGCCTGCTTTTCAATTGCGTAAATACTATCAAATAATTAATAATGTTTAAAATTTTTACGCTAATGCACAGCTTTCATCTACGGTCGACGGTTGTCATATTTTCCTTTCGTCAATTTCGCTATTTAGTTTACAAACGATCCTATACGACGTCATCTGCTGTCGTCGCGAATCAGATTTGCTGTCGTACTTTGCAGCGGAACACATCTCGGTGAATGTGCGTTCTGGATCTATCACATCTGCAAGATGTGTCGAGATAAGTTAATAGATTTGGTCCCTGGATTGAATACAACGTATTAGCAATGAGGTAAAAGTGCCATATCTAAGAAGGGGCGTTGGCGGGGTGCTCATCTCCCTTTCTGTGGCCGCTGAGCCCGTATAGGTGGATAGACCACTGAGTCCGTGACACATGGCCAGTGCGACGCCAGACCTATGGTTATTAGTAAAGATAGTATATATATATATTCTTCAAACAGTCTTTGGTATGAGCTATAGCAGTCATCTGAACCACCGAGATTTTCAGTCTGCTTTTTGTCTTTTTTCGTCCTTACATCAAAATAATAATTTTTGGTAGTTTCTTGATTTGTACGTTCTACATTATAACTTTACTTCTATTATATTTTTTTCATTTTATTTTTATTTAAACAGGTCAGTTATATAGCTTATGTGCTAGAATTAACTGACAGTTTTTCTACCAATTTTTAAATGCAAATCCTTGCAGTATCGTAAATGATAAAAATCTTTCTTATAATTCTGATGCTGCTAATCCTGCTAAAATTTGTTTCATAACAGTTGTATGTAAGCCACAAGCCTAATCGCAACGCAAGTCACGCATATACAGAGTGGGTAGTGCGCAGTGAACTGCGTCATTACACATACATGACATCCACATGACGCCGCCTGCGCCTGACGTTGTCGTGTGGTGTCACATCAGACGTCACAGAATTAGAGTGCATGGTCATCCGTCGCCACACATTATACAGACCAACCACATAAGCCACAGCGGTCGTCGTATAATAACGACAAATAATCCACGATCGTGTTACTGCGCGATATCGTCGTCGCAGATCTGACGACCGTTGTAATAAACTGTCAGCGGGATAGCAGCGTCTCCTCGAGCTAGGCGACGCCATTAGCACGAGGAAGAATGTAATTTTATGATGATAAAACTGTGCACGTGTAATTGCCTCGCGCGAGCCTTCCCTACTCCGTAAAGTCAGGATGTGCGTTGTTTTTTATGAATGTAGTAAATTCACGTAACAAACTAACCAGTGTTATTGTCGAGTTTCTTCTTCGGCCATGTTTAAAGTTATTTTGCAACTGATTGGTGCGTCTAAATTGTTTACCATATTCACTGTTTACCATATTACTGATTAATATGCTTTCTTTGTATTTTGTCTGTTCTCTGTCTGACAGTCTATCAATTTTTATTGTCACTTCTTGTAATTGTCATGCATGCTTGGCGAATTGGTGCTCTACGAAAGTTTTAAGATAAACAAATACCGAAAATCGATAAGTGGCTTTTATAGAGCCATATTCAGTGCATGTTAACCGCGCACCTTTTCTATAGCAACGAAAGTTTATAGAAAAAACTTTTTTGTTTCCGAATGCCGTCAAACTTTAGGCCCATAAATTACAATCATCGACTCCAATTTTGCGCTGCATCGTGCATGGGCTTTTGCTTGTAAACTATCAGAGGATGGGGTCGTGTAGAGGAAAATCGATATTACTAGTTCATCGTCAGCAACGGGCTGACAACAAAATAACGTCATGTCCACTGTTCAATAAACGTCGTGTAATAGCTTCATTTATGTACCCCCAATACGAAGTACACAAATCGTTTCAAATGGAATGAACATTTGCAAGTGCATCGCCACTAGCCAAAATGATACTCCTTTTAACTATGTCGATACAATGCCATATAAACTTTAAAACACCCCGTATAGTTCTACTATCTGAACGACTTTATTACGAATATTTGCTATTAATTAGTCATACTTTAAAAGTGTTCATTTATTTAAAAACATGTTCATAATTCTTTCGTAATCCAAATGTTTCTCGTAACACAGCTTGTGAATCAAACATCAGTCGTCGTTAGTTAATTCAGCCATCGTGAAAATTTACGGGTTATCTGCATTAAGTGGAACTTATCTACACTGGCAGACAAAGGTTGACGTTATTAGTGATTATGTTACAAGAGTAAACAAAAATTGCAATGTATGCAATGCAATGCAATGCAATTGTAATGCATTTAACAAGAAAGAAAACTCAAATACCAAAAAGGTGTTACTCTTTTGGCCCACTCTGCAGAACACATCTTTATCGACACATTCGCAATAGCCACTCGACACGCGTATAATTGTACATATGCATCGTGTCAGGATAAGTGACTGAGTAGTTATCAACACAAAATAAGCCATTTAGTGTTACAGTCGGGAGAAAAAAGGCCACGGTATAAAAATGCTTCTGTTTAGGCCTATCACTAAGTCATAACGTAGTGCTGACCGTATGTCCAATAAGTTACTGTGGTAGCAGGAGTAGCAACAATATTTATTCATTATTGACAACATTCGCGGACGCGCTATAACGAAGCATAAATAATAAAACAAATTTACGACGAAAAATAACCTCAGCACATACGTTATAGCATTGGCCAGTATTGTAACAAATAGCCCGCGAACTCGTGTAACTACTGTACAATAATACGCGTCGAAGGTGTTATTGGACAGCAGCTATGCGCTTGTAATAACCTGCCTGCGGAACAGCATCGTCCTCTCAACGATGAGTATTATTATCCTGGAAGGTGATGTAAGGGCATCAGGAAGAACGCAAGTTTGATAATAAAGCAATGTCAGCTTGTATTATAATGCATTCCTATCAACACTCAGAGCTGGCGTTCGTATACCGAACTGCGTTTAGTTTGATACTGGCCGCACAGCCAGAACAACGTTTTGCTGCCATGTTTTTGGTTGTCTCGCATACGTAGGTATGTGAATTTCAGGAGGCACGGGCGGTTGTAAAGATGTTACACCTTAGGTCAGGCCAGGTATTTATCTTCTAGCTGCTTTTATCCATGGATGCCGCCACCAATTCCCTCTACTGTTTTCTGTTTTCTGCAATGTCACTCAGTGACAATTTTTGTGTTCCTGTCGTTTTTTGCGCCACAGCAGAATAGCAAATTTGCATTTCCCAAGATGTACACCGAAACGGCATAGTGAGAATAGATCCACACGACAGCGGGCAGCTTTTTTGCGTGTTGCACAATGAATTTGTGTCTGGTCGTATTGCCGGCGTTCTTTCAATCGGTAAAGTTTTAATGATTTACAAATATAACGGAGCAACATGTCTGACATTTGGTAAGTGTATCGACCGCTGCGTTACTAATTTCTTGCTGATGGTGCCAATGAGAAAATTTTGAAGATCGATCACTGTTTGGCAACGATGTAGACGTGAGTATTGCTGGTTGCGCGTATTTTTGCAGTCGAGCGCATGCAGGACGCATTCGACGTGCCATTTGTTACGCAGTTATTTTTCCCAGTCCATTGGATCCGCACAAAAATACAGCTGCCGTGAATACGGCATGAATTCATACCTTGTCATACACGGCTCAGATTTCAGAATACTGCAATATTGCCTTAGTTGCCCAAACGGAAATTCTAAGTTACAATCGGCAGAGAATAAGCCTATATGTTCAGTGGATGATTAGACACAGTGATCACATGACTTGCGTAAAATGTTCGATGTCGCTGCCCCATTCATGTAGCCTAATGTTTAAGCCTTTCAATGTACGATATAGATCGTAGATTGAAAGGCTTAAAGCAACCATCACTTTTGCCGACAATTTACGTATAAACGCTGCAATGCAAAGTTGTAATGTACACACCTTAAAACTGTATCATTATGTGCATGTTTTCTGCTTTGTTTGCGATATATTGTATTGATAATTAATTTGTTTTAATTGATTGATTAACTGTTCTTAATTCAACAATACCCAATGATTGCCGGAGTGCCTTAACTGTAGTGACTTAGCTGTAACGTTATGAAAATACAGTACTTTACTTTTTAGTAGCCCGTGAATGTAGCTATTATCTAGCAGCGTATTAATCTGAAAGAGAAACGACGCAAACGTGCTTTAGGCTAAGACGTTGTGACGGTAGCCTTCTGATCGTGTTTCTCTATGGAGTTACGTCTGTGGTAGTTATGCGAAACAAACAAGGTAAACTGTTGACCTGGAAGCCATTTTGTTGCTTTTATGTTCATAAATGTAAACCCTGGGCTGTTTGAATTTTTTTTATATTTTCTCTCAGAGTTATACATATACATGTTGTCACTTTTTGTAAAAAGTATGATTTGATTTTCGATATTTTTTCTACTTGAGAACAATCTGTAAAGGAGTGTGTGGTAAATTCGCCTACCGTGTCTCAAATTTGTCGCCTCACTACTTTGTTTAGTTTGCATGCTCAACTGTGTAACTTTGCATTTGCATTCGCCAAAGTTTTTATTTCTTCTCAGTAAAATAAACTAATAAATATTATTGCACGGTTGATTTACATTAACTTAATTTTTTTCTGAGTGTTGCTGACGTTGTTTGATGTGATTATGAAATTTTTCGTCATCGCTTGTTGAACCCGCGTTATTGACGACATTCATTGACCAGCGGCGTCAAATGACGAGCGCTTGTGTTGATGGCGGATATTGTAAATAGTAAACATACCCTATGGACTATTTTTCTATACACATAATGATAACATGATATGTGGTAGACATTTGCTATAATAAAACGATTTTGCAATGCTCTTCAACTAAATATTATTAAATAACTCTACAACGTCATATTTGTAAAGTGAAACATTTTCAATTTAACATTTTTACTAGATGATTTAAATTGCAAATTGGACAACAAACAGTATAATGGGCAGGTCTGTACTATGCAGAACTGTAGCTATTCGGAATAGCCAGAATAACGCACGCAAAATTATACTAATGTGTTCTGCCAAATAAACTTAATCTAACTCACTAAAAAAATTACGTTAATATAAACAAGATAAACAAAGTTAAAACAATAATTAATACAATAATTAATAACCACGTCATCATATTTTAGCGTGGGTCGCTTAATATCTGTTGCAGCCACTTGCAATTTGAGACCCAAAATAGAAACAGAAGATGCTATTGTAATTAAAAACGAAAATCAAAGTTACACAGCTAGACACGCATTGTGACGACTTATGGAAACAAAACAACAAAAGCAGAGAAGTATTTTTAGATGCCGACAGCTGTTTTCACTACTAGCTAAGTGTCGTATACTCGACAACAATCTTGCAGCGAAATCGTTTTAGTGCGATGCGTGCGATGTAGAATAAAAACAACCATTAAAAGTAAAATTAGTCGCTGAAATTATAGTTTGACATTAATGGAAAGGAAGCCAAAGTATCTATTGTCAGTTGCTGAGACAGCGAAGCTCGTGAACACGAAACGACAAACTGTCAGTCTGTCACAGCTGTCATCCGCAGTTTTGTTTTCCGTCACTCCACCGTGTAGGTCTGCAGTACTAGCTTCCGATTGCAGCTTCATCTGGTCAACTAGAAAACACGCACTCAAACATTTTAAATCTACATCAAAAACCTTTTTTGTTTTATAGTTTGTTTATAATTTGCAATATACTATACCGTTTACTTTACAATAATTAATTGATGCGAAAAGTTAAAACCAGGCTCATTGCTAAAGTTGCGATTTCTTATCTACTCGTAAATATTGCTCGACTGATCTTTTAACGTCATTGAAAATTCCGCATTTCAAAAAGGTGACGTTTAATATTAAACCTCCGAAATACAAAAACATAAACGTTAGTAAACATTATCAAAATTTTATAGGTTGCAGAAATTGAAATAAATCACTTTTTGGCGAAAATTTTTAAATTCTGTTTCGCTGATCGCTGTATAACAGTAAACGTTGCTGTTCGTTTACGACGTTATTCTACAGCAGCCGTTATAGCCAACGGCATCATGGTCTCTGCATCGTGCATATGCGACTAAAGCTCGCATACGACTGCCCAAAACTGTCTAACACTGCCTAAAACTGCTTGGTCATTAGTCGCACATGTTACATGTAGGCACCCAAGACGACTCGTTGTCGTAGGTACTTACATAACAGATAGCAATAACGTTTGAAATGTCAACGATTATTGCAATACGAAACTGAATTCGTTCTGAAATGTCCAGCTAGTGCAGATCACGCCGTTCTGCGCAGGTCAAGCCTTGGTCATACTTCTCAGAGTTCGTGACGACACGAGCAGCTGCATCAAGTACCAGTTGAAATTGTCGCCGACAACTTTCGGCGGTCCTGTCAGTAGACTGCGGAAGGAATCGACTCGGCTAAAGACACAAGAAAGTAACGAGAGACGCCCAGAAAGCTTTTAAGTTATTCTCTCCAGATACCGACACACACTTCGCAACTGACGCAGTTAATAAAAGCAACGAGCACTAAACGTGTTGCTTCAAAGACAAATCTGTTGAGAATAGCACACCAAGAAGACGAGCACTAATTATTGTTTCAGTAACTGTAGAAGAGCTATGTTTTTCTCGCAAGACCGGAGTCAGTGCCTCACGCCGATGACTTGTCAGAATCTATTAATTGAACTTTAAAAGCAAAATAGTATTAGATTAGGTAAACCAGCAATGCATGGCCTACTCATAGTTGCGAATTACTTTTTAACGAAGCAGTAAAAATGGTATTTAAAATGACGTAACGATTACGCAACTACGTAATAATATAAAACAAATTGTCATTTTTTTGGAATATTCGTCTCGGGATGATTTACGATAAAAGTATTAAAATATTTTTAATCTTTTAACTTTTTGCATTAACTGTAGACTTTTTCCGGACGCGGTTTAAATAATCTCTAGTCGAGGCAATAACTCGGCTATCTCATATAAAGACAGACGTTCTTGCGCCAGCATAATGACGGCATTAACTTGTTCGACTTATCAGGTATGATGATATCCTCCTACTAGATTAAACGCGATAAACCTCTAAAAAGACTTTTTTTCGCATGAGTCCTCTCATACATTAGCATGCCGTTTTCAATTATTTGTCTAAGTGTTTCAACATTTATTCTATATTTAAGTCTAAGTCTTCATCTAAACTATAACATTCAATTCGTTTAAGGCGGTAGTTTTTTAATATATTGTCGTTCTTACGGGTCGCTTTTTGGAGATTATCTGAATGAATATCAGTGATGTTCAAATAAGAATATTGCGTCGATGTCGCGCCGACATCGCAGCTGAAGCAGCAGCAGCCGCGGCATGTAGTAGCGGATGCTGAGGCAGATGCGGCTGTGGCGCTGAGCAAAGCCTGACGACTGATCAAAAACGTCGGAATATCAGTTGCGAAACGACAAAATCAAATTCGCTGCCAGCTTCGATTCGACTCTGTCGAAAACGTACCGAGTAGGAAGCAACTGTGCGCACGAACGGTGAGTTTCATTATTACATTGTCAGAATGTCCTAAAAGTCACATTATTTCTACTCTAAGGCTAAAGTGTGTATTATGGAACTAATGTGTACAGATAAAAAGTTGCGATAACAGTAAGTCATATGTTTGCGGTGACGCTTGCTAGCAAAAAAATGTAGACTTTTTTTGTTATCGCTACAGATGTACGGAACGCGCTTTCTAATCGCAATGCAATAGGCGTACTGCGGCCGTTTTACTTTTACGTTGCCGGTGTGGTCACTCAAGCGCAGCTGCGCAGTACCGTATTAAATGAATATTTCATAGACGACGTTAGTAAGGTTTATGTTATTTCCTGTGTTTACTGGTAGACTTGAGCATTGTTGTTGGCTAAGGCACTCAAAGCACGTACTGTACGTATATCAGTAACCTTACGTAGTACTTTCGCCTTTTCGTTAAACCGCAGCCAGTGGAGTATAAGCTTGATTCTTTATTTTTGTGCCACTATTTCGTAGTTTGCGCTGCATTTCGCGGTTAGCGAGCCAAAATGAACGAATCGAGTCAGGAAAGTTTGAGCGACTAACTCCAAGTACCATAAGGGTACTCAAGACCATAAGGGAGTCGAATGATCACGTGACCGATGACGTCACGTGACCCCAAAAGGTCAAACTCGTGACCCCATTATCTTTGAGGCGCCATATCTCCGTAACTGTGCCAGATTGACGCATTGTCATCATGGACCACCCATAGGAAGTCGATTCCCGGGAGTCGAATGATCACGTGACCGATGACGTCACGTGACCCCAAAAAGTCAAACTTGTGACCCCATTATCTTTGAAGCGTTATATCTTTATAACGGTGCAAGATAGACGCATGGTGACGATGGACATTTTATAGTAAAGCGCTGGTGACGAATCGAACGGTCTCGTGACTGACAATGTCTATTGTTTAGTTAAAATAATACAGAAGGATGAATGGATCATGTTTGATTTTTTTTCTACCGGTCTAAACAGTTCATTGATTATATTTATACGGACATATACTGTAAACTGTCAAAATGCATTGGACAGACTCCGTGTTTTTATGAACATTATCTTGTTATTTTACGGTTTTTAATTCGTCTAGCGTATAAACGGTTGCAGACAAACATAGACCTGCTGCTTACCGTAACAAGAACTGTTAACTGGCATTTAAGAGGTATCAGCATTTATGACTTTAGACGACCTTGAACTTTTAAAATTGGGAATTTTAGTGATTTTTGCGATTTTTGCTGCAGGGCACACTTTAAGAGTGAATAGCGACAAAATGGCTGGAGATAAACTAAGACAACCTGTGAAACAGAAACTGTTAAAAGCTGTCTCGCGTCTCGTAAGCATTAGCTCAAATTACTTGCATTAACTTGATTTTAAATAAATAACTAGACTATATATTATTGATATTGCCATGCTGTAGAAAACTGGCAGAAATAACGATGTTGCTAAATAATTATGGTTGAAAATATGAAATATGTAAGATTTGGAGATATCTTGAACCGTTGGTTTTAAGGTGAGTGACTAGTTAAGTAGGATAGATCTGATACCGGCGCTGTGTATAGCTACTAATAATTATTGACTGTAACAAAAATATAGGCTTATGTTTTATTATCGTTCAACTGAACTACAACCGTTTTCTTTACGATGACATGTGGTTCTGCTATTTGTGGCAAGCGTCGGACTGGTGTATTTCTCAGATAACACGGATCTATTTCTGTCATGGTGTCAAGTAACTGACGAAATCAAAAATTATCGTTTAAAGAGATGTAATTCGTAATTCGCTCTGCTCAGAAACCAACAGTCAGCTAAATTTGACAAAGTGTGTAAAGCAGCTTTGTTGCAGCGAGAGCGTCTACGTGTTTAAAAGTGAGCCAACAGCGAAAATTAATATTCTTACGTCAGTGACCGGATGTTTAATCAGCGCTTACCGCCTCTGTCCATGCAGTCAAGGCTGACTCGTGATTGCGTTTCCAAATTGATTTATTTGCCATGAAATTTTCTCATGCATAATTCGTCCGCGACACCAGCTTTGTCGATTATATGACGCCGCAATTACAGGTTCTAAGTTTCTATCGGCTAAAGTTGCCTAATTCTATTTACGTGAGCCCTATATGTTATTTCTGTGACCACATGTAAAATGGTAGAATATACACTGTGTCCACAAAAAAGTGGCCCTTTCTGAACTTTTTGCAATAACAAGCGGAAACTTGCACCGATTTTGATTTTTAAAAATTTACGCACAATGTGACATGTAGGCCTATTTGAGTTACCAAAGCAAAATTTCTCAGAAATCTGTAGTTTTGTTTAAGAGATTTTCATTTTTTTCAAAGTGATTTTACACATTTGCGTTTCCAGCACGACGTCGTGAGTAACGCCATTTTTTGTTGATAAACAAACAAAATGGTGACAAAAAAATTAATGTTTAATCAAAATAATCAGAATTAAGAAAAAGTTAATGTGACAAAATTAATTATTTGAATTTACTTGAAAAAAAATGGTCGCTTGCTTTTGTGAAACTCCCGGACTGTTTTGACTGACATCATAAAATAAGGTAAATTTGTTTGAAGCTACTAGGTAGCGTTCGGAATGCGTGTAAAATTTTTTATCTAAATCGGTGCAGGTTTTCGCTCGCTATTGCAAAATGTTTAGAGTGTGACACTTTTTGTAGACACAGTGTATAGCAGAGACAACATTGTGCAAAACTCATCTAAACTGATCTACAACGTTTTTCACTTACACTGCAATAACTGCATTCCTAACGTGGTTTTCTGTCGTCGTAAACAAAAGAAGCTAATAAAGGAAATCGATAAGACGAGATCAGTCCAACTACCGACAGTGTGAGCTAATGACAAATTTAGTTTGCATCGGTTCTGCTCGAATTGCGAGATTTATGTTTATTTCACAGATCTGGTAAACTGTTTTGTTGCATTCGAAGCAGCATAGTTTGCCGTACAACTAGGAAAATTTAGGCTTAAAAATTTTTATCGTTTATTATAACAGTACAGCAGTAATAACTCAGATCCGTGCTAATTATATTACGTTTTTATTTTACAAAAAATATTTTTTTTGTTTATCTGCCCGTTACCTTCTGTCTGTTTTAACTTGAGCTAAACGCATTAATTGACTGATTGGTTGAGTGGTTGCCCTTTGCAATGAGATAAGAATGATGCCAGGGTGGCAAAATCATTTCACGGTAAACTTGAGCGGCAGTTAGCTTTAGGCAACTTTCGCTCAATTTATCTCGCCCTTTCCCCCGGAACGTGTGTCTAGAAATAGCGCACATTTATGCCGATAAAAGCCAGGACACAGCGTGCATTACCGACGAATCGGGCGGACTATAGCGCAAAATTAGCAATATTCCAAACACTGAACGCATACTTCCGGTTCCGGACGCAGTATTAGCTCACCATCTGAGTGAGTTGCGATAAAATATGAAAGACTGGACGACGGAAATTAGCTGTCGCACGTGGCAGAATAATTACGAACGCAATATCAGACCGTATCTACGTCATTTCCTGGCCTGTCAGCTAGTGCTGTAGCAACAGGCGACTGTATAAAGTGTTTCTAATATAAATGTACAAAACATCAGTTTATACACTTGTTACCTGCAACATTAAAGAACTCGCACATCAAAAACAGCAAAAATCACAAAAGGTGATAATATTCAGCAGCACACTGACTGTGTGCCAATGTGCTGCTGAATAATATCACCTTTTGTGATTCTTGATCGGTACCGGGTCGTGACAGACGGACGGACAGACGGACACACGGACAAAATTACCATAACTAATATGCGCTATAACTAGCTAGCTATTGCAAGTAAAAAATCTAACATTATTTCTAACATTATTACATTGTTATGACATGATACGAGTACACGTAGCCTATAGGCCTATTAGACTGACAAGCTGGAAGACAGAATATCCCGCGTTCGCACCCCGTCACTCATAAAAAGTTACGGCACAATATCGCGTAGTACGAGTAGACAAAGTTACATTTATTGTCGTACTGTTTACAGTGTAATGCCGGTCGTGGACTTCAGAGCGATTGTGTCTTGAAATGTATGTTTTCTTACATTCCTGGAGCGTCCCAGAATGCCGGGTGGGTGGGGTGTGTCGGGTAACCGAGACACGTTGTCGTAAAATTCTTCAAGCCGAAACTGGCAAGTTCATAGATTGAAGCACGGCACAAAACATACAGTCCGTGACAGACCAGGGAGGCGTAAAACCGCCGTTCCCAGACAGCAGTTTCACAGCCAACACCGTCAGTGGAACGAAGCGTAAAATTAACACGACGGCATGGAGTGAGTGGGATGACACATTGACTGCAGGCGGCACGTGACGTGACCTGTCACTACCAATATGATTGCCATCATCTTGCACTTGGAATAACATTATATAACCAACAGCCATTGTCATTGCTAGTATTGTTCCATCGCCCTATTAAAATGACAATTGCGTAGGTATTTCTTGTTAACAAGAAAAACAACAACAACAGCAGCAGCAACAACAACAACATTACTAATATTATACATGTATAAGTAATGTAGTTATTATATGTAGTGAAAATTTTGACCATTTTATTAAAAACTGTTCTGCTGAGTGTAAGAGTAACAACAGTCTGAAAATCGATTATTTGGCAAATATGTGGACAAGAGTTTGGTTCTTGTTTGTTATGACTCACGATGTTCGTCACGTTTGTTAGGGATTGGGGTTACATAATCTTGTGGGGGCGCTACGGCGACGTCCGACATGAGCCTATAGCGGGAAAGGAGTGGCGGCTTAGCGGGACGATTGGCAGCTGGCGTCTACGAGGAACGGCGACCAGATATTTCGGGGTTCTTTGCTACTGCGACCGCACAGGCGCCGTATCGGAGGCCGGCAGGCTTAGGATGTCATGATGATACTGTGT